>JAABUW010007178.1_pt1 | contig 13564 bp, 21 predicted proteins | sample 5560081 | NCBI WGS metagenome assembly JAABUW01 (sample SAMN10711882, study PRJNA513363) | rock metagenome | isolation source: Antarctica rocks | place: Antarctica: Victoria Land, Knobhead sud
AGCATCGGATTGGAGGATGCGGTATAACTGATGTGGTTTGCTAGTCTGCGGTGAAGGAGAGCGCGTCATATAACGTGCGCGAGACAGTCTTTGAGCCTTTCAATTAGAAGCCCTTGCGGAAGTATGGAGGCTGAGAAGGGTTCTGGAGGATAGCCTTGGGAAGGTGCGTGGGGTTGGGGTCTGGCATACGGAACGCGAGAAGATCAGAGACAGCATTGATCAGTGGATAGATTTGGAACGATCGGATGTTGAATTCCTTCGTATATGCTCCGTCTTCTATCTATACCTAACTTACCTTTACCCAAAAGTACAACGGAAGCCATCACTGTGCCATTGCAACCAGCACCAAAAGAGTTTGAACCTGTTCTTGATGAACAAAGACTTATCCGCCGAACATAGACTTACATGTTTTCACTATGATATTTAGGTTAGCAAGACTGACTCGAAGTCCAATCGTTTTCCGCTTTCCGCGCCGAAGCTGTATTAGAGGCGAGTGGAATCATTGAGGGCGAGGCAGGACGCGGGCGGAGGACGACGGGGTAGATGTGGCGGAGCGAAGCAAGAAGCTGGTAGGTCTATGGTAACAAGTTTTCTGATCTAAGCGCCTCGACGGAAATACAGGAAGAAGGAATGAACGACCGGCCGACCGTCGGAGGAGATCGAAGAGGTGGACCGAGCTGCTGGTAATTTGGATGAAGTCATCTAGAAAACAACACCCCTAGTACAGTCTCTATTGACCTCCGTGGCAAGCGAAAGAAGGAGAACAAGCATAAAGGAAACGGACCCCGAAACTTGACCTATCTAAAACTTTTCCACAGCTCTAAATCGTTCCGTGCTTGAAGTTAGGGGCTTCCATCAGCCCATATCCATATAGTAAATGGCCAAGCTCTGTGGCATGCCATCGTTAGAAGAGCTGTTGATGATCGCTATCCATCTACTCAGCAGTATCAAGTTCATCGTGAGCTAGGATAGGGGATTCCATTTTTACTACAGATAGGTTTCGAATTAGCTCCGAACCTGACTTCTAGCTTTCCACAACAGCATTACATACGTTTGTGATCTTCACCATTGGTTCCGTTCTCGCGCTCATCATCATCGCGGCGGTCACGGACATCCTTCATCTCGCGGTCTCTATCATCAGGGCTTCGTGAACGATCGCGATCGCGTCTCTCATAGTCACGGTCACGACGGTCATCCTTTCGAGGGGAGTAATCGCCACGGCCGCGACGGGCTGGGGATGGAGAACGCCCTCGACGGGGAGAGCGCTCACGGCCACCACGAGGAGCTGGACCACGATCACGTCCAGGATCACGTCCAGAGTCAAATCGCCAAGACGCCGAAGGAGGAGTACGAGCCCACTGGTTGCGAAATAAGCTTTCTGTACTCCAAGGTTTCAGGCGTATCACGTCTGAAGGGTGAACTTACCTCGATCTTCAACACATCGTCTCGCCCCAAGCGCTTGTTGTGCATCTCATGATAGGCGTCATCTGCATCGCGGCGACTCTCATACTCAACAAAGGCGAACCTACTTGCCGTGTTAGCGAACATGCGTCGTTGAACATCAAGGATGCCCGAGATCGGCCAACTCACAGTCGACTGGCAGCACTTCTTGGAGCTGGAATGTCGCAACGCACAAGGCGCCCATAACTTTACGCTTGTCAGATTCGGTTCGACTGAGTACGTAGACTGAGTAGAATAACGACGAGAGTACACGATAGGCGTATCGCTATCGATGGGAGCATTCCGTTATGGAGGTGGAATGGAGAAGGGAGAGGGAGGTAGGTGAAGAGCGAGCGAGCGATCGATGACAGGGAAAGGTTTCGATCAACGCAGCATCGAGTCATGTCTCGGTACAACAGCGACGAGAAAGGAGGGTTCGGGGGTTTGCCGCTCGACTTATTGTCCGTGATTGACGTACCGTTCGAACTCGTAGGCAAGGTCTCGGGCGCGTGTGCCATGACCGAAGCCGGTCACGTAGAGCGTTGTGCCTCCACCTCGAGACATACCGACAGCTTCAAAGCTTAGGATCTGCTAGGAGTTCTTGTTAGAGTACCTTATTGGTTATTGAGAGTGTGATGAAGCTGGCGGTTAAGTTTAATGGTAAGGGAAAGGTGTCGAGAGCTGTTCAACCTTTTTGCGGAAAAGGCCCTGAGCTAGCGGCTGATGAGTCAGCTGTCCAGATTCAGAAGACATATTTGATAGTATATATTCATGATATAACAGCTGTCTATGCAGTGAGTGTACTTCGTGTGTATGAGCTCTTGAGCTCACATCAAGCGGTTTTCGCCTCACAATTGCTGTATTGTCTTTGGCTCCCTGGAAATATATATCCAAAAATAGCTTGTTAGGGTTTCCTCGGTAGAACCCCTGACCGATTTACAGTAAACGCCTAGACGCCCGTAAGGCTCTACTCAGATCTTCATTTAATCCAAACATCTCATGACTACTCCATACATTGATATCAAACTCGTTATTATCCTTACCCGTATTTCATGGACAATACGCTCATAATCGAAAAGGGGGACTTCTTTTTCTCTTGCCCGCGCCGCCCTAAGTCGCATACACCTAGATTACCAAAGTTTGACGCTCAGTTCACACATCGGATCATACCTACTGCGACCCATGAAACGAACAGGAGTCTACACCCATAAAGTTCCAAAGCAGACGAGTGTCTCTCGCACACCTTTCCCTTCGGAACCCTGCCTGCCAGGCTATCCTGAGATCGCCCGTCGGCACATTCGGCTTTCGCGATGAGCTTGGATAGGAAATCTCCTTCACCCCGGGCCGTGGCTGGGTCAGGAGGAGATCATGTGCCTACTCCCCTGTCGTCGCTGATAACGATACGAAATACAGTATCACAACCAATTTTCGCCGCTTTTCTAGCCGGGGGAGCAGCCGGTGCAGTGTCGAGAACCGTGGTCTCTCCGCTCGAGCGGTTGAAAATTTTATTTCAAATACAGAGTGCTGGACGGAACGAATACAAAACCTCGGTCGGGAAAGGTCTGATGAAAATGTGGAAGGAAGAAGGCTGGAGAGGACTTATGAGGGGCAACGGTACAAATTGTGTCAGAATTGTTCCGTATTCGGCGGTGCAATTCGGGAGCTACAACTTTTACAAGAGTGTGCGTCTAATCCGTAAAAAAAATAATCGAGAAGTGGATAGATGGAAGAACATTGAATCCTGCGTGCTAATGCCTGCGCGGTGTAGTTTGCAGAGTCCTCGCCTGGAGCAGATCTGTCCCCAATACGGCGACTCGTATGTGGTGGCGCAGCTGGCATTACCTCTGTTACCTTTACATATCCCCTTGACATTGTTCGAACACGACTCTCGATACAATCTGCGTCGTTCGCCGCCCTAGGAGATGCTTCGAGAAGAAAATTACCGGGGATGTGGGCAACCTTGATTACAATGTACAAGACTGAAGGTGGGTTCTTCGCGCTTTACAGAGGTATTGTCCCGACCGTGGCTGGCGTCGCACCATATGTAAGCACCGCTTTCTTATCCTGGAGGCTATTCGTCCGCTGACTCTGGTCAAGGTCGGTCTGAATTTCATGACGTACGAATCTGTGAGGAAATGGCTCACGCCCGAGGGCGATAAGAACCCGACGAATGTACGCAAACTAAGCGCTGGTGCGATATCAGGTGCTGTAGCCCAAACCTGCACATATCCTTTGTGAGAACCACCAAAGCATATTCGTGCTCGTACCAATATACTAATGAATGACAGTGACGTTCTCCGCCGAAGGTTCCAAATCAACAGCATGACTGGCATAGGCTTCCAATACAAATCGATATGGCACGCCATCACCATCATCATCCGCAAGGAAGGTTTCCGTGGGCTCTACAAGGGCATCGTGCCAAACCTGCTAAAGGTCGCGCCAAGCATGGCCAGCAGCTGGTTGAGTTATGAAATGACCAGGGACTTCTTACTCGGGCAAGGAGACGCCGTCTTATGACGCTTTTGCAACCTGCAACAATCAAATAAATGAAAAGGCTCGGCTCGCGGTTGTTGATCGAAGGCTGCAAGATCTTGGGCTCGCTAATGATACCGAGTATAACGCGTCCATTATACCTAACAATGCATACATGATACCAATCCTTTCCCTTTCAAGAAAAGTCCTCTATAATGGCGCTCAGGAATCGCTCTCCACCAGGTGCTTTCTGCTGGAGTTGGCGGGCATTTGCAGGTAAAGCGGGCAATACTGGCGTCGGCGCATGTAAATCGCATGGGGCCGCGATGTACCTAGAATGGTTTTATTTCAATATCTACACGCATCTAAATTATTATGTATTGACTCGCGAATACAAGATAGAAGGTGTTGCATAGAAAAGGCATATGTTAATCTTGATCTGGCTCGTTTGTGACAGTAGGCTGACTATGTGAAGTGGTATACTTCTATCACAACCTACCATAAAACTGCCTCCCAAGAGAAACGGACAAAGCCCAACATACATCCATCTTTCAAACCTGAAGTGCAAGGAATTGCAACGTTGCCGCCTGAGTGGGTCTGAAGATCGGTTTGACGTATGCGAGAATGGAAAGCGCAGCTACCACGGTTATATTGTATTTGGAAAAGCATGGGTTGGAGGGAAAGAGTGAGGTGAGGGATGATGCTGTTACTGCACTGGCGTATTCAGTCCTGAATTCGCACACTAACAACACCATCCCTGCGCGACCCATACCAAAAAACAAACTAAACCATTTCCCATTCCCATCAGTAACCCCCCACGAATCCCTCTGAACCCCCATTTTTTCAACACCCAAAACCCAGCATCACCTCCCGCAATCAAAACAGACCCGAGCTCACCAACCAGAAAAGCCAAGGAGATAAATATCCCTGACACATTGCAGCCGACGGCCAGAATTATCTGGCGACACTCTGCGCCAGACTAGTCATGGCTTCCGTGCTTGCAACTTGATAGAATCAAAAGGTCTAATGTTAAAATATATATCTCACGAAATGATAGAATGCTTTCTTTTTTAAGGGTTGAAGATGGATTTTGTTTGTACCAAGAAAAGAAAGGATGATCAAGGTAGAGGGAAAAGAGTTTGCTTTAAGAATGTGGTTCATCCATATCACCGCTCTATTTTGGTCCCTGAGGAGAAGCCTTGGGGAAATTCCCAGGGGTGGTGGTGAAGTGCAAGCGTGAGAACCGGAAAGAGCAGATTAAGGAGGAGAAAGGACATGCGGAATCATCAGGAAAGATGCGACGGAAATGGATTGCTTCGGAATGCATAGGTTTCTTATCGTTAGGAAGGTTGACTCGCAAATGCCTCGAAACGTATATGTCGACCCTTCAACGATCAGGCCCTTGTTAGTATGGAGATTGGATGTCCGGTTCCAGACGGTTTGGCTACCTGACTCGATTCCACTTCAATGACCAGATCCTATGCCTATCTTGACATTCCCCTCCCGGTTCTCCTCATTAAAACGCCACTGCAATATTAAGGGTTTGGCAGCTGTGCTAGCACCCCTGATAAGTTTGCTTTGTATCAAAGATTTAAGTAGCAAAACTTGGGCGTTGGCTTGTTCTCTGGGTTGGAAGGATATCAGTTTTCCATTGCTGTGGCTAGCATCTTTAGCAATTAGATTGCTTCTAAAGACGATCCACAAGCTCTTCATACTAGCACATTCCATAACATCAAGTCTAGCACAATGACACAGCCTTGAGCCATCCACCGTCTAGACCTTGAAACCCCTGGAGCGTCTCCTTCCACGAGCGCGCTCGAATTTCCTGCCTTTGCTCTCAACGTATGGTTTCTACCATCCGATTAGCCCAAGTCATCCCCACCCCACCATGAAACACCTATCAGAAGACTCACCTTTCCACTATGTGGGCCGAAGCCAAAGTGCTTCACCGCCTCTCTCGCGTTCTTAGGTCCTCGCAACAACAACGTATTTGCCCCGGTCGGCGCCCTCAAAGCAAGTTGATCCAGGGTCAAGCACTCTCCTCCGGCCTTCTCAATCCTCGCTCTCGCAGTCGCCGTGAATCTCAGTGCTGCTACGGTCAGCTTTGGGACTGTGAGCAAGCGCGTGTCGTCGGTAATGGTGCCGATGACAACGAGGGTCTTCTCGGGTCGGGAGAGAGCGGCGAGACGTGAGAGTGACAGGGGAGGGCGATTGATACGGGACATGAAGAGGCGACGAAGAACAACACGGTTGAAGGGCGAGGTTGTTCGGCCTGTTGATCCGAATATGGTTAGATTGAGATTGAGGGTAATACTACTCGGGGGGCAAGAAGACGTACGAGCTAGGAAGCGGTAGAGTTTGACGAGTAGTTTGAGGTAGACATTGTCGCTCTTGGGCGCCTTACGATGGCTGGAGCGGACGTGGTGGTCATCGAGGTCGATACCTATGCGACTTACATGTCAGCTAAGTACCCCTTACGTTTCGTCTCATGGTTCTTGATGCCGGTCCATTACGTAGTTCCTTGCAAAGAGGAACCACAGGGTAAGGCCTCTGAACGAAGACTCAGCAACGAGGAACATATCCAGCAACTTACCCATCTTTGCGGTTGGTGTTGTCGTGTTGTGATAGTTGTTGTTCAATTTTTTGGGTGCTTGTAAGTTACCGTGCGCCTCGCTTAGATTAAGGCTACTAGCGCATTCTCTCGAAAGCGACACACGAGTCACACGATAAATAGAATAATGTGATATTTACAACAGCAAACACGTATCTGAAATACTTTTGAGGCTTCTCTCGGTATCTAGCACTCGGGTGGAGTTTTTTAAACCTGAAAGTCACAACCACTGGGCTTCGCCACTTTCATTCTTCACAAATCCAAAGTCAATCTCTCATGCTTCCAAGCTTTTCCCCCTAACCCATACTCCCCAGCAACTTGCCCGTTCCCACTAATTAAATACTTGTAAATCATCAGTCCCTCTAGCCCTACTGGACCCCTCGCATGAATCTTATTAGTGCTAATTCCCACCTCTGTGCCAAAGCCAAAGCGCATTCCATCTGCCATGCGCGTGCTCGTGTTCCAGAAAACACAGGCGCTATCAACGCCTGATTGGAAACGGCGGGCGAGGTCCTTGGAGCTTGTAAGGATGGCATCAGTGTGTTTAGATGAATGTGCGTTTATGTGGGCAATGGCTATGTCGACGGATTGCGTGGGGGAGGTTCTGGAGGGGATGGTTTTGATGGCGAGGGTGGGGGAGAGGAATTCTGTAGCGTAGTCTTCTTCAGTGGACAATTGGAGGACAGCGGACTGGTGCTTTGGGAGGGAAGTTGTTAAAGCGGCTTTCGAGGGGGCGTCACAACGGAGGGAAACGCCTTGTTCCAAGAGTGCTGATGCTACGCCCGGAAGTATGGACTGAAGCGCGACTTCATCAATAAGCAGGGTTTCGACAGCATTGCAAGCTGCAGGGTAGCCGAGCTTGGCGTCTAATAGCACTTTGATACTCATTGCAGGGTCGGCGTTGGCATGGATGTAAATGCTGCAGAGGCCGTCGGCGTGGCCAAGGACAGGGATGCGTGTGTTGTTCTTAATATAGCGCACTAATTCGTTGGAACCGCGGGGAATAACGAGGTCGATGTATTTGTCGAGGTCGAGGAGGGCGGGGATGACATCGCGGGTTGTGAGAAGCTGGATCGACGCATTTGGCACGGCAGTCTTTGTCAAGGCTGTAGCTATGACGGTGGAGATTGCTTTGAATGATTCTGTGGATTCTTTGCCACCTAAAGGGTGTTAACACGACGTTGACACTCTTCCATTGAAGTCATTGCCTACCTTTCAGGATGGCAGCGTTTCCCGACTTAATGGCCAATGATGCTATATTGGCAATAACCTCCGGACGTGCCTCAAAGATTAGGAGCAGAACTCCGATTGGGCAGCTGACTCGCTCCAGATCCAGGCCATCATCCAGACGTGTCCTCAGGGTCATTTTTCCAACTGAAGCGTACAGGGCCTCAAGAAGCCATGCACCACAGTGGTCGAAGCTCAGCGTTGCCAAAGAGGCTTATCACCTTCAAAATAAATTCTTATAGTTGCATCAATGTCAGGGCCGGTAGAGTCTTTCCCAGCTGTGGTGCAGAGCTTCTGTATGACCCAAAGTACGATCAGTCAGCCACTGCAGAATGTCTTGCAACTAATCATATCCTCACCAGGATCTTCGAGGTCTCGGACGTCTAGTATGCCTTGTAGCATGTCTTCCCATTTACCTCTTCTACCTAGATCTAATCTTTTGAGTGCACTCTGGCTTAGCTCTCCATTTCCAGTAGCTTTGTTGGCCAGTTCCAGGTCTTTCGCATTAGCTGCCAAGATAGTTTCTTTTGACTTGACAAGTGCTTCATGTATTGCAGTAAGTGCCTTGTTCCGTGCTTCAGTAGATAGAGTGGCCAGGCTCCGTGATGAGATGGAAGCAGCTTTCGCAACCTCTAGAGGCGAGGAATTTGAGAGTGACATGGTGATTCGACTGACAGCCTCCTGGAGACTGTGATGGAACGTAAATGGACGCCGAGCACATTACCCTAGCGCCGTAGATCACCCACGATGTTCAAAAGAGTTGTGTATGCAAGTTCTCTCCTACCATCAGCAGTCCTTGTTGTCTGTGGTCATGTTTCGTGCCCATCATGCGATTGGCCCAATGCCATTGATGACCCCACTGGAAGAACTATGGCCCGAGCCTGGATGATGATCGGCCGGGTAGGGCTGGACGCGATCACACTAGGATGCGATACTGCGGTTCAAATACTTACCTCAATTCGTAACAAGGTCCACCCCCCAACCCGCGTTGAAGACTTGGAGTCTGGAGGTGCATGGTTGGGCCCAGTAACGGAAACAGACAGCGCAGATATGGATGCCATCTTACCTCAACTCCTCTCCTTCCCCCCTCATCCTCCGCCTGTAACGCCGTTGCCTGATGCCGATTACGACAAACAGATTAAGATTGTGGTACAGCTGCTTAACAAAACCCCTGCAAATCAGCTTACGGCTGGTGTCTCTGGGGGTGGTGATCTACTTGATGTGAGTTACTAGAGTACATACTTATGCTATCACTACCTTCCTACCTTCGGAAATTGAGCTCAGTGAGCCCAAACTTGGAGAGCTGACCTTTGTCTTACTACTCAGATACTGAACCCGAACATCAACACACTTCCCTTTCTCTATGTCCTCCTCGCCCATATCAGTGGACCCCAAGGTGGAAAACAAGTAGTGGGAAGCCAATCTAGTAGACTCCTGCCAGGTGGTGCCTTGTGGGCAAAGGTAGAAGACTTTACGGAGCGCTTCGATCCGGTGCAAATCAGATACGCTGGGAATTTGTTCACGCGCCTAATTGACATGGTTGCGAAAGCGGCGAGGACCGCATTGAAGGTTAGTTTTATACCGCTATCTCCCTTGCTGAACCGCAACTTCTTACCCGTTTGCGTAGCCGCACTTGGCCGTACCTCTGGTTAGGTCTGCGATTCTCCGCCTCGATCCATCAAGCTCCACCTTTACATCTTCACACCTCGTCTTCGCCCATCTTTGCCTGGACGCTCGTGCATTTCGCGCTGCCTTACCAGTACTCGACAATGACATCTTTCACTTCCCACCAATTTCAGAAAAGGCATCTGCCAACTCGGGCAATCAGTTACCCTGTTCAGAGTATAAAACCAGTTCAACATTCATAACAATCCCATCAGGCTTGACGGACAAGCTGGATTATAGAGATCACCTACAGTATCTCCTCTTTGGTGCAATGCTCTACATGGGGTTGAAGAACTGGGAGCGGGCGCAACTGTTCCTGGAACTAGTCATCATATCTCCAACGACCAACGCACCGAGTATGATACAAGTCCACGCATATAAGAAATGGGTTCTCGTGAATCTCTTATTTGAAGGTCGGGTAAGTAGGATCATGTCTTCAAGCACAAGCTCAATTGTAAGTCTCTAACCGACCTTCTAGCCTTTGCCGATGCCCAAGACGACAAACGGTCATGCTGCAAAAATATACCGAGGCATTGCTAAAGCGTACGACAATCTGGCAGAAGTTTTTAGAGATGGAATATCCAAGGAGACAACGGCGGACAAACTAAAAGCCGAGGTTGACGCGGGTCAGGCCATATGGCAAGATGTATGTTGAAACCCTGTTCGAACAGTCGTCCATTATCAATGTTTATATCTGGTAAGCATTTTGCTAAAATTCTCCAAGGACCGCAATATGGGTCTTGTATTCCAGGTCATCGATGCTTTCCGCCGCTTCTCCATCTTGAAGCTCGGCCAAACCTACATAGCTCTAACTATCGCAGACGTCGCCAAGCGAACATCCGACAATCCCAATGATTACAATGGAACTGCACATCACTTAATATCGTTAATCTCGGCTGGCCAGCTCAACGCCACCATCACCCAAGCTAATGATGTTCGAAATTGGGTCTTACGCTTCGCAACCTCTTCGACAACAGGTCCTCTGGCACGTACGGAAGAGCAAACAAGCGAAGATATTATCAAGCAGTTTTCCCATACGACAGCCCTTTCAAATCATGTCAAAGAACTTGACCGGAAGATGGGACTCAGTAAAGAGTACATTGATTGGGCTAAGAAGGCGCAGAGGAGTAAGGAACTGAGTCCTAATGGAGATCTCGAACCAAGTCATTCCCACGGTCCAGACGAGTATGCCCCAGATGATGAAGACATGATGGGGGATCTTTGAGTATTTTGAGGTGGCAATGATTCTTTGCGAGCTGGCATAAAGGGCGTTGGCAAGTATGAAGACGTGAGGGAGCCTGAAGGTATGGGCTATGATTTGAATGGATTGCATAGCATCGGAGTTGCTCAGATGTACTAGGCCATGTCTGGATCAGCCTGGTTGTACATAGAATAGTTCGATCATACTCCTGTCACCCTGTGTATGCACCTGGAAGTTTGAAAATCTCTCAAATTCTGCTGACCCGTTGCCGAGCAAACCTGATTGGTAGATTTGCATAGATCACGTGGGGTGCCGCTTACCACTAAATCCATAAAATGCATCATCGCTAACTGCAACTGTCTTCTACAATCAAAGACATCAAAAGACTCGGCATCAAATACCTCGACCTAAGGCTGTTGTGTTTCATCTACAGTCCATCTACATAGTGTGTAATATCTACTCGGAACTGCCTTTCATGATGCTTAGAAGAATCGCCACTACGGCACCCCGCGCGGCCAGCAGAATCCTATCAACCACCGCCAGACCATCCATCATCTCTCAAGTCCACATCACAGCACCGGCAGCCGTCTCAGCGCAAAGGAGCTACCATGAGAAAGATAAGTAACCAGCTTCTCCCACATCTCCGTATTTATATCGTTTCCGTCCACCCACCCGTACCCCACCGCATCCTCTTTCTCGATCCAAGCTAACATTCCCCTCACTGCTCGACCACTACTCCTCCCCGCGAAATGTCGGCTCAATGTCCAAAGCTGACACAGATGTCGGCACTGGTCTCGTCGGAGCTCCCGCTTGCGGCGACGTCATGAAGCTGCAAATCCGCGTTGATCCCAATAGCAACACCATCAGCGATGTCAAGTTTAAGACGTTTGGATGTGGAAGCGCTATTGCAAGCAGCAGTTATTTGACAGAGCTGGTGAGGGGTATGACGTTGGAGGATGCGGGGAAGATTAGGAATACGGAGATTGCGAAGGAATTGTGTTTGCCACCTGTGAAGCGTGAGTTTTCTTGGGCTTGTATTGGGTGGGTTGGGAGAATAAGGACTGATGCGGGTGTTAGTCCACTGCTCCATGCTAGCCGAGGACGCTATCAAATCGGCAATATCAAACTACTACACCAAGAATCCCAAGGCCAAGTCAACAGATCTTGGAGGCACGGGGTCGAGTATGCCGAGGGTGGAGATTGAGACGGTAACGGGGACGCCGGCGCAGCAGACTGCGACGGCTTAGTGGCGAGATGGAAGGATTGCGTTTGAAAAGAAGTACGCGGGACTGGACTGGGGAAAGCAGGAAATTGATAAATGCAAAGCTTCCAAAGGCAAACGTGTTACGGCTGAAGGAGAACAGAAAATGAGTCTGCTGTCAGCACGGAAAGGTTTAGGAGCAATGTGGTGGCGAGCAATTTGTCTCAAGCAAGTCATATGCAGAGGGCGTTCAGGTACGGTGGTGGCAATCGGACGTACAAATCCTCAACTCGCGTTGTGTTGTGCTTCTATCGCCAAAGTCACATGTAATGAATGATATAAGTCAATGATTACAAGAAGGTACCCCCGAATGCAGAAAGAATTGTCACCTTGGGAGGCCGTACGTAGCCTATTCCCTGAGGCTAGCTCCTCACACCCTTCTCTAGATCCGCGACTCCAGCAAAAGCATCCTTTCTCTCCCTTTCCTCCCCCAGCCTATGTTTTAATGAGCGTGATGCAAGTTGTTGACAAACAGGTATGAATGAGACTTTGTGTATGCAGATCGGGACAATGGTCCCACCCCATCCCCATTCCCCATCCTCCCACCGTACCTACCCCCTCCTGACCGCATGGCACACCACGACCGTACTGCCACCGCAATAAGATCAACAACTTCCATATCATCCAAATCAATCCATTTTCTTGTATGTAACAGAGAAAATGCGGGTGGTGTTCGTGGTGATGGTAGGGGGGTGGAAGAGAAGGTGGCAGAAAGGAAGAAGGGAAATTTGGGGTTCGAAGATTTCCTTTCGAAGAGTAGGTGGACGATCTAAAGTTGAAAACGGTAGCTTGTGCGATGTCTGTTATATTCCAAGAAAAGTTGCGAATGAAAATCTTACACGAAGTCCGAGCGGTGAGGAGGGCTAGGGGTTGTCAGCGAATATGATGAAGCACGAGTGCTGGTGGTTCTTAACATCATCTTGGATCAAGAACGAGTATGGAAGAATGTTTACCGCCCGTGATAGATAAAAGATTGTGTGTCGACCGGGGTCCGCAGCCAGGTTATCTGGTCTTATAGAGTCTTCCTATTGTATATGCAGATGAGAGCAACAGTGGAATTACGACGAGAAATTTGAAATTTCCAACATTTGCAGTTGGCCGTCGGAAAAGCAGCCGGGCTTGAGCCCGATACTAGAAGTGCATACGACGCCGGATGTATCATGGGTAAGTACTTCAAAAGTCAGAAAGGAAGATGACAGGTCGAAAAACTGAAATTAGAGGACGCCATATTTGCCAAACAAAACGCCATTTCAAACTTAGAAAGACACAGGCTTCATTCGCGCATCGTACCAAATGGAAAACAGAGGAAACGCCGCGCCCAACATCAATGATAGCCGCCATGACCATATGACGAAAGAAATACAAATGGTCAAAGAAAGTAACCAGTGAACCACAACGAAGGCCGAATGGGCCTTCCAATCGCACCAGGGGTCACCGAACGTTTCAGGATGCCGCTGCCACTTATCGACCTTTCGTAGCACATCCTCCCTGAGCTTTCCGTCCTTGGAGTAAATTTCGAGCCGCATAAAGTCCTTCCATCTCTTGACCACCTGCTTTGCTCGGGTCTCACCTATAGCAAACCATTCGGCGTGCTGAATCTGGTTCCTGTTATTTTCTTCCTTATCGTGTTCGCTGGCCGACTTCTTGCATGAGCAAGTGAACTTGCGTCGCTCGTTGCTCAAGTCCT
>JAABUW010007181.1_pt1 | contig 13561 bp, 15 predicted proteins | sample 5560081 | NCBI WGS metagenome assembly JAABUW01 (sample SAMN10711882, study PRJNA513363) | rock metagenome | isolation source: Antarctica rocks | place: Antarctica: Victoria Land, Knobhead sud
ACATCGCCGGCCGATCTCGTCGTTGGCGACCCCATCGGCCGCCCACAACAACGCCCGCGCCTGCACCACGTGCCGGTGCAGCAACGACGTCGACACCGCCATCCGCTCCAACTCGAATCGTTGCTCTTCGGTCATCGACAAAGGCGCAGCCACCATGACCGCATTCTACCAAACAACCATGTTAATTTACAGGCACACCACTAGGGCCGTCGCGGGAAGATGCTGGAAAGTCAGCTGACCGAAAGGCAGGCCCGCAGCCCGGTACCCCGGTCACCACAGTGACTACTCGGCGCGCCTTGTGTCAGATCAGATTGTCCCGCGAAGTCTTGGGGTGCGTGGACGACGACTCGAATATGACAGGGCTAGGGAAATTACGATCAGTACGACCCCGGCGATGAGTATGGCGCAGCCCAACAGTAATAGCAGACCGGGTCCGAAATCCGGGTCGGGTCGAGCATTGGGGCCTGAGTGGGGCAACTTGTACCGAAGCCAGATGTCAGCTGTGAGAGCAGCTACGACGCAAATAACGATGATGCCCCATCTCGCCCTCATCTTGTTTCGGGGGGCTGGGCGGTCATCGATCCACCGGTGCCGCCAACCTCGGGACCCACGTTCGGTTCGTCGACGTCACCTGTCGGGTTCGGTTCGATCTTCAGCGGCCGCAGTCGCAACCACAGCACGAACAGGGCGCCGGTGAAGAGCATGGCCAGCCCGAGCCAGAGGTTGATGTTGATCCCGACGGCCTTCGCGCGCTCCGCGGGCGAGGTGAACAGGCCCGCGATGCTCAGCATGACGCCGTACAGCAGGAACAGTCCGCCGATCAGGAGACGGATGTCGAACAGTCGGGCGGCTGCCGATTTCGGGGTGGAGGTGTCAGTCACTGCATGCCCCGATCAGGAGAAGACGATGGAAAGGACAACGACGATGCCCAGTGCGGTGAAGCCGAGCAGCTTTGGTGACTCCCACCACAACGGCTTCTTGACCAGTTTGGGGTCGGGCGCGTTCGGGTCGTGGATACCCCACACCAGGCCGGCCAGCTGCTCCACCGGCTTGGGCCGGGTCACCAGGGTTACCGCGACGGTGACCACGGCGTCGGCGACGAACGCGACCATCGCGCCGTAGAAGTTGACCATCTGCGCATTGATCGTCCCGTGGCCCCCCAGCACCTGATGCGGATAGAAGTAGCCGATGTTGTAGCCGGCGAAGTGCATGGCTGCCGCGCCCACGGTGCCCGCGATGAGGCCGAAGAAGCCGGCCCACGCCGTCGTGCGCTTCCAGAACATCGCGATGATGAAGGTGGCGAACAGCGGGGCGTTGAAGTACGAGAACAGCAGCTGGATGTAGTTCATGATGTTGCTGTAACCGGAGGCGATGAACGCCGTTCCGATGCCGATCAGGATGCCGACGACGGTGACTATCCGTCCAACTCGCAGGTAGTAGCCGTCCGGGCGGCCCTTGACGATGTAGCCCTGCCAGATGTCGTAGGTGAAGACCGTGTTGAACGAGCTGATGTTGGCCGCCATTCCAGCCATGAACGCGGCGAGCAGGCCCGCGAGGGCCACCCCGAGCGTGCCGTTGGGCAGGAATTTACCCATCAGCAACGGGATCGCGTCGTTGTAGGGCAGGTTCTTACCGCCCAGGGTAGGAATCAATACCAAGGCGATGAGTCCGGGAATGATCGTGAGTGCCGGGATGAATATTTTCGGAAACGCGCCGATGAGCGGAGTGCGCTGCCCGGCCGAGAGGTCCTTGGCCGACAATGCTCGCTGAACTTCGGCGAAATTGGTCGTCCAGTAGCCGAACGACAGCACAAAGCCCAAACCCATCACGATACCGATCCAGTCACCGAGCGGGTTGCTCCAGTGCCCGACCCCGGTCCCCCCGAACGTGGAGAACGAATGCGACCCCAGCGCGGTCGTGGCCACCCTGTGCTGCAGACCGGACCATCCGCCCACCGAATGCAGCCCGATGATCACCAGCGGGATCAACCCGGCCAGGATGACGAAGAACTGCAGCACCTCGTTGTAGATCGCGCCCGACAGGCCGCCCAACGTGATGTACACCAGCACGAACAACGCCGAGGCGATCACCGAAACCCAGATCGGCCAACCGATCAGAGCATTGATCACCAAGCCGAGGGCAAACAGATTGACGCCCGCGTTGAGCACCGCCGCCAACGCGAAAGTTCCCGCGTTGAGCAGGTGGGTTGGCTTGTTGAACCGCCGCAGCAGGTACTCCGGCACAGTTCGCACCCGGGAGCCGTAGTAGAACGGCATCATCACCAGACCCAGGAACACCATCGCCGGAACGGCGCCGATCCAATAGAAATGCACCGTCGACAATCCGTACTGCGCGCCATTGGCCGCCATGCCCAGGATCTCCAGCGCACCCAGATTCGCGGAGATGAAAGCCAACCCGGTGACCCAGGCCGGCAGCGAGCGCCCCGACAGCAAAAAATCCGAACTGGTCGCGACCGCCCGACGCGCCAGCACCCCGATCGTGATGACCAAGACGAAGTAGATGGCAAGGATCAAATAGTCGAACAGATTGACGTTCAGCCGCAGCATCAGTTCACCTCTCCGGGTCAGCCGAAAGCAAAAGCCAGCTTCACTGGCCGCTCGGGTAATGGGTATACACGACGCCCCGGGCGCGTACAAGGGGTGCAGTCGACGACGCTGGGCCGCCATGACAAGAACCCCAGGTCAGACGCGCCAGCGATAAATGCGCTTGTATTCATGGATAATGGCGACACTCCGCGCAGTCAGGGAAGCCGCAGAGCCGGGTCGACGATCACGTCGACGGATCTGTTCGTTCTGGCCTGCAGGGGCCAGTTGTCGTGCGGGAAACGGCGCGCGGGCCGGCGTGATGATGCGCGCCATCGCGTTGGACTGTCGGCCGTCTCAGGGTCCGGGGGTGCTGACTTTGGTGGGTAGGAGACCGACGTGCGGAAGCGCCAGGGAATGTTGGGGAGCCGCTCCGCTCGGCAGATGAATTGTCTGCGTCGGCCGGAACCCGGGGGCCGTGACGCCGAGCCAGCGCAGGGTTTCAGGAATGAGGTGGATCCATACGCTGAGTCGGTGTCCGGCGTTGGGTAGTACGTCCGCCGTGACCGACAAGGGCGGTTTGGCCGTCGCCAGCAGCTGCCGTGCGGTGCCGTAGGAGATGGCGTCGGCCTTCGAGGTCTGCACCCACAACGCCATTCTCGGCGGTTCGGTGCGGGCCAGTTTCAGCAGGTCGTATCGCTGCCATTGAGTGCTGTTCGGGGTGAAAGGAATGTAGGGCGCTTCGAAGGTCGGCTGGTAGTAACCGCCGAGACTGATGGCTGCCGAGTAGATGTCGGGGTGCAGCATCGCCAGCATGGAGGCACACCAGGCACCGGCGCTCAGGCCGAAAGTGGCCCAGGATGTGCGATCGTTCGCTACCCGCAGGTGGTGTTCCACCCAGGCGGTGACATCTGCGGTGATCCACTGCTCCATCTGCAGATGCCCGGCACCTCCGTCCACACATTCGGTGTCGAGTTGGTGCGGCGCGTAGGACGGCATGACGATGACCGACGGCGCCAGATTACCGGCAGCAGTTTGCTGTGCAACGTCTTTGCCCAACGACATGTTGTCGAACAGCTGACGGGGCGAACCCGGTATGCCGTGAAACGCTTCGAGGACCGGGAATCGGTGGGCGGCGAATGCCGGATCGGTGTATTGCGGCGGAAACCACACGGACACGGTACTGGTCACGCCGCTGACGGTCCCGGGAATCGGGTAACTGCGGACCTGCCCGGCAGCTGGACCGACCCGAGCGCTCAGGCCCAGTGCCGTGAGGTCGGAGACGGTCGACAACGGCACGGCCTGATGTGCAGTACCCGTGGTCTGGTTGCTGCCGGCTGTGTCGCCAGCGGCCAGCGAGGCGGCAGCGCCGGCAGCGACCACGTCACCCCGGGCGTCGGCGGCGAAGACGCTGCCCAAGTCGCCCCAATTGGCGTACCAGCCGTACTGGTCGTTCAGCATCAGGCCAACGGCCAACAGGACCGTCACCACCACAGTCAGCTGATAGCCGGCCCGACCGAGCACGCCGAGCCAACCCGATCGAATCGGTCGGGGCCAGAACACGATCCGGCAGAACAGCGCGACGGCCGCGATCCACGCCAACCACACCAGAACAGAACTTGTCAACGACACTTGCCACTATCCCTAGATTCCGTCACGCGCCATGTCGATGTCATTGTGCAAGACTTTCAGGACGCTGAGGTGCCCGAGCGGTTCCACTTCGAAGGAAATGTTCGGGTTCCGACGGTAGGGAGCACGCATTGTCCGTCCGCATTCCGGTTGTCCGAGCACGCGGTTCCACCGTCATGACCGCCGTCGGGTCGATGATTGCCGCAGGGCTGCTCCTGACCCCGACCGGCGACGCAGCGGAGGCCGGGTTGCAGGCCGTCACCTTGGTCGCTGATCCGACGGTGGGGCCATTGTTCGAGAACGGCTTGGCGACCGGACACAGCTGCACGGCCAGCGTCTTGAACGCCGGGCGCGACCTTCTGCTGACGGCGGCGCACTGTGTCACCGGCACCGGCGCCGGGGTCCAATTCGCTCCGGGCTACGACGGCACGTCCGGCGACCCGACGCCCTACGGGGTGTGGATGGTGACCCGGACGTATGTTCCGACCCCGTGGCTGCAGGACCGGGACGCGGATCACGACTACGCCATCTTGCAGGTCGCCGATCTCGATGTCGACGGGCGAGCCGAATCCATCAACGAGATGACGGGGGGGAACGACATCCCGCTGTTCCAACAGTCGACCGGGCTCGTCACGGTCCCGGCGTACAACGCGGGCGCCAACGATGCTCCGATCAGGTGCGTCACCTCAGCCACGGTCGATCAACCGGTTCCGGCCTTCACCTGCGGGGGTTACTCGAGCGGCACCAGCGGCGCGCCGTGGTTGCGGGACAGCGGAGATCCGGGTCGCCGGGTGGTGGTCGGCATCATCGGTGGCCCCTACCAGGGAGGATGCTGGGATTCGGTGTCCTATTCCCCGAAGTTCGACGGGGGTGTCTTCGCCCTGTTGCTCAGAGCGACGCTGAATCTTCAGCCGGATGACGTGCCCGCCGCAAACGACAGCGGCTGCTGAGAGCGCTGCCTACTCCGACGCCTCAAATGTCAGACGACTTGTTCGGAACTGGATGCATCCCGCCGACCGGCGCTCATCCACGCGCCGAGGAACGCGAGCAGTCCGAGGACCAGTGCTGCAATACCGTGGGTGGTGTGGTGGTGTGCGCTGCCGGCTTGGTGGCCCGGGAAGAACCCGGGCAAGCTGCCCGCTGCGGACACGAAATAGATGATCGCTACGACGATGGCGGCGACGCCAAGGAGTGTCAGCAGCCAACTGACGACGGGGGACGTGCGGCGCGGGGTCGTAGGGTCCATACGGTCGGACATCGTTGCTCCAGGGGCGAGTAGATTCCAACATGGTAGCTTCGCGCCTGACCCAGACGCGGAAGCTCGCCCGTTCGTTCGACACCATTGCTGACTTCCTTTCGATCTTGCCGGTGCGTCGCTGATCTTCGGGACAGCGGTCACGATCCCGGGATCCGACAGTCCTGTTCGCTGTTGGAATCGATGTCCGCCGCACCAGTGTTCAGAAGGTGATCGTGATTTCGGCCTGACCGACGCGGCGGCCGGGGGTCGAACACCTCGGCGACCTGGTCGGTGCCCGGACGACATGTTTGTTCCCAGGTCAACTGAGCAAACGGCGGCATGGCATCGACACGAACCAGGTATCCGGATTGATTGCAATTTTGATGTTTGTGGTTGGATGCGCTCGGCATTCTCGAGCGCCGTGCGCAACCGCGCCGGACCACGAACGACTCCGATCAGCGTGCAGCTGACCGGCCGACGAGGTTGCGATGAGCGTGAGGGCCACAGTAAGTAAGAGGCCGCTACCGACCATCCGCCAGCGGGGGCGACGCCTGATCAACGAATCGACGGCCAGCGGTATGACGGCCGCCAGCAACATGGCCGCAGCCGTGCCCCAGCGAGCGGCCGGAACACTGCGGTGAAAAGGGTCGGCGAATACAACGGTGAACCTTCGATGAGTGTTGATGTAGTACGAAACGAACCACGAGAGGACGGACACCCAGACCGCTGTGACAGCGGCGGCTCGGACGGCCGGCGGTCCGAGCCTCGATGCGGCAACCGCCGCGTCCAATATCAAGAGGCCGACAATGACACCGAACCAGAATCCGTAGCTCTGCACCATTGGGGGCAGACGACGTCCAGTCGGATAGAAGTCGGTACTCACGGCTTCGACGACATAACCCTTGACCGCCCGCCACCAGCTGTCGAATCGACCTCCGCGATCTCGTCCAGGTTCGGCCATGTACGTGATGCCCTGAACCAGGGCTCCGCACGCCCATCCGCCCAGAATGCCGATCCTGGATAGGGTTTCGGACGGGCATCGCCGATCCTGACGCCACACCCACCACACCAGGGGGGCGAAGGCCACGCACTGCGTCTCGGTCAGCGTCGCAGCAAGAGCAGCAAAGGTCAGCAGCCACTGACCGGCCCGCGATCGAGGGCGGCCCAACAGAATCCACAACGTCAGGTAGGTGAGGTACCAGTGAAGATTATTGGAATTACCGACTGCCTCGAAGCCTGCGAGCGGGCAGAACACCGAAATCAGAGCAAGGAGGAACCTCGCGGGCCAGAAGGACACCACGTCGCGACCGAGCAGCAAGATCATCGTGCAGATGCCGCCGACCGTCGCGCAACTCAGTACCGTCACGGCAGTCCCCCACGATGCAACTCCGCTGGTCATCACGGCCAGGGCACTGACGTGGTTCAGAGCCAGTCCCGGCGTTTGCACCACCTGGTCGATGTCGAATTCCTGGCCGCGAGATCGTGCGCATCACGTTGGCGACGCCGCGCAGGTCCCCCGCCTTGACGTCAACCCGCGGCTGGGACCTCGAGCTGGTCGCCGACGAAGGACTGTCGGCCAAGAACATGAACCGGCCGGCGCTGCAGGCCGCCCTCGGCCGGCTGGACTGCGGCGAAGCCGACACCCTCATCTCAATCCGGCTGGATCGGATCTCCCGATCCGTCGCCGACTTCGCCGGCCTGCTCGACCGCGCCGGCCGCAAGGGCTGGGGCCTGGTCCTGCTGTCCCCCGCCCTCGACTTGGCCGACCCCGCCGGCCGATTCACCGCCAACGTTCTCGCCTCCGCCGCCCAATACGAGCGAGAGCGTCACCGCGCACACCGCCGGCCGCGGCTTGACCGCCATCGCCCGAGACCTCAACGAAGCCCAGGTGCCCACCGCCCGCGGCGGCGCTGTGTGGCACCCCTCAACCGTCCGAGCAGTGGTAAGCCAGACCCCATGACGACCGATGGTGTGATCGACCCAATCCTCAGCAGCGAATCAACGACGACCTCGATCTCCGTTCGCGGTGAGGCGCAGCGCACGGTCGCACCAGACGAAGCCCAAATTTTCCTGACCGCCAGCGCCACATCTGATTCCAAAAGCGCGGCCACGTCGCAAGTGCAAGCTTCGCTGCCCGGCGTTTTGACGAGCCTGGCGCAGTTGGGCGGTGAGGTTCTGACCGCGCAGACCACCCGCGCGGCGCTGACCTGGTCTACGCAATCGATACAGACACAAGAGGAATACGACCATGACAAGGTCAGCGGTGCACACGGCCCCACAGGCCGACACCAGGCATCGGTAGCCGTTCAGGTCACTGTTCGCGACTTCTCATTGCTCGCCGGTGTTGCGGCTGCACTGACCAGTCGCGACTCACTAGCAATTCATTCCGTGTCTTGGTCGGTTGACGAGGACAACACCGAATGGGCATTGGTCCGGGCAGACGCCATCCAGGCAGCGCTTCTCAAGGGACGGGACTACGCCGCAGCACTTGGCGGAACAGTCGTCAAGGTCGAACATGTCGCCGACGCAGGGCTGCTCAGCGGCGACCGGTCCGGGCGGATCCAGATGACAAATTACGGAGCATCGTCCCGGTCTCTGTCAGCAGCAAGCGGAGAGGACCTCTCCTTGGACCCACCTCCCCAGATACTGAGCGCCACCATCGAGGCGCGCTTCGCCGCACTGGTCAGAGCCATACCCGTTACCCGATAACTACCATTTTCGGGTACTTGCGAAGCTCCAGAGTCGTCCCCCGCATACTGGCCGGGTGGCGCTCTACCTCACCCTGATCGAGCTCGGCTGGCTGCTCGCGGCCGGCTCCGGGATGCTGTGGCTCCGGGAGAATCCCGGTCGGCGCATGCGGGACTCTCCGAAACCGAGTTGGCGGTCATCGACACTTCTGGTCGCTGCTGTTGGGGCTGGCGCCTACGGCGGCTCCGGGCTGCAGACCCGATACCACCACTGGGGCTGGTGGGTCGTTCCCGCGGTGTACGTGCCGCTGTTTCTCATCGGGATAGCCGCGCCGATACTCACCCGACGCTGGCAAGTACGACACGCCGCACCTCAACCCGTCGGCCTCGACAGTTCCGCAGGAACCTCACCGACCGCGTAGCCGGCCGGATGTCCAGTAGAAACCTGTGTTTCTACGACCCGGTGTAGACATCTGCAGGTGACTGACGACGGCGGCGGCTACGCCCTGCACTCCTGGGTGGATGAGTCGATGCACGTCGACGGCGACAAGGGCCTGTACATCCTCGCGGCCGTGGTGTGCGCCGCGGACGGTTGCGACCTGATCAGGGATGCCCTGCGGGAGTTGCTAGACGAAGGGCAACGCAAGCTGCACTGGAGTGCCGAGAGCCCGGAGCGCAGGGAAAGGATCATCGGGGTCGTCGCGGAGGTCGATATGGCCGCGGTGGTGGTGATCGGTGCGCCGCTTGCGAAGAAGAAGCAGGAACGGGCCCGGGCGGTGTGCATGGAGACCCTGGTGATGCACCTGGCCGCGATGGACGTCACCCACGTGCTGCTGGAAGAGCGGACCCCGAGCCTCAACAACCGGGACATGAAGTTGATCAGGGCGATCCGCGGCAAGAAGCTCGTCCCTACCGAGATGCGGATCGATGTGGGCCGGCCTTTAGCCGAGCCGATGCTGTGGGTGCCGGACATTGTTGCCGGCGCGGCCGGCGCGGACCGGGTACACGGCAACCCGCAGTACCTGGATCTGATCCGCTCCACGGTGACACAACTGGACATCCCGCTGCGCTGAAAGCTGCCCCGGAACAGCGCGAAGGCCAGGTCCCGTCATTCCGGCGGGGGTCCTGGCCTCACTTCTCACACCCCAGCAGGAGCGGAGCTACTACCCACGGTACCGCCCGCCACCGATGTTTGTCACGAGCTGTGAAACGTGGCCTGCACCGGCACTGAGCTGCAGAACCATCCCGTCCATACCCACACCAGCTGGACTCCCACCTCGCCCCGCTGTCACACATCAGTCAGACCCGTCTAGAGCCGTCACACTTTTGCACTCCGGCGACCTTTGATCGTTGGCACGACAACGCGAGCGGCGCCGATCAACGCTCGGACCAAAAAGGCACGGCGCAGGCGCAAGGTCGACGGCCGGACGGCGGCCGCCGGTGCTGGAGGACAACGTCCGCTCGACCGGCTCGCCGTTGGGCGCACACCGCCTCGCCGCGGGGTACGCCGGCTAGGCCCAGGGGATGGGTTGGCGGCCCAGTGCGATTAGGCTGCCGCGGAGTTTGCGGCTGCCGGTGGTGGTGATGCCGCAGGCAAGGTTGGAGTGGGCCGGAACTTGTGGTGTGGTGATGGCGGCGGAGCTGCCGTCTTCGATGTGGATTTGTATGGACAGGGCACCGGCGGCGGTGGGATCAGGCATCGCCGTGAGTGGGCGGACCAGCTGCCGGCACGTCTCCTCGACCTGGACGCGGGTTATCGGATGGGCGCCGCTGTCGCCGAAAGCCAGAAGTTCCAAGGCGTGCGGTTGCCGGCAGCCGTCGGTGACGATGTCGCCGTCCCAGTCAAGGGCCGCTGTGCAGTTGCCGAGTTGGTCGCGTTGCTGGCCGGTGCGCAGCGCGTCGCGGAGGGAGCTGCCGTAGCGCGGGGTCGGCGATAGCGGGTCGGATGGATGCAGGGTCACGATGCACGCCGCCCACCGCTGCCCGGCCGCCTGCTGCCGTGGGGACGGTCTGGACAACGCACTGGTGATCTGCAGGAACGTCTGCCAGAAACGAAAGATGGATTGTGCCGTCATACCGACGTACTGCATGACCGCCGGGTCGCAACTGTCTTGGTTCGGGTCGTCGAGGTAGCGGCCGCCTGCTTCGCCTACTTTGGCGATGGTGGGTTTTGGCGCCGGGATGACAGCGGTGATTTCGCCGTAGCGGGTTCCGGTGCACGGCCGGATTTGCTGCGCCGGGTACACCGGGACGGTGCCGCCGGAAGCCGCGGTGACGTCGAATTCTTCCGGTGGACCGAGCGGGTCGAGAACGCAGTCGCCGACCGCGGGTGGCCCCGGAACCGGCACGGCCTGAGCGGAGCCGGTCACCAGGTGAGGGCGTAGGCCCGCTACCACAGCGACCAGGACCACGGCCACGCCGATGACGACCAGGCCCCGCTGTCGATGCGTCACCGTCGCACGCTAACCCGAGCCCGCTAGCACCCACCACAAGAATCGGAAGCCCCGTGCTGCCCCGGGCAGCCAATCGGAGCCTTGATGCACTGCGCGAAATGCGCCCAGCAGATCGTGTGTTCCAACCACGAGGCAACGGCCCTGTCTCTGGTGAAGGGTCAGAAGCCGTTGGGGAATCGGCGTTGCATCCGCGCTTTCCGGCGGCGGTCGGAGCGTTCGTAGGCGATCTGCATCCGCCGGGCTACCGCCGGGTTTCGACCGGTGATGCTGAGGCTGGTGGTGTCCCGTTGGTCGGCGATGATGCGTTCCCGGCCGGCCAGCGCCGGGTGCGATACGAACCCGAACTGCCGTTCACCGATGTAGGAGCGGCCGGTGTGGGTGAGTTGGTTGATGGCTACCGTCAATGCTTCATACACCGGGTGGAAGCACCCGGCGGGGAGTTCGGCCGCGGTGATCTGCCGGGTCAGCTCGGCCAGTTCTCCGACCCATTCCATCCGTTCGGGTCGGATCGTCACGGGCACCTCGACCACCTCCCGCACTGCCACCGACACCGACGGATCCGAGAGTTGCCCGGCCGCGCGGCGGAGCTCCCAGCCGCGTTGCCGGCACGTCTGCCCACACCATTTCGGGATCGGTCCTCTGGCCCCGACCGCCACCGCCGTTCCGCAGCCGGCGCACGGCACCGATGCCGGGCGGGCCCCGGTCCGGATCCGGCGGCGCACCGTCATCACCGCCCCGGCTCGCTCCGCCGGGTACGCCGACGCCGCAGAAGAGCCGGCGGGCGAGTCAAAATTTTCGCTGCTCATCGACGCAGTTCTCATCACAACGCTATTAATTCACCGCAGTGCATGAGGTGTGTAGCAAGTTGGGTAATCGTTGGCACGATAGGTTGGCCAGGGAAGTTCGGCCGCGCGGCGGACGGTGACCACGCCGCGTTCAACCCCTGGGCCAACGCGGCGAGAACGTCGGTGTTGGCGTCACAGACGTCGACCCACGCCAGGCAACCGTCCTGCTGCAGATAGTTCGAGATCCGTTCGAAGGGGGTTTACCTCCTCGAACTTGCCGTTTCACCACAGCCTGCTCCGCACCGTCGTCGCATTCTGTGTCATGCCACAAATGGCCATCCCGACCGGCGCGGAGCTACGGCCGGGCCGGACGCAGAAGGACGGCCGTTATCGGGACCGGGCGCCGGTGTCGGGGACGGGCAGGTCGGCGCACCCGCGCGCGTTGCGATTAATGTAACGGTGTGCCGTCCGTCTCGTCTCGCCGCAGGCTGCTCGTCGTGGGACTCGCTGCCGTCGCCGGTGCGCTGGTCGGTTGCACCCGAGTCACCAGTGGCGCAAAGCCGATCGCCGCTCCTGCTCGGGCCCTCACAGGCTCACCGGCGGCCACTCCTGAGTCCAGGCCGACCGGGTCCCCACCGATCACGGCGGATACCGGTCCGGCAGCTACCACCGGGCACCAGACCACGCCGACAATCCACACCACTGCGCCGGCCGGTCCGAGTTCCCAGACGATCTCCCGACCGGAAACTCGTCCGTCTCGGCCAACGACGGCGACGAGCCGGAAACCACCCGTGACCACACCTTCCGCTCCAGGGCCCGTTCGCCCTGCAATTCAGATCGCCCACGGATCACCAACGCGTCCGTACGTCGCACTGACTTTCCACGGCGCCGGTGACATCGGATATGCGCGCGAGATATTGCGGATCGCGGGTGAGAAGCGTGCCCGGATCACGGTCATGGCGGTCGGTACATGGCTGAAGGACAACCCGTTCATCGGCAAGGAAATTCTCGCTGGCGGACACGAACTCGGCAATCACACGCTGTCGCACCTGGACATCAACTCGTTGCCGGAAAAGGAGGCACGTGCTGAAATCGTCGGCTGCCGAGAGTTACTCCGGCAGACCGCTGGCGTGCCCGGCGTCTACTTCCGGCAATCGCAATCTCAGACCGCCAATGCGCTGGTCAGAAAGACAGCGGCAGAAGCTGGTTACGGGGTGTGCCTGTCCTACAACGTAGATTCGATGGACTGGACGGACCCGGGCGCCAACGCGGTTCGACAGAACACTGCTGCCGCGGGCCGGGGAGCGATCGTGAGCATGCACCTCGGGCACAGCGACACCGTGCAAGCGCTTCCCGGCGTCCTGGACGACCTGGGTCGCCGGGGCCTGTCCGCAGTCACCGTGAGCACGTTGCTCAGACACTGAACGTCGGTGCGACGCCGGGCTGCGGTGGGCTGAGCCCCCAACGGTCGACCTCTGCGGTGACCTGGCAGCGACCGGTAGGGCTCAGCGAGTGATGCCGGTGTGTCCGAGGCTGTATCGCCCGGGCAAAGGCATCAGGGCCAGACCGTGCGGTCCGTTGCCGACCGGAATCTTCGAGAGGAGATGTCCATTGCGGGTGTCGATGACATAGACGACGTCGTCGTAACGGCCGGACACCCACAGCTGTTTTCCGTCGGCGGAGACGTTACCCATGTCCGGGCTTCCACCGCCCGGCAGTACCCATTTCGTCCGGACCCGACCGGTATATGCATCCAGTACGCTGACGGAGCCCTCCAGTCGATTGGTGACGTACAGCAATTTCGCATTCCTACCGAGGTAGAGACCGTGGGCGCCTTTCCCTGTCGGTATGTGCCGGAGCACCTTGGTGGCAGCTCCGTTCAACATCCAGACACCGTTGGAGTCAGAGTCTGCGATGTAATAGGCACTGCCGTCCGGAGCGAGCTTGATGTCCTGCGGCCCCATCATCCGGTTCACCACGGGCATGGTGACCTTCCGCAGAACCTTGTGGCTGAGAACATCCACAACCACGACCGCGCCCGCGAACTCGCAGGTGAACACAGCGGTACGGCCGTCCGCACTGAAATCGGCGTGGTCGACACCGGCGCACCCGGGAACGGAGGTGATGTCGTGCACTTTCCAGCTGATCGGGTTGTACCAGATCAATTGTTGTCGTTCCTCGGCAACTGAGATTGCATATCGACCGTCCGGCGTGAAGTACATGTTGT
>JAABUW010007182.1_pt1 | contig 13561 bp, 18 predicted proteins | sample 5560081 | NCBI WGS metagenome assembly JAABUW01 (sample SAMN10711882, study PRJNA513363) | rock metagenome | isolation source: Antarctica rocks | place: Antarctica: Victoria Land, Knobhead sud
AGATGGTCTCTACTGGTACTGCTGCTGCTGGAGTGGCAGTACTGGTCTTCTTGCTGACAAGGCTTTGGACAGTCTGAGTGTCGGTCTCTCCTGCTCCTGGTACATCCACGCTCACCATGCCCAAAGTTTGAGCGGCCTGCAAGCAGCAAGAGAAGATCAAGGTCCACGAGTGCACTGGGTGACGCTTGTCATAAGCGTTTGCTGCTGCAAACATGCACAGTAAGGAGCTATATGACAGTAGCTTGCCTGATTACTGTCTCACTGGTAGCAAATACATCAAATGCTTGCATGCTGCATTGACATGACTACTGCAGTATGGCACAGCAGAGCAAGGAGGGTGGCAAGCTGATAGCTGTCCTGAGTAATTCTGGTAGTCCTGACATTGCGACAGGTAATGCAAAGTCATCACATGCAGGCAATCAGACAGGCAGATGGACAAATGGACAGACAGACAGAATCCATTGATACACTTACAGCTGTGGGAATGAGTACAGTGTCAATGACTTGGACATAGGCTTTGCAGGCGCTCAGATCAGAAACCAACACAGTTGCCGTGGATCCAGCATCAGGCACCACAGTCACAATGTCTCCAACAGTCTTGATCTGCAGCAGATGAATACAATGGTATTAGACACATTCAGGAGTCAGCAGTAGTAGCTGGTCCTGTTGCAATGCTGTCATGCAAGCACTGGACAGCAGGCTGGAGCGCCAAGGTTGCAGTTGATCATGTGCCATCAGCGTTGCATTGGGAGAGTCTGGTACAAGAGTGGGGATGTGTCATGAGTAAGATTGCAGTGGGCAGGCCATGTTGATGGCCATCTACAGAACATCCAGTACAGCAAGACTGCTTACTGTCAGGGTCTCGCCCTCTGCAGTCACCAAGGAGCTGTGCTGCTTGAAGTCGGACACCTTGTAGGCATCCTGGGAGTAGACGTGGTACTCCAATATCTGCACGCAGCTCAACTTTAGAGTTTCCCTTTTACATCTGTTACTTATGGCAATGAACGGTTGGATGTAAATGCTCACTAGCTCTGTCGTTGCAGTGCGTTGTTGTGCTGAAAGACGTCGCGACTGCTACATAACATCTGCTGCTTTGGATTCACGTCTTACCACGCTGAGCAAGTCGCTCTTGGACAATAGCTCCTCAGAAGTCAGGCTCAATGCACTTGCAAGCGCTGCAAAGGCATCATCTGTCGGAGCAAAGACCGTGATCGCTGATGTGGTCGAGTCCAGTAAGTTTACCAGGCCGGCAGCCTGCATACAATCTTTCACGCTGGGGCACATGAGCTCGGGCACTTCTGCATGCAGCGGTGGCGACTGGCGTTTTCACTACCTTAATGGCAGCTGCTAAAGTCTGCAAATTGTGTGAGTCAGCGGTAAGAGCGTAGGGTGTTGAGCACTGGTCGTTTTGGAAGTAGCCGCCAAAGAGTGAGGAGTCATCAGATCTAGCAACACCTGTACGCAACCACACAGCAAGTCTGTCGGTGGGCGTCACTTTAGGCACAAGGCTGCAACCAGGCGCTATTGTGGCGCTGCAAGGACATCACCTGCCAGGCTCGCGAGCAACAACGCCACTGCGAAACCCTTGACGTGCCCGGGTCTCATGCCTGCCAGCTTGAACACGCTGACTGCAGCAGAAAACTGCTGTTCGAAGCTGCACACTCTCAGCCGTACAGTATGCAAGGAAACAAGAACACGAAGATTACAAGAAGCCCCCAGCGATTTGGCACCTTGCAGCCTTGAGCGCTTTGTTGTCGACGCATCTGAACTCGAACATCGCGCCATGCCGGACGCGAAGAGTGAGGTGCGACAGCCCTAGGTCAGCGTGTCCATTATGGGATTTGCCCATGCTGGCTGCGGCACTCACTGCAGTTCAGCGGTGGCAACGAGAGGAAGAACAGTGCCACCTTACAGACAAATACAACTGCGCAACAGCAGCACGCGTCCGATGTAACTACGAATCTTTTCTCTAGAGATCTGTCCTTCCTGGGGGAGAACTGCTACGCTGGGGCTGGCTACACTTTTAGGAATAACAGATTACACGTCACAGTTTCACACTTGCGATCTGTGCGATCAGTTGCACGGGCAACGGCCTCACTGTGACGAGATCAGAGACTGTCCAATAACAGCTGTGTTTTACAGAATGTGGTCAAGCTGTGACTATGGAACGAGTTTGCCGTCCGTTTATCAGCCTTCTGGAAGCAGATCTGCTTGTTCAACCTTTGAAACATTAGCTGGCTGCTCCACGCAGACAAGCACCAACTTACACCAAGTGACTATCAAGAATCTTTGCTGGTGCAGGACCTTGTGGTCAATCAAAACGAGAGAAGCCATTGCTAGGCATGTTTCCTGTGCTGCAGTTCAAAGCACAACTTTGCAAAAGTACCTTTTGAACAGCAAGTCGCACCAGAGGAGAAGAGCCAATGTCTTTACTTGCTAGAGCCAGACTGCTGAGTATAGGTGTCTGCCGTGGATGTTGTGGAGCCTGTTGCCTTACTACTGAAGCGTCTCAGTTGTGTTCAAGATCTCCTGAGCTCTGCAACACTGAATCAAACCTGGCAGCTTATTAGCCAAAACTTCTGTCCGCAAATGCTTGACCTGACCGTGTCTCACATGGGAGGCAACATTGGTGCAATGGGCAGCGCTGACACCTAGGTTTGCTGCAAGAACAAGCAACAATATTTATGTGATGTCTGGAGCCTCAAGGCGGAGTTTCCAACACACGGTGCGTTCAGTATGCCACACTGGGACTTTAGAATCAGGTATCAAGCTTCTGGCTTATAGCAGTCATGACGACTTAGATCAAACGTTTGCTGAGGCAGGTCTTTCTCCAAGGATGTGAAAGGCATCGCTCAGCTGTCGCCATTTACTGTGGTAGAGCTGAATGTGCTGCCCTTCATGGACGCAAGCTAAACTGGTCTTGTTCTGCTGTTGTGGTTTCAGAAGCCCACCCAGCTGCAGTACCGTGTACTTAGCCACAGACAAAACCAGACAGACCAGGTCTGATCCACCTTGGATTTGTGATTTTTCATTTCCCTTTGGGCCATGGCCAGTGTGTCGTGCGAAACTCAGGGACGAATTCCGCCCGGCGAAATCATGTGCGAAACAGGGCGAAACTCCGGCGAAATAGCAGACCTTCACCATTTTTGCTCAAAGTAGGTGCGTAATGCAGCGAAACGGCAGCCAGTCCCGTCTAGATGTTCAAGTAAATATGTTTATTGCCATCAAAACTCATGTTTCGGACCGGCATGCAACATCAAAAACCACTTTTATCTGGACCGACACCCAGCTAAAAGTTGCTTGACATCGAAAAAGCCAATGTGGCCGCCTTGGATATGCTCAAAGGAATATATTGCTGGCTTGCTGACATGGAAAGGCATTGCTGTTGAAGTCCAAGTCAACGTTGATGCTATCTTGGGCTGCATTCAAAGTAGTAAACCCTAAATCCAAACCCTATACACTTCGATCAATAGACATGCCTGTATAGCTATAGGTTTACATGATACATACAGGTCTGCCATCTGCTTTGCGCTTGGTGTTGGCAGGTGCAGACAGTTGCGGTGAGCCAAAAGCTTTCGCCGTGACTGCCAGGCGGCAAATAAGCGGCAAATCATTTCGCCCTGTCTGCCTGTGCGGAACTAGTTTCGCACAATTCGCCCGCTTGGGGGCGTCAACGCAGGCCGTGCGAAACGTTTCGCACAGTTTCGCATTGCGAAAGTTTCGCATTCCGCACGACACACTGGCCATGGCTCAGGAGGCTCCTGTTCCAATTGCTGATACGCATGTTATCCCCCCTCCCCACTTTTGACTTAGCCATTGCAGTTCCCGCATTCTCTTCACTGAAAACGATGCCAGCATGCTCCTGTTGGACCTCACACTTTATGAAGCTAATTATGCGTAATACTATGCTTTAACATCAGATTCAGCATTGATCGTGGGCGCAGGCCTGCATGCATACGTGCTTCAAATAGAGTATGCAGTACGTACCACAGGTCACCATGTACAAGGTCGCCCCCTCTGGTAAGGTCCGCAGAGATGGCGAATTGCCCATGGCGGCAAGACAGGTGGCCTATTGATGCACACACTAAAGACAGCTGGGGCATACTTTGAATCGCATTGCCAGGGCGCCACGTGTGTACGGAGTGTTGCGTAAACGTTTATGCTCGTCATGCACGCCAGACCAAGCAAAGAGGGACAAGATAACCGCCCGAAGTCAGAGAGCCCCCATGTACTGAACAGCATATTGTTCAGAAAGCCGCATCATTGTGTAGCAGTTTATCAGCACAACGTCGTTGAATACGAACTCGACCGACGGCAGTTGCAGGTAGTTAGCTAAACAACTCAAGTTAGCGTGACCAAGATTGCTCTTCACCTAGTCACTACGTTGAGAGCTTATCTTCGTTCGCGTTCGCAACACTGCAGCATAACTGCAAAGCTGGTTCAGAAGCGTTGGCCAAACCTAAAAAGTGGCCTGCCTCAACATCTTGCCTAGCCGAACGCTTGTAGCGCTCGGCTTGACTTTCTTTGGAGCTTCTTTCCGGCCCAGATTGGTCATTTGATCACCGTTACCATCTCAAAAATGCAAAGGTTTGTCGTTGCCACTCAGACGCCTGTCTTGCATAGATGGCCGGTGTTAGCAGTCTGTTTTCTTGCTCAGCTGACTTATCCGTTTCGTGAACCATTTGCAGGGATCACCAAGAGAGCCAAGCCAGCACATCTCAGGCTGGCACAAGCCAGTTCGCTACCTCCTCTGCCCCTGAGAGACAGTCCTCAGAGCCACTGACACCCTCTGACTCAGGCAGCACCAAGAAGGTGGGCCTTATGCATCGCCTGCTGGCAAAAGCCAAACACCACAAGGTGGAGGCACATAAGGGCATGCCCCACAGCCACAGCCACAGCTCCCTGTCACAGCACGATCAGCAGGGTCAGGATGGCCTGTGCAGAAAGTCAGCTGCTGGAAGGCATGTTCAGATTGCAGAGGAGAGCAAAGAAAACTATCCAGCAGATGCCATTCCTGCACAAACACTGGATCAGCGACAGGAGCGCTCTTTTCTGAGCTCAAGTTTACCAACAACACCAGCAGGAGAGTCAGCACTACCCTCTATATCACGCAGATCAACCCTATCTGAAGATCATCATCAGATGGCTTTTGAAGCTTCTGCACTTGGGCGTTTGGCTCTCTCCATTGCCCCTCAGCTGAGTGACGTCAAAGGTGTGTTTGAAAGCCTTTGAAGACAGCTTTGAGCCCGTTCTTTGTGCCTTTGCACTTGCATGTGTCACATGACTGTCAAACATAGAGTTGTAAGCACTGACTGTGTATGGCATGTTCTGACACACATTTTTAGGTTTTGTCACTAGTGTATGGCATGTTCTGATGCCTGCATTGCTTCGTGCCTTAGATTCTGCATTGTGCCTTATGTCTTACTCTACAGGTTGACATATTCCTGCATAGCATAGCTTGCTGATAGACTATCCAGCTGGCCTTGATTGCACCTAGGAAGCCTGCACATGCAATGCAGGGCTGGAGCTGCTAGATGCCCTGGAGGAGGGAGCCCTGATGCGCCTCAGGCGTGAGCACATGGGCCGCAGCTCAACTGGCATGGGAAAGAACGCCCAAGTCAGATGTGTGGCAGAAGGCTTCCAAGCAAGACTGCTGTTTGATGGTCAGGTATGCAACAATGGATCTTTGCGGAGTGCTATGTGATCATCTGAAACAACATGCAACAGCCCTATCTTGTTTCTTGTGTTTCAGCAGTTTGTAGTAGCAAGCTGCTGATGCTGATACCTCTGCATGTGCCTGCTAGGTTTTGTTGCATTGTCCAGCTTGTGGCCAGCATGCCATGACTGGACTTCAGCAACTGCCCTGCAGCTGGTTTCTTGCCTTTGCTGTGGATTGGACAGGCTTATGCAGCTGGGCCTATTCATGTTCCCAATTTCCCAATTTCAGCAAAGTCACCAGCTGGCTTGTGATTGATTACAGGGTCTTGCATCTCTGTTAAAGCAAGCCCATCTGACAGACAGAGACCAGGGTGTGCACAAAGCCGTCATTGAGTATGTGGAAGTGATGGAGGGCGCTTGGCACAGAAGGAAAAGCATAGAGGTGCACACCAACCAAGGCCTGCTCAGCCTGCTTCCTGCAGATGCAGTCACATATGCCACATGGATCATTGGGCTGAACACGGCACTGACAGCTGTTGAGCTGCACAGAGGGGATGGGATCCACCCCTTGAGGCCTGCCAGGAAGCTGCCTCTCAGCATGAAACTGAAGATCTTTGATCCTTCCATGGCCTTAGTTCAGGAGGAACCTGAGATTTAGACAGGCCAAGTATCAATACAAGAGCAGAGACAACATAGAAATCAGACAGAGTTACACAGAGTATACAAAGCTTGCTAGAGAGCTGGCTCTTGAGTTTCTAGAGTGCAAGTAACAACAATGAGCAGTGAGCCTGAACATTGGGTGTCGATTTTGATCAGGACTGAACAGCACTGCTTGTAGCTGCAATGGATTCTGCATTTGGATGATGTCTGTCAAGAACAGCTACACAGAAGGTATGTGTGCCAATTGTGTTTGAAGGGCCATGCTGTGCATTACAACTTCAATGGCATAGTTCATCAGATGTTACTCATTTCAACATTTGCTTGCAGACGATGAGTGTGTTCAATGGTAGCTAGGTGCTAGGCTGTGTATTTTCTATCTCCCTCATTAGTCGTGCTGGTTCTTTTGATTTTCTAGGTGCAGACTACACAATAAGTGTCGTAATACGCGCCTCTGTTGGGGGAGAAAGCGGTGTAAAGTGATCAGGGAGAAATATGGTAGATCATGGCTGGGCCACTTATGTGAATTATTCACCCACCATTAATGTGCCACCCTAGAAAGTATTGTGACGTGAGTATCGGTACTTGACATATTCTACTGTGCACTTTAAGCCAAACTGCCTCTCCTGGGATCCTGTTGCAGCAGCATTTCTTAATTCATCTGACGGCCTGCTGTACAGCCTTCATTTGCAGCAGCTGTGCAACTCTGCTGCCAATGTTGCCTAACGTGGGAGCTATTGACTGGCTCAATAACCCTGCACCACAACACATCTGGTGTGAGCATGCAGCGCTGCCATTGACTATAATCTGCAAACCAACTGTCCTGCTCACAACCTCGTATGCCAAAAGCCTGCAGCAACAATGAGCAAGTGCCGCGCATGCAGCCGATGATCTGGTCAGAACATTCAGGGGTGGTCAGTCACACACATACAGCGCTGCACAGTTTTGTTGCCATACATGGGCATGTACAAGTTTCTGTGATGCCAACAGAATACCTGCATTTTCCCTAGCATGTGCAAGCTCAAGGCACAGAGCCCTGATCTGGACCTCAAGCCCAGTTGCACGCGCCTTCTCTTGCAGCACCTCCTTTTGCAATTGCGCCTCTGCAAACACAGAATGATTGGTATAATGACACAACACAATGTGGGGGGGGGGGGGAGCATAGATGTGCACATGAGTTGATCAGTCAATGGAGGCAGCTGCCGAGCAGCTACACATGTTTTGAGGGTTGTTCTGGTCAGATGAGACACAACTTTGCAGCAGTGTTTACCGTCTGGCGCACGCTGGTGGTCTGAATTGCTGCCATCTGCATCTGCTGTGCTGAGCTGCGCTGACTGGGACTGCCAGAAAGCGCTCTCCTCCAGCAGGCTCTTCAGCTGATCCATATGCTGCAGGTTCTCTTGCGCTTGAGCTTCCCATCTTTGTGCACTCTCTTGCATGTGCGCCAAGCCCTGCATACCATCAGCCTGGGATGTGACTTGCCTAACTTGGCAAAACAGCCAAGGTAGCCTCTGAGCGCAAAGCTTCACAGTGTAGCTTGCTACTGCTCAGCAGACAACACGAGCTATAGGCCTCTGTTATGACTCACAACATGCAGACACTTGAAGTGTCACACTTCCAGTGCAAAAGTCCAAGCCTGACAGCAGCATGCGGGAGGTGTGTATTTTGGGTACCTGCTCAAGGGCTGAGTTGTCAGTGAGGAGACTCTCAATCTCCAGAGACTGGCGATCCACTTCCACCAGCAGCTTGTCTCTGCTTGCCTTCAAGCTGCTCACCTGCCCCCTCAGTTTCTGCACCACAGTACATACAATTCTGTGCCCTCACAAATGTAGCAACGCGTCATGACCCCTGCCCGGAGTGTAATGTTGGTCTCATTTGTGCATTGATGACCTCTCACAAGATTTGGGGCCCACCTTTGTTGCTGCATGCCAAACACAGCGACAGCAGTAAGCTCAAGCGTGTAGAGTGCTGATGATAAGCAATGAGTTGGGACCGCTCACAGAAAAGCTGGACTACCACCAGAAAGCAGGGGCTGCTCAAGAAAAGAAAAGAAAAGAGTACGTTTTTCAGCGTCAAGTTAATGAGAAGCCAAGTATTGTACCGGGCTGCCCAGTAGAGGCTGCTCAACATGATTTGAAGACCAGCACAGCAGCATGCACTTCTGCCTGGATTCGGCCAGCAGACAACTAGGGCAACAACAGCACAGCAGTGTCAGCAGTGCTCTACCTGCAGCAGCTGTGCTGAGTCATCAGGCAGGCTGCTAGAGCTAGCAGATCCTGCTCCAGAAGGCAAATGACTGGAAGCTTGCCTTCTGCCAGAAGGCAGCTGAGACACCCCATTGGGAAAAGCTTGCCCATCAAGTGCCGCCTGCCCAGTAACGGACTGCTCAAGCTGAATGACTCGTGCTTTGGCTGATGCCAGCTCAGTCTGAGCTGAGTTCAACGCTGACTCAGTTGACATAAGACTGACGGACAGATCATCTGCTCTGACATGTGCTGCGTGCAGCTCTTGATGTAGCTGTTCATCATTTGGTTGGCTTCGTTGTGTGCTAGCACTTGCGTCAACAGCAGTGGAGATTTGCTGTGCTGACTCAAGTTCTGATTTCGTTGCAGCCAAGTCTTGCTCCATTTTGAGTTGTTCCTCTTCAGCTTCTGAAGCCCTCTCCTGTGCTACCTGCTCATATACGCCAATGTGTCAAGGCAGGCTTTACTGAGTCTTACCCTATGGTGACAGGCAAGACTGGAAATGCCGGACTGCATGCGTCATTGTTGGGGTTTACTCAAAGGGCTCATGGCACGTAGACTGCATTCACAATGACCGATGCACAGTCAGAATGCTGGCAGGATAAATGCGCACCCTGAGCTTGGCTTGCAGGTCTTTACACCTGGATGCTATCTCCAGCTTTTCAGCTGCAGACTGAGCCACAACACTGTCACGCTCCTGCCTGAGCAGCCTCTCTTGATGCAGAGCTGACTGCATTTGGACCACATTACCTGCGCAAGCCTGGACTGCTTTGTCGTGACATCTTCAAATCACATGGGCAGATCGTTGTGCACACATGGAGTATATGCATACTGCATGACCGGATACACAAGACGAAGTGTCAAGCTGTCAGCGAATGCTGTTGTACAAGGCAAGCTTAGAGGCGTGCCTTGTAGGTGTTGCAGCTGCTGGGCAAGCTGCTGCTTCTCCTGCAGCAGACCTTCGCAACGATACTCGAGGGCACCTGCGGTCTGTGCTTCCTGCTGCAGCTGCTGTACATGCTGCTCCAACTGATGTATCCTGGTTGCTGCCTGCAGAGTTGTCTGTCTGGTGAAACTTGCACAGATAACATCTCAAACAAGCCAGCAAAAGCTGCAAACAGCACCTCCGACGACAGGTCTAGTCTAGAGTGCATGCGACGAAAATAGTAGTTATACAAGAACCCCTATTTGCAGTTGACTCAGCTTCGCATGGCCTGCGATCACAACCCGGTCTGGTCAGGGTGGCGATGCAAAACGTGAAGTTGCTAGGCTTTGCGTTGTGCTGACAGTACAAAAACACAATAATCGCTGTTGCATGAGAGTGAGATAGAAGCAACGAAACGGCAGTCAGAGTCAACAGGCTCTCTAGCATCGAATACGGCGTACAGAAACCTGCTATTAGTCACGACTATTACTTTTCGGGTCTGTGGCGTGGACACTCGCTGCGGGCACGCCCTGCCGCGAGCTGTGCTCCGTCTGCAGCTGCTGCAGGTAGCATACAACATGGCGGACATTGTGTAGCATATCACCCGAGCTGAAGTTGCCGAAATCTGCTGCTTGTGTGTGCGTGATCCGGAAGGTGTTGGGGAGAGTTGTTAGACAGTATGTCGAACATATTGAAGGCGATGGCCACAGCAAGAGAGTCAGCCTTCTTTAAGCAAGAGCAGGCATGGTTTCCAGTCATCGTGCCCTGACGTGAAGCTGCTCTTGTCAACAACTCCACTCTTATTTTTTATGAACTTGCAGGAAGCAGACTTGCAGCGATATCGCACCCATCTTATCAGCATGGGCAAGATCGAAAATGCAGCAGGAGCGAATCTTAAGCCACGGAGGCATAAGACATTTGAAGAGAGCATTAAAGCGTTCGAGGTTGGCCACATAAATTTCCTTTACAAACAGTTACAGACACAAAGCTGCAAAGTTGCTCGTCTTTTGCATACTGTCACATGTTGTTGCTGCAGTCCACCTGCACGCCGCCCTGTTAAGATGTCAGCAAGTTCGAGTCCGCTGGTGTCGCAGGTCTTACCTGAGGTGCTGCAGCAGCAAGCTCGTCTGGACGACCCAGGAGCAGCAGCCCGCAGGGAGATCATCAGGTGTGACGTCTTAACATGGAAAACGTCAAGCATGCTGTGATCTTTGCAAGCCGTAGAATGCACCACTTGTGCAATGCATGCTGAAGGGGTGCTATGGATTTGGCAGGCGAATACGAGGCATGCCCAGCAAACTTTCAGAGGCAGAATTGTCAAAATACAGATCCACCATCTATGGACTTTCAGCGCATGTAGGCCATGTACCAAAGATGCATTTAGGCCGCAACAAATGGCACATGGCAGCAGGCTTCAGTGAGAGTGCACCTGCTGCCATTCCCCTCAGTCCTGAAGCTGTTGAGACTGCTCAGAGAGCCTATTCAGCAGGTACACCACCCTGTTTTGTTGCTCCCATGAACAGCAGCATAGCATAGTCACAGTTGTGCTACTGGCGCACCACAGGCTTCGAACCTGACCAAGGCAATGCTAATTTTGCTGCATCTGCTTTAACGCACACAATTCTGTGGTACATGGATGGCTGGCGCAGCTCTGCAGACACACCAGTACACACAGTGCATAGAGGGCTGGTATATACTGGGCTGCAGGTGTCAGATCTATGCTATATGGCTCCATGTTGGGTCTGCTGGGCGCAGCTGTGCTGGGAACTTTGGCAGCCCGGTATATGGGCTTGTCCAGCTTACAAGATCTGAGACCCAGCCCTGACCCAGAAGGCAGCTCTTTACAAAAATGGCTGCAGCCGTACAAAGAGCGAATACAGGCAAGTCACATCCAGAAATGAAACGCACAGCAAGCTGCGTCAAGGTGTCACTGCTGACTTACCTGGCAATACTGTGCGCAGCTGCTAGCCTCATGAGCTGGCATCACGCAAACTGTCTACATGCATCTCTTTGTCTGCTGTTCCACACTATGCTCAATTGTGACCCTCATGCATGTCTTTGATGCAATGCAGAACATCCAATTTGTACACTTCGGGCTTTCTCCACACTTAGCTGAACTTTGAAGCTCAACTAAGTGTAGAGAAAGGTCAAGGTATACAAATTGGAAGTCGTGTATTGTGTCAAAAACATGTATAAGCTATCTGACAAGGGTGCTTTAGGTTCACAGGATAGGGTTGGGTACGTGTGCTATCTGTATGAACTGACTGTGCAGGCGTACATTAGACCAGCAGTTGCAGCCTCACCAGCAGATGCAAGCACTACAACCAGGGTGTTGCCAGGCAATAGCAATGAAGTATACATGGCCAGCCAACAGCCAGGCTCAAACAGTGAGTTTGCTCAGAGGCTGGCAAGCAGATACAACCCTCGCTACAGCAGGCCCAACACATCCTCAGACCAGCGTGCAGCAGATGTGTTTTGACTTGCATGTTTCTCAAGACCGGGGGTGTCTTGAGCAGAGGCTGTCTGGCTGTCTGGCATCCGAGTGCCTGACCATGGCAAACTTGAATCCTGGCGGAACTCTCATACGGCAACCCAAGCAGTCAGGCCGAAGCATTCACTGCAGTATCAATTGCACTGGCATTGTAAATCCTGGCAGAATTAACTTGGTGCCTGCAGAGCTGGTCTGCTGTATGTAGCACCTGTATTCTTATTCACATGTGCACTTCCTCGCATGCCTGACTTTGCTGTCACAGTGTCAGCATCATCTACATTCATTTCAGCCCCTTCGTTGGTCATTCCACCTTGTATGCTGACCCTCACATGCAAGCGCCCTGCCTCTCCCCGCTCCCGTATGTCTGGCACCTTTCAAATTCAACAAGTATGCTTTATTTGTCCAAGGTCCGTGATATGTTGCGATATATGTACCCATTCGAATTTTGCAATTTTAGATCTATTCCCTAGCAGTCACAAACCATCTTGTGTAAAACGACATGGGTATGCTATATCTTAGAGGTATTTTTGCAGAAGTCCGTGTATGCTAAGCAGCACAACCTTGCCTACTGTATCTGACATCACATCTGTGATCCAAAGGGATGTGTCTAATTTCAAATCCATCAGCAAAATCTTGGAAAATAAATTAGCCAATTCCGACATTTCTATCACGATTCATGTGCCACCTAATTTGCTACGAATTACAGCGTGCGCGCGCGGCACAGCTGAGGCTGCCGGACATGTGCAAAACCAGCGAGCTTGCAATCTGCAAGCTGTGACCGGCAGCAACGCTGCGAACTGTGATGAAGTTGCGATGCAAATATATGTAAGCAGACATGTCTTTTTGAGAAAGGTTGTTCTTGTCTCCAGATCATGGGAGCAACATCTGAGCTCCATCGCCGCAACAACGAGAGCCACGATGCTAGCCCTTATCGTGTGAGTGCCAGACTAACAGCTGCCAAAGGCCTTTTGGCGACACTGAAACCTGGAGGAATTCAGAAAAAGGGCTTCGAAGAAACAAGAGCCAGCCTTGTGACAAAGCAATGTCTCAATCTGGAATATCCGTCGTTGCAAGACTTTGAGATTCTGCAGACGTTAGGTATGGTATGCTCGAATAAAACTTCCTGCTTTGCACCACAAAGCCCGCAAACTTGCCTGGTGTTGAGCAACAAAACGCCACGCAGGCACTGGGACATTTGGCAGAGTCAGGCTGGTCCGAAGCCGTTCCACAGGAACTTATCTGGCCCTGAAGGCAGTTAAGAAAGCAAAGGTCTTGGAGCGCAAGCAAGTGGCACATATTGTCAACGAGAAGGCTGTGCTCTCTCAAGTGCACCACCCATTCATCATCAGCTTGTAAGTGCCGATCATGGTGCTGGCTTGATCACATGGCACCATACTGCAAATCGAAACACTGGTTGGCACCTCTGTCAACACATCTGTTATCAGCGCCGTAGCATTGTGGTTTCGGCGCATCTGCTCAATGCAAGCCTGGTCCAGTGCAGCCTTGCGCTTTTGTTGGACAATAGGCCTTTGCTGCAGGAAGTCTACATTCCAAGACAGCCAGAAGCTGTATCTGCTTTTGGAATAC
>JAABUW010007184.1_pt1 | contig 13557 bp, 17 predicted proteins | sample 5560081 | NCBI WGS metagenome assembly JAABUW01 (sample SAMN10711882, study PRJNA513363) | rock metagenome | isolation source: Antarctica rocks | place: Antarctica: Victoria Land, Knobhead sud
AAACCTTAGCAGCAGGCATCCACCATGCAGAAGGTAAGACAGCTTCACACCTCACCTGAGTACATCATGCTGAAGGTGACTCACCGTTCTTGTTGTACAAATATATGTAGTGTGAGCTTTTGAGGCTGGCAATCTCAACATTATGAAAATCATTTGCCCTGGTCAAAGTTGTCAGAACTATAGTTATAGTCAGAAGATCTCAGGTTTTACAACCACGAAAAAACTGTGGAGAATGTTGGTAACGTTTAGGAAAAAAAAAAAAAATGTTGGCATTTTACTCAGTCAATATAGGCATCACTATCAGAAAGTTCTCTTTGACCAGAGGACCTGGTGGAGAACAACAGATCTGCAAACAAGAGCACAAAGGCATGTTGGCTAAGCTGACTGTTGTTGCTCTTGAGTTTGTCGTAACAGCATTGGACAGCATTCTTAAGCCTACAGCAGTCAAGCAAAGCTGTCACATCATTCACAAGAGGCATATTCTGGTGTAAATGTCAAGTGATCAGCCACAGCAGTCTTCTGACTGTGATGCCCAACAGAAAGCTTGCTAAGCTGTTTCACACATTTGCGAGGTGACAGAACGTGCCTGTTGCTGTTGACCATGCTGAGGTAAGCTGAGCTTAGTCAGAGTGTAAACAGAGTGAATCAAATGTCTGTACACTGACACAAGTCAAGGAGAGCATAGCAACAGACTCGAAGTTTTCGATGCAGTAAATTGGCATGCACCTAAGGTCACCATGAATGCAAAACAAATTACTTAAAGTTGTGTTTGCAGATGGGAGCAGAGCAGATGACCATGAAGGAGGCCATGAAGAAGATGAAGGAGCAGACAGCTCAGATGGCCCTCAAGGCTCACCAGGACGCTGAGGCAGCTGCAGCTGAGCGTCAGGCAGCTGAGAGCGAGCTGGGTCTGACGAAAGAGGCCTTGGAGGTTGAGCAAAACAAAGTCAAATCTGTTGAGGTGCGTTCTAGGATCTTGCTCCTGATCTGTCCCTGCATGCATGCTCTGAGGTTGATCCTTGTTGCTGAACAGCATTGCTGACTCACAGCACAGCTCAGCACGGAGCAGCACAGCTCAGCACGGAGCAGCGCAGCGCAGCACAGCACAGCGCAGCACAGCACAGCGCAGCACAGCACAGCACAGCACAGCACAGCACAGCACAGCACAGCACAGCGGGTGTGTGTGCATGCAGAGCCAGATGCAAGTCATGGCAGCTGAGCATTGACATGCCTCAAGTCAATGGGTGTGTGCATGCAGAGCCAGGTGCAATCAGTGGCAGCTGAATGTGTGTGTGTGTGCATGCAGAGCCAGATGCAAGTAATGGCGGCTGAGCTAGTAGCCAGGGCAGGCGAGGTGGACAGACTCCGGACAGACCTTGAGGCTGTGCAGGCCGAGTCAGCAAACCTGCGCTCAGAGGTTGCTCAGCTAAGCCAGAGAGCAGATGAGACTCAGAGGAAGCTTGACTCAGAGGTGAGTACTGCTGAGTACTGCTGTAGGTGTGACTAGACATGATCTGTAACCTCCTTGGCAGTCTTGCCGTAGCAGGGCCTGAGTCATGATCTGCTAGTTGGCCCTTGAGTCAATTCCAGTTCCCCTTGGAGGCTGTGCTTTTACTACTACAACAGTATTTCTGCGTCAAAGTTTGTCATTCTGAGGTATGTTTTATGAAAGCTCATGCTGAACTTGATGATATGTACAGGCTTGGGCACCCTTAGGGAGCAACCAGGGCCGTTTATGACATGTCCTTATAGCTGGCTAGGTCATAAAGGGAGCTACTCAGGACTATACTTCCTGACCCCTCAGGGAAAATTTGTACTGAATGAATGCATGAATGAGTGGGTGAGTGAGTGAGTGACGGAGTGAGTGAATTTGTGAATAAACTTACAGCTGTGTTGCGCCGCCTCTGAGTGTCAGAGACATGTTTGTGCTGTCTCTCAGGTCCAAGTAAGCAAGGCAGCAAGGAAAGAAGCTGGCCAGCTCAAGACTCAGCTCACCGAGATAAGCTCAAACCTGAAAGCCACTGTTCAGGAACTTGACAAAGAAAAGAGTTCAGGTGAGACACATCACCTTCAACCCCACACAGTGTCCTACACACATTATATAGCATTTGCACTATGGAACTTGTGGTCATGAATGATATGCAAGCAATGTGATTGTTTGTCACCAGTTTGTCTCTTTGAAGTGTGTGACTTGCACTGCACGGAATATGTCTGACTAGAGATCAGGCTGCCAGCCAAATGTGTCATATGCTGTGCTGTGCTGCGCAAGTCATGGATGCTGCACAAGTCTTGTGCTTGTGATGTGCTGTGCTTGTGCTGTGCTGTGCTGTGCTGTGCTGTGCTGTGCTGTGCTGTGCTGTGCTGTGCTGTGCTGTGCTGTGCTGTGCTGTGCTGCTGCTGCTGCTGCTGCTGCTGCTGACACTGCAACCAGTGCTTTGGAAAAGCACAGGCTACATGCGCATGCATTTGAGCAGGTGCTGAGTTGAGAGAGCAAGTGGCATACCTGAGGAGTGAGAATGAGTCTGTGGGGGACAAACTGGAGCAAGAGCAGTCCAGGGCAAGTCAGGTATGACTAAGCCTTGTCATTTACCTGACCAGCCTGTTTTCCCCCCTCAGTCTCAGATGGCATCAAATTTGGGCTGCTAGGTTCTCAAAACCCTTTTTATGTTGTTAGGAGGCGGTGGGTCAACCACTTTGAGGGTTCACTTAAATATGTTCTGACATAAAAAAGAGGTGCCACAAGGTCCTAAGATTTTCAAACAAGCTTTTTTAACTAATGTTTTGAAGGAAATATGGCAATCAAAATCTAACTTTTGTCATGCAGCAAGATATTGCCCAAGCCAATGCAACAGGCATCACAGACAAACTCAAAGGGCCTGTCCGGATGAGGCAAAGCGAGCACTGGGGCTCTTTTCAGCAAGGCCTTACTTGTACAATCTCCTTGGCGTTGGTCAATTCCCTTTTAACACGTGCATAGCTCATCATGAGCCAGCAAGCGCTAAAGTTTTTATCACCATTCTTATCAAATTCATAGTCTATTGCAACCATGCAAGATGTTCCTGATGCTGAAGAACTCAAATCTCAAGTTCTGCCTGCTTGACAAACAAGTTAAGTTTAGATTCAAGTTTCTTGGCAGCAGCCATGCCCAATGTGACATCTTGCATGGCTGCAATAGACTGTGACCTGACCAAAGCCGTAAGTTTCCTTTAGGGTTAGCGGTGGTTGTTCCCATTGGCCTGATGTAGCCTTAAGAGTTTCAAACATATGGTGCAGGGCAAGAACTGATAGTCAATATAGAAGGTACTGCCAATAAGGACATGATGAAGCGTACAGGTTGAGAAAATAACAGGTAACCCAGAAAGCATTGAGCACAGCTAAAGCAGCACAGCATGATGTTGTCCCCAGATCCTTCTGATTTTGTTTATGACATCTACACTTGAAACACTCATCACATGATGAATTGTGCAGAGTCAGAAGACAGCAGGAAACCTGAAGCACATACTACAGTAGCACAATGCAGTCTTGTTCTTAGATCCCTGTTCAGGATGCCTTCTAGGTCTGAGGACTCTGTCTGAGGCCTCTGTCTGAAGAGCAAGTAGCTCAAAGTTTTACACCCCTAACATGATGAACTGTGCAGATTCAGAAGACAGCAGACAACCTGAAGCGCATCCAAGCCCAGCTGGAGAAGCAGAACAAGTCGCTCACAGGGGACATAGAGGCACAGCGCACCCAGCTGAACCAGAAGGTCTTCTCTGCTCAGCAAGAGGCTGACAAGGTGACCCTGCCCTGCCCTGCCCTGCCCTGCCCTGCCCTGCCCTGCCTGCCTTGCCCTGCACACCCAGGTGTGCACAAGGCTGCAGCATGTGTATCTTGCTATGTGAACGTATGTATTTGAATGTATTAAACTAGTGGGCAGCGTTCCTTCGGGGCAAATGCCTTCATGACTAGAGAAGCATTGCCATCGAGGATCTGGATGGATGGATGGATGGACGCACAAATGAGCAGATGAATGAGTGAGCGGACGAATGGGCAGATGAATGAGTGAGCGGATGAATGAATGAACGGATGAGTGAACATTCTACATGCAGGCGCAGCAGCAGCTGCAGGACGTGGGCTTCGAGAGGGAAGATGCCATGGCAGCTGTGGAGAAGCTACACAGCGTCATCAACATGGTGCAGGCTGAGATGGCAGAAGCTCAGGAGGCTGCTGATAGGTCAGTCATAGCTGCATGCATCCTTGCAGCTTGTGACAGTCAAGCGCCTTGATTGTGTCCGCCAATCGCCTCACGCCAATCTGGGGTTTGGATCATCATCATTTCTCAGTGCAATTAGCATACAGGTACAAGCACGTGCACTGTAGGGTGCGTCCTAGACCCTGACCCTAAACCCTGAATGCAAATGTTGTAGTGCATGTGTGCCACCTGGGTTGCTGTTACTGCATGTAAGGAATACAACTTGGGATTCTGCATTTCTTTCTCCAAAAAAAGCCTTTGCATGCAAAAAATGCAAAGTTACTGATGATGTGCATGCAGAGCTTGCAATGTGCTGGAAGCAGAAAGCATGGCAAGAGTAGATGCCGAGGACGTCGTCTTCATAGTGCAAGAGCATTGCAACTACTGTGCACATACCAACAGCTGCTTCCATTGCTGGAAGTGTGTGTTAAGCTGCACGCCATAGACATGTAAAATCAGTGATGCTGTGCATGCAGCTAGAAGTAGAAAGCATGGCAAGAGTAGACTCACAGGACGTTGTCTTCAGGCTGCACGAACGCTGTACAGCGTCTATACATGCAGCCAGCTTCTTTTAGTGCTGGAAGCATGTGTCATGCTGCATGCCATGGACACGATGTATGTGAGATGTTGCGACTGCAGAGCGCGCGACGAGCTGGAGGCAGAAAGGATGGCAAGAATAGATGCCGAGGACATAGTCTCCAGGCTACAAGAGCAGCTGGCAGTAGTTCAGAAGGAGGAAGTGAGCGCTCGCCAAGCAGCCGAGAGTCGTCTAGTCAGCTTGAGCCAGGAGTACAAGTCACTGAAGGACCAGGTAAGACCCACATACCCCTGCATTACCTGTGTTACCTGACCTGTTTACAAGGCCCTGCAGTTGCAACAACAGCAACATCGAGCCTGACCAAGTGATCTGTTTCCATCTTAATGCGCCTGCACTGTGGATCATGCGTTGTTGGCTGAATGCCACAACAGCTTACCCAGGCAGCTAGTCCGGAGTGTGCATACCTGACCCTAGGGGAAGACACATGAGACTTTGCTTACAGAAAGCCAAGTTGGTCATGATTGCGATTGGAATGTGCGCAGAATCGCTTATCAGCATTCTACTGGTTGTTCTACATGTACCCCTGTGAGCGTAGCCCTGCACGCACTTAGCTCATCATGAGCTGGAAAGCTTAATCATTATTTTCATCAAAATCAGTTTTTTTAATATCATTCCCAGCTAAAGGACCGTAAAATATGTCTCCTCTACAGGCCTCAGGCAGCGCAAGCAAGGGCCTAGACAGCTCCAGCAGTGCACAAGCGAGACCCCAAAGTTCAGCTGAGCCACCCACCCCTGAACCAGAGACACCCCTTCCTGCAGAGTCCCCAGCCCTTCAGGAGCCTGAGATGAATGCTGACAATGGGGGGACAGAATTTGATGCTGACGCGGCGGATGTACAGACGCCGGTGGGGGCTCAAGGCTGAGTGAACGCGCTGCCTTGCTTGCGGTAAAAGGCTGCACCAAGTTTGCTTTGTTTCTGTGCACCAACAAACCTTTTGTATATGTGTTGTGTAGGCATACATGTACATACTGTACATGTGTTGACTGTACCATAACAAGTCATGGTAGCAGTCACTAGAACGACAACAAAGTGTCATGATTGACTGCACTGACAGTAGAATCAAGGTGATCATTGACAGTGGTACCTGCGCCAGCATCTGCTGCCAGTGATGTCAGTCTTGATTCTGCAGGGAAAACTGTTCAGGGTGTGTTGGTCAAGCCACCAAACCCTGACTAGACTCTTTGTGCTTTAGGTTGCATGCTACAAAGCTTCCAGCTGACAGAGGCGTTGCAAGCAATCTTGTTGTTAGCCTGCCTCCTCTCATTGCCTTTCTCTGCTGTTCTTTCCCATTTTAGGTGAAGTTAAGGATCTTGGAGACCCTGTAATGACAGTTGACACAAAACATCGAATACAATCTCTTCAAAACCTTGCTTGTGCTTCCCTGCAGCTTGCCGCAGCCACCTTTGCTGACATCGGAGGCTACTACTTTGACTTGAGTCAGGACCACGATGACTAAGGGACTAGATGCCTTGGGCAAACCCTATGTGAAGGCACTGCATGAGTGCGGCCATACTGAAGAAGCAGCTTTGACACTTTCAGTATATTCTGTTTTGTCTCTGACTACGGACGTGCCAGCTACAGAAAAGGCCCAGGTTTCAGTGAGTGTTCAACATGAGTGCAAAGTGATGAAGTCAACTATTTGGGACACTGATTTGGTGTTTCTGGACGAATGACAGCTATGGACAGTGCATGCCAGTACAGATTGCTCAATTAAGCTGCATTTGCCCATCAATCATTTTTTAGTGCTTGATAATCAATACACAATTCATATGTAAATTCTATATTATGGACGTTGTGCACATGTGATCATTTCGGCCAGAGCAGCTGCAGATGGCTGCAGCAAGATTGGAATTGTTCACCTGTTGTTTGGCGAACTGATCAAGCGGTTGAACATGACAGCTTGCGTAAAGTGGCATGCGTCAAAGTCAGTGCCGTTACAGTATGCAATTTCATCTAAGGTGTGCAGTTGGAGATATGAAGTGAAGCCACTGCAGTGACCTGACGGAAGCACACTGAGATGAGTTGCAAGCTAGGTTGTCTAATGACCGTCTGTGTATTGGCATGTGGGTATTTAAGGCGCCGAGATTATGTTTGTCAGGACATATTTGTGGCGTTGACTGTACAGCATGCTGAGAAGGATGCTCGGCGGGTCGTGGCCCTGCCATCACCAAAGATTACGTCAAGCAGACACAGATATTAATGCAGCCGAGCAAGAAGCGGCTGGCTGAGGGGCAGCAGGTTGCGTGATCCCAACTTTTGCGATGCTCTTTTGACATTGATGGGCGCACGGAATGCGTGCACGCAAAGCGGCTTCTACACTGGCTTCTACAGAACACATTGGTGTCAGAGGGAGCCAAATGCGGCCTGAACAGGGCGCTGAACACTGTAGACGAGCTGTTAGTCGAAAAGCTTCGTGCAGATACTAGCAGTCGTGCCGTCGTGTGTGTCACGCCTCACAAATGAGCTGCATGCATGGCTGTAGTTCAGTGCTAGTTCGACAGTTTCTCACATAACCCGATCGCGGACAGACATTGTAAAGCAGTGGATATGATCCAGGGGTGTGCAACGCCTCCCCAAAACTGTCATCTGCTGTGTGCACACCGACTTTCCGCTCAACGACAGCGTCTGAGGAGCGGCACAGCAGTCGGGTTGGTGAGGCATCTGCGTTCTACTCGGGCCCCACACAGACAGTGTACATGCCGACTTGCGCAAGACAGAGTTGGGACGGTAAGTGACTCCCTGGTGTTTGTCAAGGCTAAAACGACATTGATCACTGCAAACATTGTTGAGCCAAAATGGTTCTGGCTTGCAATGCGTGGCAGAATTGCAGCTGTATGTTCAGGTCCGTCAGCCTGACAGCTTGAGTGTTGTTCCTGAGCACTGGAAGCAGCACATGGAAGGTCTCGCGGATGGCAAGAAAAGAGCTATTCTGCGGTAAACCAGGACTCATTAATAGTAGCATATATTGCTTGCACATATGCTGCTCTGCTTTGTTGCTGCGCCAGATCTTTCACACACTGCTGCATCACACAAGCATTCATCATGCAGATACTTCCGCATAGTCAAGGAAATCAATGAACAAGAGCCATATCTTCAGAGCCTCACAGACGCTCAATTGAAAGCGAAAACAGCAGAGTTCAAGCTGAGGCTAAGGGCGGGTGCTACACTAGATGACCTGTTAGTAGAGGCTTTTGCTTTGGTCAGAGAGGTTTCCAGCAGAGTGCTGAGACTGCGGCATTTTGATGCCCAAATGGTGAGCATTGCTATTGATTCAGTATGTCATGCACCATTTGGTTTTCCTTGCACACATTTCTTGTGGTATGCAGTAAGCCAGCATGTAGTACTGCTGGCTGATCAACCATGGCATAGACAGTCAGAAATTGCATCACCTTCTGTTCCATACAGCTTTTTGTCAGCACCAGCATCTATCACTGTTGGGTCAGCATTTCTTGCTCCCATCATCATTGCTTGCATAGCATGATCAACAGTGCCTTGACTTGTGCCTGTACAGCTGCATGATCTGTCGTCTTCCAGCAGTATCATCTGAGCCGCATTCGCTCTGCCGACCAAAACTCCACACAGAAGGCTACTTTGATGTCGGCATATGGCATGTTTGCTTTGATATAAACATTGCGCAAGCAAGCTGTCAATCGTGAAATACGCTGTTGCATGCCATCCCTGCATGATAGTCACTCATACCAAAAGCTGCTCAGGCCTGTACATGCCTGAGCAAACATGTGCCAACAAAGACACATGACTAAGGCAACAACCTGGTGCGCTGCTCAAAATGAACGCACAGACGCGTATGATAATCAATGAACCCGATCTGGTGTGCCAGCATGAATTGCACATGGGACACATCAGGTTTTTGCTCATGCTGAGCGCAACCATACTCCCACGACTAGAACTGCAGCTTGTGCCATGAGAAAAAAAACAAAGTAAAACCAAACAAACTTGTGCCATGCACAGGTTGGCGGAATTGTGCTGCATGAGGGCAACATAGCAGAGATGAAGACTGGGGAGGGTAAAACCCTAGTGGCAACCCTGCCGACATACCTGAATGCACTCACTGGCAGGGGTGTGCATGTGATTACAGTCAATGACTATCTAGCTGAGCGGGATGGCAACTGGTAAGTGAGTGCTTGTATATGCATTCCCTCTGTGCAGTGTGGGGGTGACCTATGTCCCTCTGTGCAGTGTGTGTGACATAACACTGACATTGTTCCCTTCCCACAGTCCTTTCGCCTGTGGCAATCATGCGATCATGTCATTTGGCATGGGCAACATGCGTAGGCATGATAATTTGCTCTCCTTGAAAGAAGAGGTGCTCAGGGGGCTTTTGCCCTGCAATGCACTGTCATAATGATGGGGGATAATGTGCTCCCCTGTTGCGTGTTCAGTTTTGTGAAATGACAAAGCATGACTGCAACCACAATTAGCCGTGTTCTGTTAACATTGTGATGACAATAGCAGCAACAATAATAACAGTCAATAAACAACCATTGTATTAACAACCATTAACAACCAAAGTAAATACCAATTATGTTTATCAGTATATCTATTCCAAGTACAATCCTCTTCCCTGCTAAAGCAGTGCACAGCAGTGGTGTGTGCACTGGTCTTGCAAGCCGCACCGCATTCATTCTTGATGTCAACTCATGGTCGTCAATTCATGGTCGTCAACTCATGGTCGTCAACTCATGGTCGTCAACTCATGATCCTCCATCACAGTGGATGGAGTCTAGCCAGGATTGAACATTTGCAGGATGGGAAAGATCTTCAAGTTTTTGGGCATGTCAGTGGCAGTAGCCACAGACAACATGCTGAACAGCGAGCGCCGGGTGCCATTTGCAGCAGACGTGACATACGTCACAGCCCAAGTGCTGTGCTTCACGTACCTGTTTGACAACACGACACAGACCAAGCACTACACGGTGAGCCTTTCATTTGCAGCAGATGTGACATATGTCACAGCCGAAGTGCCTTGCTTCACGTAGTTGTACATGTATTTGTACAACAACGCTACACAGAACAAGGATTACACGGTAGGTATTTTGTTTGCCCTGCGTTGGGGATTGTCTGTATGACAACACGACAGGACATGCGTACATGGTACATCTTGTTGTTACGCAACGGTTGTAAGGTATGCCTCAGGGTTTAACATCCCAGAGGTCAAGACACAAAACTCTTCAAAGTTTTGTGACCCTGCAAGCTGATCCATAGATGCAACTTACAACCAACACACGGCAGCAGCAATGAAGCATAGTGCCATTGCATGACTCTACGCTTCGGTTGTTTGCTGACTGCCTGCTTGCCAGCTGACCCTGAGGCGCTTTGCATGATGCAGTGCTGCACTGCCTGAGATGCTAATGCTAAATGTGAGACTGAGGAGCTTGTTTGTCATTACTTTCATCACTTCTATGCCACTTCTGTGCGAACAGTCCAGAACAAAGCTGGTGCTACACGCAACCACAAGGCATTTCAACTTCGGCTCTGTAGTGCTGACACAGTGCTTCATCTGGCCATTCACTCTTGCTTTTGGTGGTTCATGCTGTCTGAACTCTACAAACGCCATCCAAAACAACTCTTGTGCTGCAGGCAACCACAATGCTTTCTGTGGTCAATGTTGTCACTATCCTCTGAACATCGCTTTTGTGCTGCAGGCAATCACAAAACTTTCTGTGGTCGCTGTTGTCACTATCCTCTGAACATCGCTTTTGTGCTGCAGGCAATCACAAAGCTTTCTGTGGTCAATGTTGTCACCATCCTCTGAACACCACTGCTGTGCTGCAGGCAATCACAAAGCCCTTCAACTACGCCATCGTGGATGAAGTCGACTCACTGTTGATTGACAGCTGCCGAGACCCTCTCATGATTAGCGCAGCCGCCTCCGAAAACTTGGACAGGTTCGGCGTTGCAAAGGAGGTAACCTTCTGTACATTTTGTACCACCTTCTGTAATACTGTATGTAACACCCTCTGTACACCATGTGAAACCTATTATAATACTGTATGTAACACCGTCTGTACACCATGTACCACCTGTTATAACACTGTATGTAACAGCTTCTGTACACCATGTACCACCTTGTGTAAAACTGTATGTAACACCTTCTGTACAACTTGCTGTACCACGCATATCATTCTATATACCACCTTATGGACTGCCTTCTGTAACACATTCTGTACCACCTTCTGTATCCCCTTTTGAATTGTGCAAGTTATAGCAGGCATTTGCAAGTTATTCTTCTCTTGCTGATTCCCAAAAAGCATTTTTTTGGGGGAGCTACTCAGGACTGTATGTACCCAACGCTGATACATGGAGCTACTCAGGATTGCATGTATCTGACCTCAGAGTAAGACACGCACTCAGGGAATGCATGAACAATTTTCATTGCTTGTAGTCGTTCTGTCTCACCCCAAAAGTATCCAATGCCAGCACAGGGTTTTGCAACTGCGTTGTCAGTGTTTTTTTGGTTCCTGCTGTTACTATGGCACCGTCTTAATACTGTTGTGTGAACCAGAGAGCTGATAGACACTGCCACCTGACTTTCCTGTTGGCATGCAGATTGCAGATCAGCTACGGCTACATGCAACAGCTCCAGATGAGGTGCACTATGAGCTAGATCATAAGGGCAAGCAGGCCACGCTGACTGAAGCAGGGCTGCATGCTGTCTATGCAAAACTGGGTAGGTCCTCTCTGCAACTCATTAATAAAAAATTCAAGACCTTACAGTCTGGGGTGTGCAACCAGTTGTGACTCATCAGACATCCAGACTACCCAGAACATGGCATGCAGCAAGCTGTTTTTACTCAATCAAAACGTGTGCAATTTCTTTCAATTGGTCTGATGTTGGATCAAAGGGGGCGTATGAACTGGGAAACAGGCAGGCTTGCTTTCCTTCTCATGATCGTGCTTGTGCTTGCTCATGCAGCACTGAAATGTCACCAGAGACGAAAATAGCGAAAAACAATCATACTCACGCGTGATGTTGCATGGTTGCTCCCGAGCGGCATGTGCGTGCACATTACCTGACAAGAAAGCTAAGCTTGAGCGCCATACTCCTCAGTGTGTATGAACCACGGTTTTTGGAGACACCTGGTACCGTCTGGGTGTGCATGTGTGCCTGATATGGACGTATCCAGCCATCTATGCGTCATCATCTGATCATGCATTTAAATCTCACCACATGCTGTTACGGGGTGATCACCCAAGTGCATGCATCTTGCAAACTGATCCATGTGCAAGGTTGCACAACGCATCCGCAGGTTCTTTGGATTGACATCACAGATGGAAAGATTCCTTTTTTAATGCTTCTGCATGCTAGGCGGGAGGCAAATTACTTACGGAACAGATTACAGGAATTTCCAATGGGTATGCAAAACAACACCAGAGACCCTGAAACCCTAAACCCTACAACCCGAAACCTTACATTGACTGCCAATGTCAGGAAGCACTGAGACCCTGGCCAGACAAACAGACTAAATTCGTGGTTATTCTGGGTCCAGGGTTTGAACCCTAGGTCTAAATCCTAGGTGAAGCCTGACTCTAACCCTGAACCCTTTGAGTCAAAGTGCAGGGGGAAATGCAAGTGTCTGGCAAGATCAAGAGCCATGTGACTGTCAGACGTCGTTGTCACAGCTTTCAAGACAATCCAATCGTACCAGGCAGCCACACACTTGATTGGTACATGCACTTGGGAGAAAGCTTATCGACCTCATTGCAGCGAGGAAGCTGATGCCACAAGAGAAACCAGATAGTGACCATTTATCAAGGAGAACAGTCAATACAGGCTTTTCAACTGTCAAAGCCATGGCACCCAGGAATGACACATTTGATTTTATGTGCAGTTGCCAAGAAGCATATAGACCCTGTCAAAACAAGCAAGCTCATGCCAGAAGGGAAGGAGGAAGTGATAGTATGGCAAGAAGAAGACCCATGGGGCCCATACATCATCAACGCCATCAAGGCAAAGGAGGTGTACGAGAAGAATCGGGACTATATTGTCACTGCCAGTGGTGAGATCCACATCATTGACAGAAGCAGCGGACGCATTCGGCCCCGCACTCGCTGGCAAGACAACATTCACCAGGTGAATACTCAACACCTGTAATTCTGTGATGCATCCACGACGCTGTGTATGCGTTACACCTATGTTGTCATGCGTCACCATTAATGCTGTGATGCATTACCCGCAAGGCCGTGACGCAATACTTGTACTGGTGTGACGCATTACCAGGCATTACGCGTAATGCCATGGCGCTGTGATGCATCATAACTGCAAGATCTGACCACGAGCTGACAATCTGACTGGATGCCTTCAATGGGTCAATGAGTGCTGTATGCTGTGTACACAGCCGCCTTGCAGAAGGAGCAAAGACTGTTTGCTGCATAGGGGTTCATCCCATTGGTCTTTTTTGTGATGAACTCACCGGCGTACAGGTTGCTTGTGTTTGTTTCCGAGCCTCATCTAAACAAAATTACTGAGGCTGTTGGAGTTGCAGACTTTGGCTGTATGCTGGGTGTTGTCAAACACAAGTGCATGAAGTCAAAAATGAAGGTGAAAAAGCCAAAATTGGAAGTATGAACACCTGTTGGTCTTATTTTGGTGTTGTCTTTGTCTACAGGCTGTAGAGGCCAAAGAGAAAGTGAAGGTTGGAACTGATAGCGTCACTCAAGCAAGCGTCACCTTCCAGTGTTTCTTCAGATACTACCCCAAGCTAGCTG
>JAABUW010007187.1_pt1 | contig 13555 bp, 3 predicted proteins | sample 5560081 | NCBI WGS metagenome assembly JAABUW01 (sample SAMN10711882, study PRJNA513363) | rock metagenome | isolation source: Antarctica rocks | place: Antarctica: Victoria Land, Knobhead sud
TATATTTGTTTTGCTATTATTTTTGTCTAAAATATATTATATTTTAAACTTGTATTATTTTAATTTCTCTAATTATTATATTTGTTTTTTGTTTAGCTACTTAATAGTAATAAAATATACAAGATTTTTATAATCTATAAAAATTGTAAATTCTAATAATTTTTTTGTATATACTTTTTATAACTTTAAGAAAACTACTATAACAAATAGTTTTTTATTATAAATATTATAGTTTTGTTTAACTAACAAAAATTTTCTCGAAAAATATATTATTTAATATTATATATTTTTATATTTTTGATTAAAATATATATTAATAACTAAATCTAATACGTCGATTTTAATTATATTTAACAATTGCAAATTGTATATTTTTAATACTAATTTTTTCAAATATTCTAGTTTAAGATTTTGAAATAATTTTTTTTTTGTAGATTTTTATAATTACGATATTTTTTTTTATAAAATTTGTTAATAATATTGTATTTGCTAAATAGTTTTTAATAAATTTTGTATTGTAATTTATAAAACTTAGAAAAAATTATACTTTTTTAATATTTGTTAGTAATTTTTATTCTTTAATTGTTTGTAGTTTCTCGAAATTTATATATATTCTATATTGTTTAATAACAAATTTGAGAAAATCAATTTTCTTTTAATAAAATTCGCATTTCTTTAATTTAAAATATAAATTTTTTATATTTAGATATTTTAATACTTTGAAAATATAGCTAATATTTTTTTTTAAGATTTTCGAATAAATTATAATATTGTTCAAATATATTATAACAAATCGATTTAGATATTGTTATAATATATTATTAATTATTTTCTAATATATTGTTAAAATATTTGTAAATTCGAATAATATTATTGTATATTTGTATAATCTATATTGTATACAAAAAACTATTTTTTACTTTTTTTTTATTTTTATTCTAATTTGATTGTATGTTTCTTATAAATTTAGTTTAATAAAATATTTTGCTTCAAATAATCGATTTTAAAACTTGTTAATATTAAATAGTAAATATCGATTTTTAATTATAATATTATTTAGCTTTTGATAATTAATATATATAGACAAAGAATTCTATTTTTTTAATACAAAAAGAATCGAATATTCTATCTATAATTAAAATTTTCTAATAAAATTTTTTTTTTGTTTTTTGTTAGATATTCGCGGAGTACTTCGAGTTTTTTCTTGAATAAAATATATATAAATTCAAATATAAATTGTTTGTCTAATTCAAGTCTAATTTCGTAATTTTACAATTAATATTTAGAAAGAGTCTCTATTTTTTTTTTTTTTGAAATAGATACTTTTAATTGTTGTATATTTGTAATATATATTTTAGCAATTTCTTTGCTATATTAGATAGTTCAAGATTTTCAAAAAATTTGTAATTTTCTTTATTTATTCTAACTTTGTAATTCAACTAATTTCTACTAGTATTTGTCGAGTCGAACTTTGTTAGATTATTTTTTTGCAAAAATACAAATTTGTTGTTTGCGATCGATTTTCGACTTGTTCTTTTATCTACTATCGAATATTGTCGATATATAGATTAAATATAAATTATATAATTATATTGCGCAAATTTGAATACTTATATATTTTAGTTAACTTCTAAATTGTATTGTTTCAATTAAGATATTTCTAGAACAATATTGTAAATAACTATTTCTACTATATTAAAGATTAGTTTCTTGTAATATTGCTAAATAGCTATCGATAGTAATTTTGTTTCTTTCTTTATTTTTTTATTTCTGTCGAATAATAGATTTCTATCTACAACTATTAGATTGTATATATTAGACTTCTTTTGAGTAAAATACTTTTCTCTTTTAACAAAAATTCTAATTATAAAATTATTTGTTGTATTAGAATCGACTATTGCAATAAGTTGATAGCTATTGATTTTAATTGATATAATAAAATATTGTGCATATATTGTTAAATTTAGTTGCTGTTGTTAAACTAATATATTGCATTTCTCTAATATATTTTTTATTAAGAAATTTGAGTTTTTTTCTATTTTTGTATTGCAATTTCTATTTCGAGTGTCTGTTTGCACTAAACTTTCTTTCTATACTAAATTAGTAATTTTGATTTTCTAGAAAATCAATTAATTTCTTTTTTGTCTTCTAGATAAGTTTAGTATAAATTGTTATAGTATTTTGTTTAACTAAGTATTGTATATTTTTTTGCTTTCTTTATCTTCTCTCGAGATAAACTTATACTGCTCAGTTATTGTTCGATTTTATCAAAATTTTTTTTTTCGATAATAATATTGCTTTCTAGCGCTTTCTTGTATTTATTTATAGTTTGATTTTTTTTTTCTTTTAATAAGCTAGCTAAAACGTCAAAATAGTTTGTAATATTATCTAGATATTTGTAAAAGTTTTTTTAGTTGTATTTGTTGTCTAAGTCTATTACTAAATAAAAATATAATATTTTTGATTGTTGTACTTCTATAGTTTTATTAAGTATTTAATTAATTTTCTATATAGATACAAATATCTTGTTTGATAATATTTTATCTAGAACTTTCTGTAATTGATCTAAATTTTCTATCAAATAATAATTGTTGTTTAATTTAATTTTAAAAATATTTGTTTTTGTATCAATTTGCTTTCTAATATTGTTTTAACTATTAGATATCTCTTTTAATATAGTATTAATCTATTAATAGTCTATCAAATTCTATAATTGGCAATCTTTTGCAAAGTAATTCGATTTGCTATATAAATAGTATATTTTTTGAAATTTGTTATTTTGCTTTTTTCTAGAGTTTTTTTTTATATATTGTTGAGTAAAATTCAGTTCTATAGATGCAAATCTACAATAATCGGAATTACTGTATTTTTGATTAAAACAAATTTTTTTTTGCTAATATTTAATTATTAATTTAAAAAAGATTTCTGTTTTTTTTCGAGATTAATTATATCTTTTTTCTATAGTTCTTTTATATAGTTTGTTGTCGAAATCGATAGCTACTTCAATAAAATCAAATATATTGTTGATAAATCTTCTATTATATATTATTTTGTTTTTTAGATTGTTTTTGAAATCTTTTCGAAATATTGTTATAAATATAGTATTGTTCTACTTAATTAGATTAATATATTTTTGAAATCTAGCTACATAATCTGTTGCAGAAATTTGTTAAATTAGATATTAAACTATTTTTTTTGCAATTTGTTTTTTGTTAAATATTTCAAAAATTCTTCGAAACTCTCTTTTAAAATTGTCGAAATTCGTAAATATTGTACAAAAGTTTTTGTTATTGTTTTTCAAATATTTTTGTAAATTTAACTTAAATTAATATTGAACTCTTTCTCTAAGAAATGTTGATACAAAAATTGTTTTCTTGTCTATTGAAACAGAATAGAAAATAAAATAGATATTTATTTGCATAAATTAGTTTTTCAGATCGATACAATCTTTATAGTAGATATTGAATTTGTTAATTTTGATTTTGTTGTTTTCTATAATCAATAGTTAATATAATACTAATAAACTAGTACTTGAGATAGAGACGCGTTGATTTGATACAGATATTTTTAAAGTATTTAAAATGTTATGCTGCTATCTAGACAACTAGAATATTAGAGTAGATTAATATTGTTAAAGAGATTTGTAGACGTTTTTAGCAAGCAATTACTTGATAACAAGAGTTTGCAGCTTGTATCTATAATAGAGAGTAACTTAATAAATAAGTTGAACACAATTTATAAGAGAATTGTGTCTAAAAAATCTATATATACTAAAAAGATTTTTCTTGCTTACTATATTTGTTGTCAAATATATCGAACTTTGTTTGTTCTACTTGTTGTCGAGCATATCGAGCTTATCTACTAGTGTGTCGAGCAATACTTGTTTGTTAAATTGTCAAACAATACTTGATTGTTAAGTTGTCGAGCAATACTTGTCTGTCAAGTCGTCGAACATGCAGATAACCGTGCTATATGCTACAGACTACTCTGTAGAATATATATCAACTGTAACGAGCTAGGGTTGTAACAGTAAGATAGAAGATAAAAAATTGCAAAAAAATATAATAGCGCAAATTAATTGTAACAAAGAAAAGAAATCGATTAAGATAACTTTTAATATACAAAAAATAATGCAAAAAAATAATATATTAAGCTATTATTAGCTAAGTGTTTGTAATATAGAAGAAGCGCAAATACAAATTTGAAACAATAGCTCTATATAAAATTCGCAAGTATTAGAAAACTAATAATTTGTTAATTTTAAAAATATTTTTCGCAAAATTGATTCGAGAAATCTTGCAAAATAAAACTATTAACAAAGAAGACAATAAAAAATACTAAATTTAAGTATTAATTTTGTTAGCTCTTTAAAAGACTATTAAAAGTTTTATAATTAATTTCTTCTCTAATAAGTGCATTATTTATTTGTATTATTATTGTTTCTATATAATATATATTAATGTCTTGCTTTATATATTTAGATAGCAATCTTCTTGCTATTTATATTAATTGCAAAATTATTAAGTCTAAAAATTTGCAATTGTTGAAGCAATTAATATAGAATCTAGAACTTTACTATAATAAATAGTAATAAAATTGACATTTAAATATTTTTGTTATATTAGAAATTAAAATAGTTAGCAAGAAATTAAGAATTTAAACTATTTTATTTATTGTACTTTATTATTTGTATTATTTTGTTGCATTATCTATTAAACGCATTGTCTTACTATATATATTTTTTGTATTCTTTTCTATTAAATATAATAATTAAAAAGTGCATTATAATTATATATTTAAATTATCTAAATAATTAGAGTTAAATTATTAACTTAACTTCTTTAATTAAAGAGCTTAACAATCTTGTTCTATATAATCTTATAAAAGATTGCATAAAAAAAATTATTATATTTTAAAAGAAATTCGAACTTTTGTTTTTTTAATTTCTTGTGCTAATAATATACAATTTACAATATAGTCTTCGATAGCACTATAATACTATTTCAAACAATATTATAGATTGCGCGTTATTATTACAAGAAATTAAACACGCTATTATTAAGTTATCGAGACTTAATTATTTATTTTTATTATATTTAAATATATATTAAAATTAGAGATAATATAATTCTTAAAAAGTTAAAAATATTAATTTAATACAATTTTTAGTATCTAATTATTTTAAATACATTATTTATCTATATTATTGTTAATAATATTTGTTTGTTTATAACAATATTATAAATATAAAATCTTTTGTACAATAATCTAGCTATAAATAAATTTTATTTAAAACAATCTCGAATTTTATTCGAAAAAAATTCTTATTTCTATTAATTTGTTAATTATTATCTTGTACTCTACAATATATATTTTACAATTTAACAATAGTCTTTTTTAAATTTAAATCTATAGTACAATTATAGTATTTAATTATTATAATTTGTTCGATTGTTTGCAAACTTATTTAAGATCGATTTTATTAATATATTTTTCGAGCAAAACTAAAAGTTTGTTTAATATCTATTAATAATACTAGATAAGAAAAAATATTTTTAATTATTTGTGTCAACTTAAAATAATTCAAAGTATTATCTTTTTAATATTTTTATATTAAATATTTATTCTCTATAATATTAGCGCAAAGATATTGATTATTTTCGTTTTAAGTCAAACAAAAGTATTAAGATTGTCGAAGTAAGAATTTTACAACATTTGTATTAAACTATAAAAAAAATTAATTAAAAATTAAATACATTATTATATTGTATTATCTCTTTAACAATATTTGCTCTTTGTGCTTTTACTCTTAAAACAACAATTAAATTATAATAATATCAAAAATAGATTTTAAATTTTGTCTAATATTTTGTTTTGTAATTTATAAAACTATTATTTTTTTTGTTTTATATCTTGTAAAGACTTAATTTTTGCATAGAATTTAAAATATTGACAAAATTGTATAATATTTTATTAAGTTTTTCTATTTTCGAATAATATTTAACAAGCTTTGTCGAAGCTTTTTTACAAACTTTTAGTATAATTTCTTTTAAAGAACAACTATAATTTGTTATAGTTTTCTTTATATAATTAAAATAATTAAATACTATATTAAATACTCGAAATCTTAAATAAATGTTAGCATTAATTGTTCGAAAAACTATAAGAATATATTTATAGAAAGAATTTAATATATTGTTAAGTAGTTAAATCGATTGTTACTTGCTTTTGTTTAGTCAAATACGTTAAATTTTTTAATTTTTTAAATATTTTTTTATTTAAAAATCAATATAGTTACGTAATTAATACGCACAACAAAGTATTAAATAAATAGAATTTTAACAAATACAAATATCTTGTATTAGTTTTCAATTTTTTTTACTTTTTTGCTCTTAAAAGACTCTAAAACAAATTAAGCGCTAAAACAAACTATTAATAGCAACAATAAAAGCGCAAATCTAAATAAAATTTAGCAAATATATTATCTTTTTGTATTATTATACAAACAAATATCTTTTTAATTATAACAAACAAGTTTGTATTTTTTGCAATATTTTAAATTTGTTTATTCTTTAATTGAAAAACAATATTGTTAATAATTGCTTTTAATTTAAGAGTTGCAATAAAGTCTTAAACTATTAAATTAATAATATAAATTAAACAAAAAATAAAATTTTGTTGTTTGTTTTATTAAAAATTTTGTTAATTTAAAACTTTGTTAAGTTTGTTTTTAAAAGTATTGTTATTGCTTGCATTATTAATAATAACTTTAAAAAAATTGTTTTTAATTTTAAAGAATTTTAATATCTTTATAAGTTTTAACATTAATTGTCGACTTATATATTCAATATTAAGAGAAATAAATTTAATAAAATATTCGCGATATTGAAATATAATATCAATTTAATATATTAATACTTCAAAATAAATAACTCTTTAAAAACTAAATTATATATCTAAAGCAATAAAAATACATTAAGATTTTTTTAAATTTAATTTAATTTTGTTACAAATTTGATCGAAATTTGTAAAAATCAATTTTGATAATTTAATACAATCTAGAAATACTAGATTTAATTAAAATATTTCTAGTAATTTTTAAAAATTCGAATTATTAATAGTTCGAAAAGATAAATATAAATTAACAAATATCTTGTATAGTTAATCTTCTTAATTATCTTAATTGAAAAATAATAAATTGATATAACTTTTCTTCTATTAATGCGTTAATTTTGTATTATTTATTTGTATTATTAACAATAACTTATACAAATAAAGACTAAATCGATTATTAATTATAATCGAAATCTTTTTTGTTTTAAACAAAAAACAAATTAAAGATATTTCTTTATATTCGATATGTTTAAATAATTGTATGCAATAAAATAATTCAATATTTTTTAACAACTTTTGCAAACAATTTTTGACAAGTTATTAATAGTCGAGACTATTTAAACATATTTATTTTAAAACTTAGATTATATTTTAGTATTAATTTTTTTAATTTAATATAAATAAACAAGTCTATTTTAAATTTTGTGCAAGATACTCTTATTAATTGTAATATATAACTATTATTCTTTAAACTAAATCTTAGTATTTGCATTTTATTTGATATATTTGTTTTTATCTCTTAGTTTAAGTAATAAAAAATTATTTAAAATCTTATTTAATACTTCTTAAAACTCTCTTTTTCTAATATTAAATATACAATTAAAATTTTAATCGAATTGACTTGCAAATTAATTAAAATATAAAGTACTAGATAGCAAATTGCAAGAAATAGATTTACTAGAATTATCTTTAAATAAAGACAATTGTTAACTAGAAGCTTTTAGAGAATTAGATATTTTGCAATTGAGAATAGTATAAACAATATCTTTGAGTAGTTTAAAGAAAAAAATTCTAAAGTAAAACAATAATACAAAAAAATAATACAAGTATAAGATAAATTAAGCAGAATTTTATATTAATAAGTAATTATAATATAATAATATAGCAAACTATAATCTCGATAATATATTATAATTACACAGATTTTAAAATAGTAATTCTTGATATAATAATATAATTTTCGATTTTTTGACAATTCGATTCGATTTCTAATATTGAAATCAAAAATTGACTCGAATCGAATTAAATCGATTTTAAAAAAGTAGAAATCGACTTGAGTTTCGATTCGATTTCTAATATTAAAATTGTCGAATCGAGTCGATTTCAATAGTTGGAACCAAAACCCGACCCAACGATTAATCTAGAATAAAGTTAATTACAAGATTGTAGAGATCTTAAACTAGTTAATAGTATTACTAAGTTTAAGTATATTATCTAAATACATTATTATGTATTTTTCGATAAAATATAGAATCGAAGTTTATTAAAAGACTATAATAGTTGTAATCTATTTATTATATAAATATTAAATAGTTTATATATATTACTTTACTGCATTATTATAGAATATTTAAATAAAAAAATAATAAGATTTAAAATCTAATTTTTGTTTATTAAATTTGCTATTAAATAACTTTATCTCTTAGCAATTCGAGTCGATTTTTTCGAATCGATTTTCGATTTTAACTCTAGAAATCGACTCGATTTAACTCGATTTTTAATTTTAATTTTAGAAATCGACTTGCTAAGACTTTCGAGTCGAGTTAACTTAAATCGCCAAAATTCGAATCGATTAATCGATTCAAACTCGATTAATTAATTCGAATCTTAACAATTCGAATTAATCCGATTCGAAAGTCTTGACAAATTAATTTCTAAAATTAGAATCGAAAATCGAGTCGAGTTAAATTAATTTCTAGAATTGAAATCGAAATTCGATTCAAAAAATCGATTCGAATTGTTAAGACTATTTAAATAATTATATTATAATTATTAATAGTTAATATATAGTTAATATATAGTTAATATATATTTAATTATATTTAATTATTTAAATTATAATAAGATAATATATTATAGTAATATATTACTACTTTTTAAAAAGAAAATAATTAAATCGCATCTATAGATTCTATAGATTCTATAGATGCAAATAATACAGTTTATTAATAAGTTGTATCTATAAGATCTATAGAGTCTATAGATACAAATATTGCATTTTGTTAATAAATTGTATCTATAGATGCAAATATTGCATTTTATTAATAAAAAAAAATTCTAAAATTAGTAATTCTTGACATAATAATATTATTTTCGATTTCTTGACAATTCGATTCGATTTCTAATATTGGAATCGAATATCGACTCGAGTCGAATCGAGTCGATTTCAAAATAATAGAAATCGACTCGAGTTTCGGATCGATTTCTAGGGTTGGAATTGTCGGGTCGGGTCGATTTCAATAGTTGGAATCGAAACTCGACCCGACAATTAATCTATACTCTACAAGATCTTATTTAATTATATATATTTTAACACTTTGTAGAAACAAGTCTCTAATAGATCTATTCAAGAAGTTTGTTTTATTTCAATATATAACAATAATAATGCTTTAGATAGCTTGCGATAAGCAACTCGATTTAAAACTTAATATCTAATAACTCGAACAATAAGTTTCGCTCGAGCTTGTTAACTCAATTTAACAAATCAATCAAGACTTATTGTTTCGATAACAAGCAAGTCAATATAAATAGCTTGACACTATTCTTTCGCAAGCTACAATCGAATAATTATATCTAAATAATTGCGATCGAACGCAAACAATAATATATTTTGTTAATACATTTGTTCTTGCGTAGCTAATACACAAGTAGAAATTCCAAATTCTACTATGTCGCTCTTAATGCACAAGACTTGCGCAACTCTTAAGCATTTAAATTTTGATTATCTATATCAAATATACAATGTCAATACGCGTCTAATTAAGAACGTTAAACAACGCAAAATCTTAAGAAATTACAAAAATATTACTATACTTTACGATCGCGTTTGAGCGTTAGTTATTATAGTTAGAATGCGCGATCTTATTATTGTTGTCAATTATTTGGCAACAATAAATGTCGAGAGATAAGACTAAGACAAGAAGCTTTCTACAAAGAAATACTTCAAGACGTAGAAAAAAACAATAAACAAGATTCGAAGAATGTAATAAACAAATCAAAGACTTAGTAGATAGATCACAGAAATTGTTGCTTGTCCTGTCGTTGAAACGTAATGTGAACTCAATAATGTAAACTCAGTAGCCCTCCCGAAGGCGGGGTTTCAACGTGTAACAATAATTCAGTGTGTACTCTTTCATAGACCGATTTTGATCCTTATAAGACAATAGCAGCGGAGTAAAGATTTTCTGACGGAACATCTCTTGTGCTCTCTAGTAAGCCAATTAGAAAAGAGAATCAAGTAGACACCGGCGACGAGTCCGTAGTTCTAGACGATGCTACCAGCGTTGATCCCTGGGGAAAAAGCCAAAACCACGATCTACAGCTCAAAGCAACCACACAGATCGCCAACTTAAAAAGCAAGCATCAGCATTTTATTCTCTGTGTTTCAAGCAATTTTAACGCCAAGCCTCTCCTCTCTTATATAGGGCCCAGCCGCTTCCCCGGAGCCGACGTAGAATCCGAATCAACACTTCTCCAGAGAACAACCAATGGAAATGTTGCTAGATCCCTACCGAATTCCACATGAACCCGATTCTCATCGCGGAAGAGTACTGCCTGAACGAAGTCGTGGAGCGGGATATCTGTCCGCCTCGAGATAAAGCCGCCCATCTTCGATTGGCTGTTGGGGCGATGTACACACTTGCACATCAAGCTATGATAAACGGTATAATAGTCTCGATCTCTCACGATACCACGCAAGTAACAGCTGGGATGCCTACCACTACGGCCAGCTGGCTCCCATCGCTCCACCTACTCAGATCCATCTCTGGTTCCCCACACGGCCACCAAACCCACAATTCCCTACCCAACCCCCCTCTAAGAAGAAGGACAAGTCCAGCATCGGGCCCTCAACCGCCTCATCCCTCGACTCGTCTACTAGTTCCCCCATCTCAAGTACTTCAAAGTAATCCCCTAGTCGCTTACGCAGTACCTCCGAGCCCACAACCTCGGCTATTTCCAGTCACGCAACGCGGTATGCTCGGCGTATAGAGGCTTAGCCGTAGAAGAGAAACGGGAGCTCCAATGCTGACTAACGATGGCAGACAGGAACCTTCGTCCACCCGTGTAGGGGAGCAACGGACGTGGAGGATGAACGGGAGAGATCGAAGACTTGAGGGACGTTTAGTTCGATTGATGTTTGGTTGGAAGACTTGGGCCGGAGTTTCTGAGACACCACTCAACGGGAAAAATCCCCTGCTTCATGAAGGCAGAGCCGTGGAATGAAGTGTCCACCCATTGGGTTTGTTGGGAACGGTGTCGAGTAGTGGGTCGTGTAGGATATGTATGCTCTGTTGAAGAATAAAGGTTGTTGAATACCAGCGATGTTCGCGTAAGAGGCATTGGGTTCTACTTGTATAGTATCTATTGAGAACAGGAACTCGTTAGTAACTTATAAGCAGTTGATGCTGCCGACTGAGTGGAATATATAGTTGGGATGTGAAATAATGAATGGCTAGAGAATCTACTGTCGAAGAATAGAAAGACATTGTCAAGAATTTGTATCATCAAGCTTTTATACAAGTAGATGGATTAGAAATTACAATATAATCGAAGGTAATTCTTTAAGAAGAGTGTTTTGAAACAGCGGGTAGATTCTCGAATAAAAGTCAAGAAAAGTAACAAACGATAGTCATTCCATTTGATTTTCGGGAAGCAATACATCAGAGATGTCAAAACGCCAACGCAATTGGATAACGCTGTGTCTCAAAGACCACCACACCATCACCAATTCCAATAACCTTCCCCAACCTCCTCCCACCCCCCAACGCCTGCCCCACGTTGCTAACTTTGCCACTCACAATGAGCCTAGTTCCATCCTCTCCCGAAAGTGCGCGCGGAAGGGGTACCCACACGAACAGAGATGTTGACAATGCGACCTCGCTTCCACAGTCCAGCTAGGGCACTGGTCACTCTGTACTTCAATCCGGGGGTGCTGACCGATTGATCCGAGTCAGCCTTACTTCCCCCTTGGGGGCCGGGAGCCCCGCTGTGCATGAGGTCTGGAACGTGAAGTGCAGATGCGGAGCGTGTTTGAGTGGTGGACTAGCCACATCCTACGATGCAGGTCCCTGAAGAATTCAGCGGGCCATACCGCGCGTGAGGGCAATTCCGGATTTCCGACGACCTGCAGTCCAGAGCGCGCGCCGTGCCTTGCAGCTCGCTTGATTTCACTTGATTGGGGGGATGCAAGCGAACACGATTTTCCTGGGGACGCATGTTCCCCCTCTCGCCAGCCATTTGACACTGCACGTGTAAGGGGATACCTCCCATGCACGTTGCAGCAGGTTAGGTTGTAATGGACTTGAAGCAGGTGGTGTAGTGCCATCATGCATCGATTGCTTGTCTATAAAATCTATAAAGACTGCTAAGGCGCTAGCCTAATCGAGTAAGAGTCTCGCAGGAGGCAGCCGCATCTCATTGGCTCCAACAAACGGGGCCGGGCGCTGTCATGGTATTGACTGTGTCATGGCATTGAGTCGTGGCATTTACCGTGACCGTTGATTCTTCTCGCTTCCTCTTGCAGTAGTCCCATTGTCTATGGCGGTCTAGCACCCGGGACGGGTCGTGCTTAGAGGATCCGACCCGGGCGGGTTGCCCCGGATTTCGCTTCGGGTGACCCGACAGGGCACGCTTCGGCGTGAAATAATGCAAGTTTGGTTTTGAATTACTAACTAGAGAAAAGAATGAAACTCAGTATAATACAAATGTCTCATTCGACTTCTAGACCTTTTTAACTCACGTGCATGCTATTCGAATATTTGATCTTTAGTGGGGGAATAGTATGAGCGGACCCATGTCACCGGCTTAGGGATGGATGAGTGACTTCATGATGTTCCATTCATTTCTGCCTTAGCCTGTGTATACATCCTCTCCCTGTAGCATTCTCACACCATCCCCGCCGCTCACCCCTGCACGCCAATCCCGCCCGTGAGGATCGTGTTCCTACTCTGCTCGGCATGGTCCGCCTTGAAGATCGCATACTTACGGTCATGCCAGTCCAGCGCGCTGACGAACGTATTCTCGCTCGTCTGGAACTTGGTCGCGTTCTCCGGCCGCAGGAAGTACGCCGTTGAGTAACGGTACTCATCCTCGTGGCCCGGCACCGGCACAACGCGGTGCAGCGCACTGAGCAGCGCGTTGCTGGAGAAGAAGCGGAGTGCGTCACCGACATTGACGACGTACAGGCCCGGCTGGGGCACGACGTAGGCCCAGGTATGTGTGCTCTGGTTGTAGACTTGCAGGCCCCACTGCTCGCAGTAGAGCAGGGTCAGGGTGCCGAGATCGGTGTGCATGTTGTGGCCGACGCCGGCGTTTGGGTCGGACGTCTGCTTGGCGTAGCGGAAGTACATCATGGTGGACTGCGAGGCCTCGGCGCCGCGGTGGTGGTCCTCGAAGCGGGTGGCGGGCTGGAGCAGGTCGGAGAGGCAGGAGAGAATGGTCC
>JAABUW010007188.1_pt1 | contig 13555 bp, 15 predicted proteins | sample 5560081 | NCBI WGS metagenome assembly JAABUW01 (sample SAMN10711882, study PRJNA513363) | rock metagenome | isolation source: Antarctica rocks | place: Antarctica: Victoria Land, Knobhead sud
AGCATTTGGCTGGCATCCATGGTTCTCCCATCAGATGTTCGATGAGGACGACTACGATGGCGCTAGAAGTCTCACTCTGGACCAGAAAGTGGCCCACTACCAGTCTGTGCTACATCCACGCTCTGACGACACGGATTTTCTCCGCACCCTCCCAGAGCCACGGCGCTTTGGAGAGTTTTTGGACCAGACCAAGACGTATCTCCAACGATACCCACTTGCACTGGTTGGAGAAATCGGCCTCGATCGATCTTTTCGAATCCCGGAAGCATGGCTCCCAGGCGACGTTGATTTGCGAGACGATGCTTTGACACCAGGCGGTCGGGAGGGGAGGCAGCTCAGCCCCTACAGAGTAAGCATGGACCATCAGAGGAAGGTTTTGCTCGCACAGCTACGGCTGGCTGGTGAACTGCAACGGGCGGTGTCTGTTCATGGTGTGCAAGCTCATGGCGTAGTCTATGGAACGCTCGCGGAGTCTTGGAAGGGCTATGAAAGGAAGGTACCAAGCAAGAGGGAGAAGAAGCGGCAAGAAGACTCAGCAAAGCGCGATGCCGAGCCCACCGATGCCTCAGACGATGAAGAAGCATCAACAGCTTCGAAACCCTTCCCTCCGAGAATATGCTTGCACTCGTACTCTGGACCAGCTGAGAACGTCAAGCAATATACCAACCCTTCCGTGCCTGCTCAGATCTTCTTCAGCTTCAGCACGACTATCAACAGCTGGGCTGAAGACGGAAACGGCAAGGTCGAGGCGGCACTGAGAGCTGTTCCGGATGATAGCGTATTGATCGAGAGTGACCTGCACACCGCTGGAGAACGGATGGATCGATATTTGGAGGAAGCCGTCCGGAAGATCTGTCTCGTCAAAGGCTGGAGGCTGGAGGACGGAGTTGTGCGACTGGCCAAGAACTGGATGCGGTTCGTGTTCGGTCACAGCTGAAGCATCTGCTGCGATATGGCCAGCATTTGGCCCTGCTCCCTGTCCATCCTCGTCACTGCCGCCATGCGAATGCTACTCCTACCAGTCCTGGATCGCATACCTCGAAGCAGAAGAATGCCTGTATCGGAAGCGACCGGGCGGAGTCGCTGCACTACGTACCCCGGGTTCCATTTCGTGGTGTGGTCCGCAAGTCGAGCTGGACGCCATGATCAGCATCGAGCCATGCCAACTCCGGATTGCCTTTCTAAAAGGTGTTTGCAAGAACTCCAGATGGCATGGACACTGACATGCTTGGTCTGGACTTTCATGCTGCCTTTGTTGCTGCCTTCATAAGGTTGCTAGCAAGAAGCCAACAACTTGTGGACTGAGGAGATTATTGTCTTTCCGTCTGAGCAAGACTACCGCTTTGATCGTACACACGCCCATTCCAGCTTCTTTGTTGCCATACTTGTGTGGTACGCCAACGCGACAGTAAGAAGCGATAAGTATCTCTGCTCGTCCCAGCTCAGTATCACAGAGTCGTCAGTGTTTCAGACGGGGTGCTTGCCTTTTTCTTACCTCATCTGTTATACATGCATGCTCACAGTCGTATAGACGAGACAGTCCTTTCCCTCTCGGCCAACCTTTCCATGGGTCACCAAAGTATTCTCCGAGAATCTACCTTTGTTGCGCCAGCAGCCAGTAACAGCCTTTGCCGTGCTGATATGTCATTCACGCATTTTTGGAGGTTACACAAACGCCACATAGCGCTCCGAGTGGCCTAGCGTCCCACAGGTGATTGTACTGTTTCACCTCGTGGTCCGAGCGGTACTTATATCCAAGCCGCGCACTTTCCATCTTCGCCTTCTCTACAACAACTTCCTCGCAGATATTGCACAGCACTACCACTTGTCGCTTTCCCCAAATACATTGTCAACATCCATTACATCACAGTCGCAGACTTCGGCCACTCCACACCCACCGCGCCGTCCTCACCATGGACGAAGAGTGGGTAGGCGCTATCATGAACGAGGATTCCACGGACGGCGATCGCATGGACGAAGAATCCTCGGATGAAGAGTACATCCCACGAGCATTCTGGGAGCGAGATATGGCAGAAGACCACGTAGTCGTTCGCTTCAACGGCATGCAGCTATTGAGGCCTGGCTTCGGAGAGCAGTACCTGGCCGATCTTGCTCAGCTCGGTCTCCCCAACTGGGCACAGGGTGGTCGGTCCGCTGAGGCCGCCTTCACCGAACTCTTCCGCATCCGGTCAACTGTGGGCCACGCACATGACTTGGAACGTGGCAGTCAACCCCCACCTCCGGAGTCGCATCTCATCGATTATGAACCTCTTGGACTGACAGGAGACGTCACTCACACTCCCGTCGGCCAGCAACGCCAGCAACATGATGACCATATCAGCCCACGTTCTTCACACAGCTACAACGACAACGCTCAGCTCCTTTCACGTCAGCTTCCCCCCCAGCGGTCTCCCTCGTTTGATCCTCAACAGCCGCACGACCCAGCTATCTTCCGTGCCAATTTTGCGAACCACGACTCCTTCAATCGCCAAGATATACCGCCAACCAGCAACAACAGTCAGCATGCAACTACAGCACCACCTCATCCACACTATCAAGTTCAGGTCGAAGAAGGCTTGATTCCACGTCGCCATCCTCGCGTTGGAAACCCGTTCAATCAGCATCGGCAGACCTACGACCAGCACCGTCAGCGCTATGACAACGAGTTACCTGATCCGCGGAGTTCGTTCCGGTCCAACCGTCAAGCATTACACAATACGTCCATCAACACCAACTCAACAGCGCGTAACTCAGCTGGCGCCTCCCTTCCGTCAGATCTGGACGGCTCACCACCCCTTTACCAAGGCCGTGGCGGTGGTCAGTCGCTCGCAAACATCTCTCAGTTCAGACCTCTACCAGGACAGCACAATCCCATCCCCAACAATTCGACAGCTGGCTCAAGCACCATTAGCAGCGCTCATCCACTCACTCAGAACCACACCTACGGCAACCCTCAGCCTCCTCCAGTCGCGCAACACAATCCACCACCACTACCTGCTGACCGTCTGCCGATGGGCCACATCACCAACCCAACACTCACTTACACTGGTGCAATCTATGGAGCGCAGACTCGAGAGCGACCACCAGCCAGGGTGCAGCCGCCAGCAACCATCGCCATTGGAATAATCGAGATGTGCACCTTTCTACCCAACTGGTTCCAGCTTCCGAGAGTAGCTATGCGTGCGGTGCATGGTGGTTGGGGTGCTCTGGATCTGGCAAAGGCACAACTTCAACCTTTAGGACAGTTGGCAAAAGACGACCTCAGTACAGCTAGAGCTCGTATCGGGAAGCAGCTGAAGGAAGGAGCTGTGGTGTGTCACAACTGGACTGGTGACTTCAAGACGGAAGTTGTCCGTGCAACGTTTGGTGCGACTTTCGGAACCGACATGACTTCTGCCACCTAGGCGGTGCGGAGTACAGGAGGTTCCTTCGCTCACATCAGGCTGAAGGACATATACGATTGCGTACCACAAGCTCAGTGGCCCACTGGACACGATCGTCTTCTTCTGACTCAGTGCTTTGAGTACGCCGTCAACAACGAACATCTAGACCTCGACACCAGCCATATTGACTGGATCGTGACCAACCACACCAGGGCTGATGCGAACGTCACTGCAGCTACGAACGCGCAGACTCACGATGAGGAGGCTCTGAACAGGCTCAAAGCAAGCCTTGGGTGATGGTCAAGCAATGTGGCCTGCAGGCATTGTAGTCTCGAGAGGGCGATGCGATAGATGGATAGGCTCGGTCACAGAGTCTGCTTATTGTCGCTGCGACTGTGCCTGACCGAAGATGCGGAAAGGGCGATATGCAGGGTAGACAGATGCAATCATGAATTACACCAAAATACACAACTACCGTCCCTATCCTCATGTCATTCCATGCCTGTAATGAGGGTGATATCCACATATGCCTCGGATGTGGGTACATACAGGTCTACAGCTCGTCTCTTGCCCCTCGGTCGACTAGTGATTTAGTCAGTGACGATGCTGGATCACGGCCAAGTTCTGGCGTTCCCGAAGGATGAATGAGACGAGACAATGAATTGGGTAGATCTATGCGGAGATCTCCACATTGCGGGGCGAACCGAGATCTGGGCAAGGTTTCGACCTTTCCCGCGCGTAGGCTCGTTCAGCTCACCTATCGGTACCCATATCAAGGCGCTGTGTCGCGCTGGGATTGAAGTAGACTACAGCATTGCTTCAGCGTTCCAAAGAAGCCTCATCGATGCTCCAGCAGACAATTGAGAGCTTGGCGGCACTTGGTCACCACGGTCGACCTTGTGACCCTTCTCGACTGCTTGCCACTGGAATGACGACTGCGTTTTGATGGATCCGTTTATACGTCCCAGATTCCGACGATACACAACGTCTACCGGACGCTCCGTGGCCTCGCTTGATGTTATCAGCTACAACGCCTCCTGCCACAGGTTGATATCTTCCACGCACTTGGCGAGATAAGTATGCCCTCAAACATTCGCCCACTCCGAAAACAATGGCCTGTGCTCCCTCTCCACACCATCGAGACCACTCAGTAGTCTTGCGGTCCGCTTCCAAGAGCTCTTGAGCATTTACCTTGGCAGGCTTGGAAAACCAGCGGAGCGGAGAGGATAGCCCACCCCAAGGTCAAGCAAGTCTGAAGTTACAACGTCCACACTTGGCGACAGATCCTGTCCATTCGCAAAATGGAAGGTGTCGCCTTCCACGCGACGTCTGGAAGAAGTATCCTGAGATGTCCATTGGCCCGACCCAAGGACGAGCCTTGCCAAGGCTTGGTTTGCGAAAGTAATATTCAATGGTCGTACTTGGCTACACATGCCCAGTCCAAATTCCACCGCGGTTCACCCAAGAGTTAGGTCCATCGCGTGAGGGGAGACGAGGTAAGGTAGCGTGGCCATGCGGCACGACCATGTCCCCAAGCTGGGGTACAAATAATGATGGCTTCCCGGGGCCATGGCTCGCACGCGTGCATCTCGCCCTTCCTCTGCGTATTCCATCGGCTTTCTGTGCTAACCAACGATATGGACGCCAAAGACAACCACGCGGTGGTTGGCTCAGAGAAGGGCTTCACACCATCTGATAGTGATGGCGACGTTGTTACTACTCACAATGCGGAGCGACCTGGCTTGATGACTCGCTTGGGTTTGACTGGCGCATCATTCCAGCGCAGAACACTCGACGACAAGCACAATCAATTGAACAAGACACTCAAGACTCGCCACTTGAACATGATTGCGATTGGAGGCTCTATTGGAGCCGGTCTGTTCGTGGGCTCAGGCGGCGCTTTGGCGACTGGTGGTCCGGCTGGGCTTCTGATCGCCTTTTCGATCATCGGCATCATGATGTTCATGGTCGTATACGCGCTCGGGGAGCTTGCAATTCAGTATGCATTCTTGGTGGACCGGGGTCATATTAAAAGTGCTGACTCTGAACTCTAGATATCCTATCTCTGGTGGTTTCTATACCTACTCGACTCGATTCATCGATCCCGCGTGGGGCTTTGCCATGGGCTGGAATTACGTCTTCCAATGGGCAATTGTACTGCCATTGGAACTCGTCGTTGCTGGTTTTACGGTCAATTTTTGGCCAAACGACGTCAACGTAGCTGTCTGGATCACACTGTTCTTCGCCGTCATTATTTTCATCAACATCTTCGGTGTCCTCGGCTATGCGGAAGAAGAATTCTGGGTTGCTGGCTTGAAGCTGATCACGATCATCATCTTCCTGTTCATGGGTCTCATCTTCGTAGGTTCAATGAGCAACAGTCTCCCATTCGTGTATGCTACTACTGACTAGATCCCACAGGTCCTTGGTGGTGGCCCTTCCAGCGGCAAGTTCAGTGAATACTGGGGCGCTAGAACTTGGTATAACCCAGGCGCATTCGCAGATGGTTTCTATGGAGTCTGCGCGGTGTTCGTTACCGCAGCCTTCTCCTTCTCAGGCACCGAACTAGTTGGTCTTGCGGCTGCCGAATCAGCGACCCCTCAGGCGTCTCTCCCAAGCGCCATCAAACAGGTCTTCTGGCGCATTACCTTGTTCTACATCCTCTCGCTAACCTTTGTCGGACTCCTGGTACCTCACGATGACAAACGCCTTCTTGGTTCTGGATATATTGACGTAACGGCTAGTCCGTTCGTCATTGTTGCCGTGGACGCTGGTATTCCTCGCTTCGGTGGCTTCGTCAACGTTGTCATCCTACTTGCCGTGATCTCTATTGGCCTATCTGGCGTTTACGGCGGCTCACGCACCCTGACCGCTCTTGCGGAACAAGGCTATGCACCGAAGATTTTCGGATATATTGACCGAGCTGGCCGACCACTTTTCAGTGTGCTTTTCGTCCTTGCCTTCGGTCCAATTGCCTACGTCAGCTTGGCCGCAGCAGGCGATGTAGTCTTCTCTTGGTTGGTTGCATTGTCCGGTCTGGCAGCTCTGTTCACTTGGGGGTCCATCTGCTTGGCACACATCAGGTTCCGTGCCGCCTGGAAACATCACGGCCACAAGCTGGACGAACTTGCATGGAAATCTCCCTTCGGCGCTATAGGCTCATGGATCGGACTCATCCTCATCATCCTCGTCCTTATCGCACAGGTGTGTAATGATAGGCTTTACTACACAGAAACAAGCTAACGGTGTACAAATAGTTCTACACTGCGATTAAGCCCATGACAGCATACGCCTTCTTCAACTCTTACCTTGCACTCTTCGTCGTCCTTCTCTTCTACGCAATCGGATACGCCTGGAAGCGTGAAGGCTGGAAGAAAGTTAGCCAGATTGACGTCGACTCTGGTCGACGCCAGCTTAACTTTGAAGAGTACGAGAAACTGAAGGCAAGGAAGGCTGGCTGGCCGATGTGGAAGAGAGTGCTCGATTACGTGTTTTAGGATGACGTTTTCAAAGGTGATGGATGAGGAGGCAAAGAGCATTCTCTAAAGGGCAGTTTGAATACCAGGCTGGCTCGTCCTGTAAACAGTACGTCAAATACTATGGTCAAGCCCATTTCTGACTCTTCGTTGCGGTCAATGCTTTATGCTCAATCACCACCCACTTCACCTTTGCTCTCAACAACAACGGGAAACATGCATTTGTTTACGTGGTCCAATATGTAGGTGAATGTGCCTTGCAATGTTCTCATGACTCAAGTTCTTCGTGACTGTAAAGCGACACCGACACTGTCTCGCATATCATTCACCTGATTGGCAGTGACTCAGCGTGAATACGAACTGAGTGTTTACTTAAATGCAGCCTGATAGAGGCATTCAGTACTGCGGTGATCAGACGTAACATCTTCTCATATCAAACCTCAGCTGGCAGTCAGTGCGACATCAGCATTACACTACAGAGAAGCAAGCGGACGTTACGGGACTTCTAGCAAACAACGATAAGCCGACACGGTCAGCGCACCACATTGCACGACTGGCTCTGATCATCGACCCATGGACACCGACGACAACTATCTCGCCGACACTGAAGATCATCTGCATCCAATATGGCTCAGCCTCTCACGAGATTTCGAGGACCGGCGCGCTGGGGAAGCACAGACGTGCAATCAGCTTCTCACACAGCATCTGCACTGTTCTGTTGGGGCCTGGAACTGCGATGATGGCGGCTGGACGTTCCAGCTTCCATATATGACGATTCGAGTGCACCACGACGAATCCGGACCACTCGCCGCGGCGGCCGAAAGCGATGTGATGCCGCGAAGGTACCTTGACGGACTGAGGTGGAGCTCCGAGCATTGCTGCGCGAGCCAGACGAGCTTGAGTATAGTACGTTTGGGCTAGCCTGCACTCTGCTTCGGACAATCGAGGAGGCTGCGGCGTGGCAAGGACTGTGGTACAACAGGTTGACCCAACCCCGAGGACGTCGGGCCGGGCAAGGCGCAACTATCAGGCCCCCTCGTGAATTTGAAGAGCGGCAACGGAGAGCTAGAGTTGGCACCCTTGGCTTCGATGCTCGGAACATTCGAGGTTACGGGTCTGTCCTCGACAGTCACTTCGGAGGTAAGCGTTGAGAAGGTTGTCTTTCGAATCGTGGAGCACTGACTAAGTCTCGCATGGCAGTGAATCTCCGCAGCGTCGACGATACTGCAGCAACGCTTCTCGGCAGGCCTATCGAGGACGTCTGCAGGAGCATTGACCAAGACTTCCGTATCCTGCATGTGGAACCAGTGTTCCGCGATGATCTTGTATCGGCCTTTCGAACTCGTCAGGAGCAGATCTCCGATCACCTCCTCGGCATGTCTCACGATTCGTTGCGTCAAAGTGTACCATCTACAGTCATCCGGCCCAACTCGAGTGACGACACTAAGGAGGGGCTTGCACGACAGCTGGCCATGCCGAAGATCACATTTCATGGTGCCCCCAGAGGAGTCATCAAGTCCATCGTCCGGTACGGGTTCCTTGTTCCAGGATCGAAGGTCGGTAGTACGGGCACGACTTTGGACGTGAAGTGCGGCTCTACCTACGGCACTGGCATCTATTCAAGTCCAGACGCAAGTTTCGCTTCTCACTACCTTGATTACCAGACCGGTGACATCAAGCTTTCACGACCCAGCGACGTTCCCGGCATGAGATTGATCGTCTGCGCAACCTTGATGGGGCGATCCATGCAAGTTGCACCATTCGAAGCCCGACGAGTCGACGGTACATTGAACCCCGAAGCTCATTCTCATGTCGCCAAAACCGGTTTGGAGTACATCGTCTTTGAAAGCTCACAAATCATTCCTTGCTATGTGCTTCACCTTGACTATGGTGCGGATCACGCGAAAGCCGAGTACGAGAAACTGCGCAACAATCCAACAGCATACTTCCAGCGGCGCTCGAAGAAGAACAAATCGGAGAGCAACGACGAGTGGGAAGAATGGTACAAACTGTGCCCGGGCGAGATCCAGGATAAGAAGGTCGCGTTGAAAGCATCTGCACGAAAATACCTGCCTTATGGATTTGGGCCCGCACGGGTGAGCAGTAAATGGTAAAGCATTCTCGAAGATAGCGCTGACGTTTGCACTCGTTTCGATCGCAGGGAACCAGCTTTGTCGTCGAAGACATGGCCGAGAACTCAGACGACGAGGAACTTTATGGTGATTTCCAGTATCAGCGTATCGAACAGGAGAACGAGATCCAAGAGGCAAGGTCGACGAAGAAAGGAGCGAGTTGGTTTGATGAATATCAACTGGTGCGCAAGAGCGATGATGAGCTCGACTTCGGCACTCGGGATTTCATATAGACAAATGCCTATCCGAAGGTGCTACAATAGGGCTGCCAGGATGGACGTCGGTATTGCTAGGAAACGAGAATCGCAGGAGGACGAGGGCGGCCGACGTCGTTACCCTTTGGGCGACTGAGCGCAGGTCCAGCGGCAGTCGAGGAAGTCAGGGCTTCGATGGACTCGAAGTTTGTGCGAATACCATCTCGGAGATGACGTTGCTAAGCGTGAGAGATTCTGCCGTACTTCGAATCATATGTCGCTCGATACAAACGTAGACAGGACGATTGTTCATATTTCATATGCGGCCTAAGCTTCTCACGCTAACCTCTTTTGATTTATGCAAGCTTCCTTCGTGCAACCTTGTGCTTTACATTTACTACGCAACCTTTAAGCATCCGTACGGCAAGATGCCACCACGAAAGAAAGCACGCGTGTCTCAGGCGACCTCGCCGACGCCTACCTCCCAGCCCAAAACACCGACACCTGCACAAAGCTCACCCAGCAAGACGGAGCAACAGCTCCTCGATGACCCATGGACCGACGAAGAAGAGATCGGCCTCTTCAAGGGACTGATGCGGTGGAAGCCGACAGGTACGCAGGCTCGAATCAACAACATATGTTAGCGGTGCTGATAAGGCGAGCAGGCTGATGGCAAGCTAGGCATACACAAGCACTTCCACCTCATGTCCTTACACCAGTACCTCTCCGACGGTGGGTACATCCACCCGAGGAACGAGCACACGAAACCAGCTGGCATTTGGCGTAAGCTGGAGATACTCTACAATCTTGAAGCTCTAGACGAGCGCGAAGATGCGCGGCAGCTGGAAAAGGTGGAGATCCCAGCTGCTTTTCGCGTCAAGCACACGGATGAGGATGGAGAGGTCAGCAGCAGCGCGGATGATGACGCGGATGTCTACAGTGATGCTGCCAACAAGATCGACAACGAAGACTTCGAGCTACCAAACGCGGAGTTCGGGCAGGACAAATGGGAGCGGAGACTGGAAGGTGGAAAGCAGAGGAAGGGTTCGAGCCCGATGGTGCTTGCGGAACTAAACATGGCGAGCGAGCCACCTGTGAGGTTTACGCCCAGCTTCAGCATCGAGCCGAGCGAAACTGCTACACCTACGTCGAGGAAGGGAAGGAGTGGACCGAGGGGAAGAGCAGCTGGGGGTGCAGCTGGCTCCGGCGCAAGAAGATCTGCCAGGCAAGCAGAGAGTGTTGCAGATGATGATGACCAGGACGAAGAGGACGGAGAAGACGAGCCAGACGAAGCAGAGGAGGACGACGACGAGAGTGCACAGAGCACGCCTGCTCCACGAAGTACTCGCAGGACGAAAGGCGCCCGTGGGCGTTCGACGCGAGGTCAGAGAGGCGGCCGTAGAGGTAGGTAGAGATCTCAACAATTGATAACCTTGCGTCCGTTCAGTTAGACCACGATCTGCCGTCCGACTTCGTTGCTACACGATGCCCGATAACGATTCAGGAGACAAACTTGTGGGTAAACCATAATCTATGCATACACAAGGCCGCTACCAGACTGTCAACGATGAGCGTACCATCTCTGGAACCACAATGGCCCAGGACCAGAACAACAACGCCCGCGAGCTCGAAAGGGTGATTCAACAGCCGAGAAGCAGTGTCGACTCCGATGCAGATATCACAAGACTCATCCAGTAAGTTGCAATCTTCCCCTTCAGCGATCTTTGCGTCTATGGGTGTTGTGATCGGCGAGATCAAGCCGCTGTGGTGCAAGAGTTCTCCTAGACAGCATCGTGCACTAATAGGGGGCTCTGAAATCCTTTCGGCTCATCGACAGCTCCGAGACACTTGCTGACCCTCCTGCTCATTGCTTCGCGGCCATGACTTAAAGCTTTTGCTCACACGGGACAACTCAGTTAATGCTCCTCTCAGCTCATACACGAACTACACTCACGCTGACCTCCGTAACGGCTGTCGGGTGGCGCAAGATCAGAACATGGCCGCCAACGCGAGGTTAAGGGTTGCAATGGCCACGGAGCGGGATAGGTTGGATGATCAGATCGCCAAGCTCGATATGGAGATGAGTATAGCGCAGCTTGATCTGCGAGATATGCAGCGGAAGACTGCGAATGGGATGAAAGATAGCATTTGCGTACTGCTCACACGCCAGTGGGCTTATGAGAAGCAGAGGAGGGAGCTTGAGAGGAGGAGTTTTGATGGTGAGGCGTGAGACGGGGTTATCGGCCTTGTTGCAAACCACAATTGATTTTCGTCGGCTACAGGACCTGTATTGATATAGGCTGCTCACCAGATCGTTCCAGCTTGTCCTTCACGTTGGTGACATCGGCTTGAGTGCCACGCCTGGAGATTTGTCTGATCTAGAAGCCAGATCGTACCATAGCCAAACTTGCTCCTCGCCATTGCTGTGACAAGATCGTTTAGTATGCAGCCCAAGATGCTCGAATGTTGTTGTAGGGATTGTCACGTCGCAAACGACCCGCTTTATCACTCCATTGGTCATGAGCAGGAGATACAGGACGTGGTATCACTCTTTCGCGCTCACAGACTTGCAATGAAGAAGTCCGCTCTCGGTGCTGGCTGCACTGCCAATCTGACAGCACGAGAGAGCGCGATATGCGAAAGAGGAGGAGGAAGTTCTCTGCGAGCCAAGAAGTGATGTCGATTAGCGCCGGCGCCGGAACAACTGAGCTTCCGGTCTCGCTTCTGTAAATACCAAGACTCCACACCTTCAGAAGACTCTGTCCTATTACTGCTCCACATCGCCATGCTATCACGGCCATGGAGACACTAGACGGCACCGAGTGGGATGTGGTGATAGCTGACACTGGCTTCGCGTCCTCTCTGCTCGCCCTGTACGTCACAACGCAGCCTGACTTGCACCTCCCAGGCTAACTAACAGAAGTCCGCCATGAAGCTCCCTGTCGCGCTCCGGGAAGCGCATCCTCCATCTCGATCCGAACGAATACTACGGCGGGGCTGAAGCGGCGTTCAGTCTCGCGGAGGCCGAGACGTGGGCCTTGCGCTGGTCGGAGAGCACAGATGGCGCGACATTCAGTCATGCGTCAGTAACAAAGCCATCTTTAAGTGGTGACAGCAAACTTCTATCCTCGCGGGCATACTCCTTGGCTCTGGCACCACATCTGATCTACGCAAGATCCAATAATGTGCCTGCTCTGGTCTCATCGCAATGCCACAACCAGCTGGACTTTCAAGCCGTTGGCTCGTGGTTTGTGCTGAACCCGTTCGATGATGCCCTGACATCATCGTCTCGCTTGATCAGAGTACCGAGTTCGAGAGAGGATGTTTTCCAGGATGCAAGTCTGGCATTGAAGGCCAAACGAGCTCTCATGAAGTTCCTGCGGTTCGTGGCAAGCTACGAAGAGCAGACCGAGACATGGAACGATAGCCGCGATCAGTCATTCTCATTATTTCTGGAGCAGAAGTTTGGCCTTCCTGCTGCGTCTCACGAACCTATCATGGCGCTAACGATGTCCACAACTCCAGCATCGTCTACAACCACTGGGTTTGCTCTTCCTAGGATAGCACAGCACCTTCGAAGTATTGGCATCTTCGGTCCCGGGTTTGGTGCTGTGCTACCAAAATGGGGTGGTCTTGCCGAGATCGCGCAAGTGGCGTGCCGAGCTGGTGCAGTCGGCGGAGGCGTATACGTGCTGAATAAGGCTATCAAGGAAGCAGCCAAGGTTGAGCAAAGCGATACTATCGCATTGACGCTGGATGGGAATGAAAGGGTTTCAACGACGTGGCTATGTGGCTCGACAGAGACGACGCGGTGGACAGGCTGCACGCCCGCCGTGTCTGAAGAGGACTTCACCACCATTTCGAGGAGTATTTCTATCGTCTCCTCACCGCTGAGCCACCTCTTCCCTCCGACATCTGAGGGTGGCGTTACGCCTGCAGGAGCAGTCGTCGTCGTACCATCGCCTGACGCCAGTGAACCGCCAGTGCATATACTGGTCCATACTTCGGACGCCGGCGAGTGTCCGATGGATCAAAGTAAGTCATCTTCTACTATACCAATTCACATCTTTGCTATGATGATACAAACCTTGAATACTTATCTACATTGTCTGAACTGCATTGACGATAAAAATCTCTGACAAACTGATCATGCCCCCGTCACTGCCTACAACCTGCTCCATCTAAGTTGAGAGTGATATGCTAACATCTCTCAAAGGTGTTGCCTATGCCTCGGTAGCTCTTCCCTCAGATACTGGGTATCCTCGATTGGAACGAGCCATCTCAGACTTGCTCCTCAGTGCGGAGGATGCTCAGCCGGAGCTTCTTTGGACATTACGATATCAGCAACGAACAAACCTAAGCACGCAAGC
>JAABUW010007192.1_pt1 | contig 13553 bp, 9 predicted proteins | sample 5560081 | NCBI WGS metagenome assembly JAABUW01 (sample SAMN10711882, study PRJNA513363) | rock metagenome | isolation source: Antarctica rocks | place: Antarctica: Victoria Land, Knobhead sud
GGCGGGGGTGGGGGAGCGGGAGGAGGTGGGTGAGTGGCTTGAGATGCGGGGCGGTATTTTTGGATGGGGGTGGGGAGGTGGTGCGGGGTCTTGGATTGGGGGGAGGGTGTTGGAGAGGTGGAAGGTGGTCTGGTCTTGGTTGTTGGGGGTTGAAGGTTGTGTGGGAAGAGAGCAGAGGCGTGGGTCTGAATTGGTGAAATGGGTAGGGGGGTTCGGTGGGGTTTGCGTGCGAATTGAGATGTTCCTGGCGAAGTTTTGAGGTATTGGCCAGTTGGGGGGTGGGGGGTGGAGTCTTCTGTTGAAAAAAGGGTATTCTTCTCGGTTTGTAAACGGCGAGGTGTGCTCTGGAAGCTGGTGGCGGGTAGCTACCTGAGGCCTCAATGCCGCTTCGAGTGCTTCGCGTTCGGCCATCCTCTGAGCTGCAAACCTGGCACTCCTCGCCGCTCTGCTTTCGGGTCCTTCATTGCTGGAGGTGAATGCTCTCATCAATGCGAGCCGCTGTGTACTAGCTCGGTCGATGTCTGAGTGGACGGCGGCAACGCTCCTCGTGGTGTGTCCGATAGGTCCAGGGTATGAGTCGGAGTCATCAGAGTCCAGATCAAGAAACCTGCGAATTTCGTCTACGGTAGGACTGTCCATGTGTTGTTCGACATGTGAGGTCTCTTCCTCTACTTGCAGGAGAGGGAACTCTTTTGGAACACTCATTGTTGAGCTGGTGAGCAACGATAATCGCTGCCTTGTGAACCAATGATTAACGCTAGCGATTGCTTGGATATCTGTGCTTGCAAAAACGATAGTAGAATGCAATGTGTAGTATCTGGGTCATACATCATGATGAAAAGGAAGACTCGGAACAAGACCACTTACTACATTGGCCATAGTCTTAGAGAAAGCGCGACTAGCGACTACACGTAGTGAGGGCTGGCTCCAAGCACCAACCTTGACTAGGAAACAGTGGATATGGGCGAGTCCGACGGGGGGAAAGCGCAACCCATGACTGCAAATAAGGGCCACACTTTGTGTTATCAGTACCATTCTTACTGTTGATCAATAAAGATGACTGATTCGGAGGCGGCTTCTGATCAAAACCACTAGGCGTATGTCGAGGCCAGTATCACCAATACTTTTGCACCATGATTTGAACCATCTTCTCGTTGAAGGCGTTGAGCTCCAGATCTTCAGACCTTGGTCTCATCCTCAACGTCTTTTCTTCTTTTCCCGTCACAAGATTGATGCCAGTATGTTCGTACTGCTCCTTCTTGACACTGATGCCATATTGAACCCATGCAGGCGCTTCAGCTTCGTAAGCGAACCCCTCCAGCCGCATCATATCGATCTTCTTTCGGGTGTTAACACCGTTCAGCTCCCTCGCAGTGAAGTGTGTTCTGACAAACTTATCCACTGCATTACGCTTGCAATCTGTCCTTACTCGCCAGAGGACCGCATTAAAAAGTTCTTCTTGGGAGGGAACATTCCACACTCTTGCATCAAAGTACGCAATGTCCAGATGCTCAGGAGCAACACCATGGGCCCGGAGGTGGGCGTTGAAGCGTACAGAAGCGTACGCAGCGCTTAATGATAACAGCTTATCCGTCCGACCGTTGAAACCTTTTGCTCCGTGCGGAAAGATCAGTGTTATCTCGTCTGACTGCGTGTAGGTATAGCTGATGTCTGGGTATGAGCGGAGGAGATCGAAGCAAGTAGAGACCATTGCATCGTGGAAGCGGCTGTCAAAGATGGAGGATGGGAATGCGGCTTTCGTGAATCTGCTTATAATTAGTACTGTGTCAGGGCAGGTAATAAGCCAGTTGGCCAATACTTGGAGAAGCCATGGCCATCTAAGCGTATCACAGCGGGTAAAGTACCGTCAAGAAAGTGTTGCTGTTGGGCCTCGTACTGCTTCATGCGGTCACCCAGTGATGCCATTTTAGGGAGAGTGCAGATCAGGAAGCTGTCAAGTTGACGTTTCTCCGAGATGAAGGAGCACTATGTTGTAGGTGTGAGTCAGAGGCGCCAAGGTCAAGGAAGCACCGCGCGGATGCTTCCACTCTGCTGCCAGGTATAGCAGGCATCCCTGTATACGGATCAATCAGGAGACGCGAATATACAATCACATATTGTGTTACACCGTGAGTTCAAGAAGAGAACCTCGGACTGAACATTAAGTCGACTTCACGCTAACTGAAAACTAGCGCAGTGCCAAGAAAGCGTTTGCAATGTCCCTTTTGAGAAGGGCTGACATCAGGTCAATAATATGTGTAGTCTTACCATATTCAGTCAATCCCTTCACTGGTCTACGACTTGAAAGAGAGCATAGAGATACCCACCGTCATTGATGATGAATGAATCTATTTGGTAAAGAAACTTCGTACAATACTGTTGTACATATCATCTTCAGATCCGAGGCCATCTTCCCACAATGATGGTCATCTACCCACCGAAATCTGGTCTTACATCGCCGACTATCTGCCGCCTAGTGCTCTCGATGCAATGACTTCAACGTCTAGTAGTCTCCGACGAATGTTGATACCCAGCGCTGCAATGAAGCGGCACCGTGCCTTGAAGGAGGAATATGGCAATTGTACCTGTGGCCGTGGACAACCTAGCGGCGAACTTACCCAACTAGCAGTGAACGTATTCTTGCGCCCAGAGCTGACTTACTACATCTCGAAACTTGTTATCATCGGTTGGTCCTCCCATCTACGGCCGAATGACTGGCGGGTCTATAAATATTTATCGCGCGAGAGCTATCAGGAAGCTTTAGCTGCAGCGCAACGGGGCAGAGAGTTTCTTGAAGAATATCTGCACGGGCTTGACACTGCGACTGGCATCTTCATACTCCTGCTATGGGCGCTCTCGGGACTACGCTCCCTCCATATGCTTGTAAGGCCTGTGCGTGCATCTGACATCGGCTTCGCGATCGAAGGAACACGTGGCATCGGTCACGAACCACTCGGTCCACTGTCCCCACCTATGTTACCAAGCCTGAATGAGCTCTCCTTTGGCTCTGCTGCTACAAGTGATCGCTGGCCGTTTCGAACAATCAAAGCATTCGCTGGTTTTCCTGCTATCAGAAAGCTCGTCGCGCAAGAAGTTGACGGAGACATAGGCAACAAGTTGCCTCTAAATCCCTACAGATCTCTCGCCATTCAAAGAGATTTAGATCAACATTTCCTCCAGAATACCAGATAAGAGCGATGTGACGAGGATAACGTGGGGTTGCCACGGTCGCTAAAGCGACTTCGTGAACAGTGCGGTGGAACCCTTTCTCAAATTGGAGACAAAGAGGTTCTGCTAGCATCTAGATGCCCATTCACGTCATTGATATCGTTAACATTCACGCCATGGTCAGCCAGTTACGCATCTGATCCCAGGAGCTTCCCATCACCATTCTCAATACCCAGTCTTCCCTGAAACCACGCCAAGGCAAGGCCCACCTTTCCCAAACATCTTCCTCAAATCACCAACAATAGCCTCCGGCCTCTCCCACGCCGCAAAATGGCCTCCCTTCTCATGCTCGCTTTGGTGAACCACCGGACCAAGCGTCTGCGCCCACGTCTTCGGCACCACACTGATCTCTCGCGGAAAGTGCGCAATGCCCAATTTCACATACGGTATCCATTGCCGCAATCGATAGGTCGAGACATCCGAAAAAGGCTGCGGGCGCGTAGCTTCGTTATAGATGCGAACGCTCGCGGCCGGTCCAGCGGTGGAGAACCAGTATATCGATACCCACGTCAGGATCTCGTCGTCGGTCCACTTGTAGCCGTCGGTCCAGTCGTGGAGTTTCTCGTAGATCCAGGCTAAGAGCGCGACTGGACTGTCGGCTAGTGCGAAGCCTATCGTTTGGGGCTTGGTGCTTTGAAGGAGGTTGTAGCCGTAGCCTTCATTTTGGAACCATGCTGATCTGTCCTGTCCCGCCTTTTCGCGGGCATTGTACGGAGTGATGGCGTGTTGGAGGGCGAGGAGCGGTTGTTGGGTTAGTTTCGGCTGCGATCCGAGGATCAGGTTTAGGTGGGATGCTTTGCAATGTTGGGGGTATTGCAGGCCCACTGCTCTGGTTATTGCGAATCCCCAGTCGCCGCCTTGTGTGACTTTTGACGATTTAGCAGGTGGTACTGGTGGGCTATATCTGTATAGCTTACCATATTGATCGTACCCAAGCTGAAGCATCAATTTGTGGCAAGTTTCCGCGTATTTCGTCAGAGTGAACCCTTTTTTATTGACGCCTTGAGAGAACCCAAACTAGAATGTCTCCAGTCAGCGATCGTCTTAGCTAAGGTGCAGTAGATAATCTAAATTGAGGGCAGCAACTAGGCTCGTTATGACATGGCCTTGGCATAGCAAGATTGGTGCTCACATTAGGTAGTGAAGGCGCTACAACATGAAATCCAGGATTATTGTCGTCGCCTTCGAGTAGAGGTAACATTTTTCTTACTTCGATGAACGATCCGGGCCCTACCATCCTCCGTTAACACTCTGGACTCGGAAGAACATAATGCAATCAACATAAAGATGTCTACGCCAACACCTACATCCATGAGAGAAGAGAAGTGGAATAGCAGCCTTCTTTGCGCTCGGTTGATGAATGACTAGGGTCTCTGGTCAGCTAATAGCAGTATTCAACAATCTTCAACAACAATTTCTAACAGTGAATATCAAGATCTCCAAAACCATCAACATTGACTTTGGTATGGTATTGTGGCAATTCATTCAATGTCGCCTCTGCTGTTCTCCAATCGAAGTCGTCTTTCCAAGAGTTCACAAGTCGGCGTATATCAGCGACGGGGGCACCGAATTGCCAGACATCGTGGTCTGCATACTCGAGCTGATCGGGGAGCTTGGCGGTTGAAAGACGTTGCTGGAGGTCTTTGAGTGCTGAGTCTGGGACTGAGATTTGGTATGGTTCTGGTGCCATTTTGAGGGTTTATGATATAGGGATTTGGATGAGATGGGTTCACATAATATTGGCTACGTTCAACTCTTTGATAAAGGGAATATGTGATGGGTAGCTTACAAACCGGGCGGAACACACCCGCGCCATGAGTCATTCCATGATACCATACGTTTTATACATAGTTCATAAAATTCGAGATCCTTCCGATATCAAAATTGTACAAGTAAGATTAAGTTCTTGCTCATTTGAGGTAAGGTGTGTGCCATAAGGAACGATGTGTCGGGGTTTCTCCACATTCTTTCTTCGCATATCTTGACAAGGTCACAGAGCATACCTTTTCGTGGCACAATATTTCTTACCACATCACCAAGCACGTTACATTATCAATATCAAATATCTACAAAGCGACTAAGCTCGAACTATAGAATGTTACTATAACAATATTATTTGAGAAAGTCATTGATTATGTGCGTGTTGGAGGAGGCAATTCTGCCAAGGAGATCGGTAATCCCGACTACCACGCTTAAAAATTCGGGATGTTAGATAGTCCTAATAGAGATACATCAGTAGTAGGTGTCAGCGATGGAAAGAAAGCGCAAAGTTTCACATCGCACCTTAAGACAATGAGACATGGGGATTTTCTGATATTTTGCGGTTCAAAAGAGCGTCGTCGGCGCAATATATGCTCCAAGTAAGGCATGTTGAGATGCCTTACTAAGTTTTTTTCCGTGACTGTTGAAGTCAGAAACACAGAGAATCAAACGCAACTAGTAATACCAAAATCAATTTGACCCGCGGTCCTCCTTGTTTCCTTAGTAATCGTCTCCTCGGGAGATCACTTCCTTGCAATTGGGCCGGAGCAGCACGGTCTGTTCAGAAGACTGCGTCAGTATATCCCGCGGTCTTTAAATCGTGGACCATACATACATGTTCAAACTGTGCAACATACGAGCCAGGAACATCGACTAGTGGTCCATAGGACTCAACAATGCCATCCGAGACGATCGATTTCATTCCGAGGTGGTAATGCTTCACCCCAAGGCGCTCAAGGTAACGCCTGGAGAAGACCAGAGTTCCGAAGTTCTCGTCGATCGTCTTCAGTAGCGACTTGGCGGAGGCATGATGAAGACCAGCAGCGCTGGCATGTTCATTGCGCCCGTAACCATAAACTCCTACATCATCTCCGAGATAAGCTTTGCCCGTGCTGCCGAACGTTTCGATGGCGAACACATCGCCTTCTTCCATGCGTTGGGTAGTTTGGGTCTTAACGAAGGGGACTTGCTTGTCGCCGTGGATCTTGTAGCGCAGGATGTTGTGGCCAGTGAGATTTCGAACCGCTTTGACAGGGATGATCTTTCGGTTGAGCTCAACTTCGTAGCTCTCCATTACTTCTTGGATTGCTTCGCTGATGTGGTCCATCCGGGAATCGATGCCAGCTTCCTGGGCGTATATTGAGCTTTGCAAACGCCATGCAGGGTAGATTCGCTTACCTTGAGCCCAGTATTGGTGGCTGCCTTGACAGCCGCGAGCAGATTATCATAGGCCGGATTGAAAGCCACGGTGAAGGCGCTATCGACGATCCTGCCGCTGACGTGGACTCCGAAATCGACTTTCAGGACATCGTCGTCCTGGAGGATAACCTCCTTGGCTCCAGGATTGGGAGTCCAGTGAGCAGCTACATTGTTCAAGCAGAGCCCCGTCGGAAATCCCATGCCAGATTTGAGAGCGTCTCCGGTCTCAAGGCCTTGGTGGTTGGTCAGAGCCCGAACGCTATCCTCGATCTCATTGGCAAGTTGGCTCATGGAAACGCCGGGCTTTGCGATCGTCTGCACATACTGACGGACCTGGCGATGGACTTCGGCAGCTTTGCGATAGTCATTCAGGAATTCATCATCCATGCTATCCACAACGGATAAGTGTCGAAGTTCTTCAGCTGTGATGCGCTGAAGATTGTCATTATTGGTGACATATTCGACAATCTCGCCCTTGGGATATCGCTGGTCGTGAAAGAGTTTGGCCATTGCAACCCTTGGAGGAAGAGTCTGCTGTCCACCTAGTGACTTCCCTTTCTTCTTCTTGTTACTCTTTCTTTTCTTCTTTTTGCCTTCTGGGTTTAGCTACAAGTGTGTATTGACTTTAAATTAGCTTACTATTGTTGGGCTGACTACCGAGCTTCAGGTTAGCTCCAATTTTGTCATCGTCGTCGTCCTCCCCGTCTTCATCTTCCCCTTCGAGTGCACCATGAACCAGTCCACTTGCTGCGGCTGGCTTGGGAGGATTGACGGCAGCAATTGCAGCGCATGCCGATGACTCTGCTCGAGGTGTCAGAATAGCTTACAACGCCAAGCAAAGCAAACACGTTTTTCTCCATACCATTTGGACCTCGACGATGCTCATCTGGTGTCTTGGATCCCATGATCGGCCTCGACTCGTAGTCATAAATTTCCTTAGGTCGTTATTGAAGCCTTTAAAGGTCAGCTTCTGAAGGAATCGCAAGGAAGCGACGTCGCCAGGCATGTCTTGGCACACGCTTTACCCTTTTAGGCGGGTCGTCGTCAACCAAACATCCACCTTCTATGTAGTGCGAGATTGATTCCTGAATTACAAGCCCAAATCACCGTTGACCGTACTCCACCCGAATAATCAATATGGACAATAAAAAGAGCTTGCTGACGCCGGCATCAAGTACAACAAAGTAAATCTCCCCCGGAGACACGACAAAGTACTCAAATCATAGCTCCGCTTGAAAATTTGTTAACCGTCACGCGAGAACACGGCAACGAAGAATCGGAGGTCACTTACCGGATCCTACCGAACGTCCTGATCGAAGCGCGACTCGTCCTTCACTTCATCTCTGACCACTATACCGACTGCATCTCGACCTGGTCTCAGAGGAAGACAGATATATATATCAAGCTACTTTCTTCCAGACATTCCCGAATAGCTCTTTACGAACCAAAGTCAACAACATCATCACGGTCGAAGTCATTCCAACAATGCTATTCTTCCCATTACCTTACCCTGCCGATGGTGCTACCTATCCGCAATTACTTCATTGAGTTCTAAGCATATGTTTAATACACCATCTCCCCTCTCTTCAGGCGACGAGATTCTCTCCGAACATCGGCTTTCCCGTCTTCTCTTTTTTTGTCCGTCTCTCTTGATACTGAGTATAGGCTCTCTCCCTTCTCGAATTTGTGCTCTCCGTCGAATAGGGGCTTGCATCCTAGTACTGCTTCATCATTCATGTTTTGGAAGCCTTTAGATTTATTCCCTTGTGGAGTTCTGGGCTCGATATGAATATAGTTATAGAGATAGGTGATTTCACATAGGGCTTTATCACCGGATGAGATCCTTACGGAATGGTAATCCTCGCCCACTGCCCTTATCAACGTTACTTGAAAGAGATGAAAGGCAAATGGAGTGATCCTCGTGTAACGTTGGTGCGAGAAAAAGGCTTGGATTTAATAAAAGCGATTTTGAAAGGCTCGGTCTCGATGGTCTGTTCAATGGATGGTACGGCTTTGTTTGATTCGATCAAGAATCGCACAGGATGTATTCAACAAGGACTGGAAGCACGTTTAATTCTATACCGTTTGGTGGAGGGGACACTCAACCTGCTCAATCCTTCATAATTAGCTTCTAGATTCTGTATCTCCGGTCATATAAAAGACCTCATAGCCAAGCATGATATTTTTTTTGAGAAGGCTCCCACCCGGATCGTAGATTAGACGTTGCCAGCGCGGCTTCGGAGAGCGCCACGCTAGAACAAAGCCTGTTGATAATCCTATTCTTGTGATTAGAATCTTTACCCTTTCTGAGCCACTTCGAAACCTTCTTACAACACCATTCAATATCACTCTTCTACGTGTAACATCTCCATCTTAAATATAAGTGATTTCCAGCTATCTGTAATTCCTATCAAACTCTCAAAGTTATCGAAGAAGAATCAATGAAATAGAAGCTTTAGAAGGTCGAAACTACGTGTTCAGTAGATATTCTGAGACTGATACTAATAATACACTATTGGTAGTGATAGTATGGTGTAGTATAGCCTTGAAGTACTAATAGTATGGCCGCATCGCGGCCATACGGTACTACAATATTACGGATGCTGTCAAAGCCATGGGGCACAAGCGGGCCATATGCAGACAAATTCGACTCGACTACATTTAATTAAGCGTTTGCATCAACACGGTGGTTTTCGTGAATTCTGATATGTAGAATGCAGGCTCGGCAACGTATTTTGAGCATGTACTCTATGTAGGTGCTGCCTAAGCGACCATAAATGAATGGATTGAGATTTGGGCTCCTCAATAATGAATGAATGTGCCGTGATCGTAAAGTCTTAGTCTAAGAGTTCCAGGTCGTCCGATCAAGGAGTAGGTCGAGGATTGAGCTCCAGAATAACGAATGAAATGTGCCATGATCGTAAGGTCTCAGTTCTCAGAGTTCCAAGTCGTCGGGTTCTTGAGTGGGTTAAGGGTTGGACTGCACGATGATGAATGAACGTGCCGTGGTCGTAAGGTCTGGACCCTTGGAGTTCCAGGTCGATTTGATGCGAGCCTTGCAACCGAAGCGACGTTCGGGACCATGTCCCGGCTAGTTAGGACACACACCGCCCTCGGTGTAAGAACTGAGTGCGTTGGAGCCCCCGTTGCTGTTGGTCGTTTGGTGGCACTCGCCAAGCTTGAGGCTGTCGACTCCAGCTGCACACCCATGGAATGTCTGCACCCCAGCACAGGCTTGTGGGGAATAGGCGATCAACTGCTGTAAACTTCCTCCGTATGTTGTGAGCTTCAATGATTGGAAGCCACTCGTGTATGCACAGGTGTTGTCATACACGTTCCTGGAGCTAGAGCCGCCTGTGCAATCCTTGTTGTCGTACAATTCGACAACATAGGCCTGAGATGCCACAAAGAGGCCAGCTCCAGCGACGAACAAGGAGAGAAAGTTCTTCATGATGACTGGGGAAGACGGAGGATGATTGAGGGTGATTTAGGGTTTTTCGAAGGTCGATATGATGATTGAGGTTTATTCGAGGATTGATATGAGCTTCAAGGAGACGAAGACCCTCCCTACTTATAGACCAACTGGAGCCATGATCTGAAGACTTACGTGGCTCCTCAACGTTACATCAATTGAGGGGGTCAGCTGTAACCCGAGCTGAATAGACGTTCGCCCCTTAGTCATTTCATTGTCGTCGTCATCCATCAAAGAGAGAGAAAATAAATGGATGGCCCAGACTCAACATACTCTCGTTCTGATTAACATCATTGGGTGATGAGGTTTTGTTCTCCTGCAGTAGCTTTAGCAATCCAGCCGCTACTTACGTATAGGTATCTGCAGCGGCTTACCGTCAGCGTCAGAAAGTAGAACAAAACCACAGCGGGAGGATATTCTCCGTTGTCATCAACACCAAGCAGGGGTGGTGCATATGGCCAATCGCAACCTTCTGTCAATGCTAAGCAAGACAAAGCTTCTGTACTCCGTAGGCGCCAGAGGAGATCATCCAGACGCTATGTCATATCATCGTATCTCAAGGCAAGAATATTTCAGTGTATTGGTCCGTCATCACTCAGCGTGTGACAATTGTAGAGCATTAGCTTGAATCAGACGCGTCTACCAGAGTCAATTGGGGGCTGCTAATGTTTGAGCCTCTAGTTAACTCTCGAGCCCGTGCTAAGCTTCCGGGCACTTTCTACCCGCCCACGCGGTGAGCATAATGATTCGGACACTTGGCGGGTGCTTAAGTAGTCTATCCGATTTACTTTGTTCACCGCATGTTGCCTCAGTACGTGCCGTTGGCCAGCAAGCTGGTCGCTAAGCCCCTTCGGGTTAGCGAGGCTGACTACGCAGCGAGGTCGGTCTGAGTGCGAACTTCCGTATTTTTCCAGCTTTTCACTTTTTGTTATGGGCGAATTTTAGAAAAGTAGAATTATTACTAAGCCGCGATTAATGTTTAACGGCCTCTGATATGGATATTCTACTAAACGTCGCGCATATACTTTATGTATGCGCGACGCTTGGTGGAACATCTATATCAGAGGCCGTTATATATTGATCGCGAGGGGCTAGTAATCTATTAATATGAAGTAGCTTAGTTTATTTAGAATACCTACTAAAATCCGCAGGACTAATAGGAAATAATAGAAAAGCTAGTAAGATCTAGAAGTTTGTTGCTCTCGAGGAGGCTAAAGCTGGATTTCAGCTCCGATGATGTCGCAGATACTCCACTCCACCTGCTCAAGGTACCACTCACGCGAAACGTTTGCTGAGCCCCTTCTCGCAACGCGTCTTCTTCCGACTTCAAGCCCGGACCAGTTGACCGAACCAAGATGCGGGGAAGACCCACTGCGGCGAAGCTGAGGTACGATTGATTGAAACTGAGAATCCCCGTGGGGAAATACCAGAGCGAGGGGCACCAGGGGGCGCTGGAAGTAATGTGGCTTTAGCGTCTGCAACTTCAATTAATGCGATTGGCGTGCGACAACAATACAATACCAGTATACCACGACCGCGATCCCGCGAATCCTGCTCAAATTTGTTAGCGCAACTCTCGCACTGGCACTAGTTCTACCTCCGCATGGAACAGTCCAAATTTCGCCTAGTGGCTACCACATCAACGTAATGCTAATGCTGAGGAGGACTACGAAAATATGGGCAATGACTCTAATTGATTAGAACGGACATGCTGTCGCTATGACGCTGTCGCCACGTGCGGGTTGCAGCTTATTAGGGTTCTCCTAATCCCTAGACCTCTTAGGGGTCTAGCTCTTGGTTAACCTAATTAGGTCTTATAAAGAGGAGTATTAAAGAAGGAGTAAAAGTAGGCTTTATTAAGTTAAATTAATATTAAATAATGTTTAATACTTAAATATTAATATTTATATACTTAAGAGATAATATAAATTAAATATAAAGTTTTTATATATTATAAAATTAATATTATTATATAGATAAAGAAATTTATATTAAGATTAATTAATTTAACTAGCTTAAGAGGCTTAATTCTTAAGCTCTTTAAGCTTCTTAAGTAATAACTTAACTACCTAGCTTTACTTAGCGCTTAAGCCTACTTACTTAATTTAATATACCTACTAAATCAATACTTATAACATAGCTTAGCGGGTGTAAAAAGTTTCTTAGCGGAGGTATAAGAATCGTATATACTAAGCTTAAGCGTTTTCACCCTAATAAGGTCTCTACGTTAGAGCGTACATATGCTTAGCATAAGTATCTATTATATCAAAGGTATATAGGGATAGAATATAGATTCAGCCTCCCTAAGGTCCTAATAAATCGCTCCTAGACTTACTTATACTTAGCATATACTACTATTAGAGATACTATTATATCAAACATGAAGCATTTTCACCCCTAATAAGCTCCGCGTATATGCTAAGTATTTACGTTTTACCCCCGATGAACTGCCTATGCGGAGCGTATGCTCACCCCACCGAGGAAGATCTCGCTCCGGGTCACGTGACTGAGTCTTGACAACGCACATCCCGGAAAGTTTGCTCCACCCCATTACCTCATCCCAAGCCTAATTCTTCTCATAGCGCCTTGCAAATGGTTTGTAGACTTCTACAAGTATCCGTTCCCGTATCTAGTTCGCCTCTCCAGAGTCCTGCATCCTCAGCCTCCTCATCAGGTCGACAATTGCGGTCTGAACTTGCACAAGCTGTTGAGCGAACCATGGTGTTTACGAGGAGTCACGATCATACGCCTGCAACCATTGGCAAAGAGAGCGCAAAAGATAACGGAATTGACTTTATGATGTCTGCGAAGAGAAAGAGTCAACACGATGCGCATCCAACTACCCCTACCCAGCCTGCGGCGAAGAGGAGAAGGGCGGTGGAGAAATTGAAGAGTGATATCACGTCCACGCCTCAGATTGCGACGGCCGTGGTGATTGAGGTTGGGAATCAAGATGGCCATGGAATTCCGCAGCAAGAGCTACTAGAGCCAGAGCTAGACACTCGGCCACACGAGGTCACAGAAACTGCGGCTCCGCCATCGACCATGCCGCCACGGCCCAATTCTAGGGGGTCCGATACTCATACTGAAACCCCTCTGACAGAGTCAGTGCCTATGGATCTGGAACAAGAAGATGGCCGCGAAGAAACCTCAAACGAAGACAATACTGAGCCAGGCCAAAATCCGGGGTCTTCGAGTTCGGCAAAAGAATTAGAGGATTCGACCGAGGTCAATAATGCTATAACGGAAGATGGCACGAACGAAGCACCCAGTCCCGAGACCACACACGAAATTAAAACCACCGTCCCACCCCCCGACCCTTCACAAAGTACCCACAAGCACTTCGACAGCGCTGAACCAGAACCCTTCCAACCCCAACCACAAGAAGCACAACAAAATGAAGAAGCGCCCAACGCCAACCAGCCCGAAAGCAGCGACAACGAAGCCCCAGAAACAGTCACCGCATCAACCGGCCAAGCCCACGCCCTCACCGCCGCCCTCGAACAATCCAAAGCCGCCGCACACCTAAAGAAAGAGCGAAAACTAAAGCGTCAAGAGCGAGATGCTCGACTAAAGCAACAAGCCAAAGCCGCAAAAAAAGCGCACAAAGCCGACAAAACCCCCAAACCATCAAAGCCGCAGGCCACTATAAACGAGACTATCAACACACCCA
>JAABUW010007193.1_pt1 | contig 13552 bp, 12 predicted proteins | sample 5560081 | NCBI WGS metagenome assembly JAABUW01 (sample SAMN10711882, study PRJNA513363) | rock metagenome | isolation source: Antarctica rocks | place: Antarctica: Victoria Land, Knobhead sud
ACGATCGAGGAACTGGAGGCGACGTTAGGCGACGCCAACGGGGACTAGCGCTGGCGGTGGAGGGAGAGGCCGCCAATATTGCAGCAACTGCTGCAATATTGGCGGCGAATGACGTGTATGGACGTGCATGAAGGAGACACGATGAGTGGACGACAGGATGGGATGCTAACAGCGCGCCCCCTGATCATCGCTATCGCGAGCCGCAAGGGCGGGTGCGGCAAGACGACGACGAGCTTCAACCTAGCGGGTGTTCTGGCCGACAAAGGCTTGCGTGTCCTGCTGATTGACCTGGACCCCCAGGCATCGCTGACGCGCCTTATCCTGGGCGACGCGGCGGACGGCGCGCGCGGCATTGGTGACCGCCTCCTCACGCCGCGTCTGGGTGTCGCGGACCTCACGCGCTCCGTGGCACCGGGGATTGACCTCGCGCCGGGCGACCGCAGCGTCGAGACCTCGGCCTTCGCGCTCAACGACGATCCGACCGGCCCATTTCGCCTGCGCAAGCTCCTAGGCAGCATCGTGGGCTATGACGTGATCGTGATCGACACGCCGCCGAGCCTGGGCTTCGCCAGTAACTCCGCGATCCTCGCCGCGTCCATCGTCGTCACACCCACGATGCTGGGGCAGACGGATGTCGACGCGTTGGGCGATACGCTCGACGTGATCGAGCGCCTGGCCGAGCTGGGCGCGGCCGAGCGCGTCCTGATCCTCCCCAACGCCGTGCGCAACGACGGCAACGACCGGCGCAGCATGGAGGGGCTCACCGCCACGTATAGCGACCTCGTCGCCGACCCTATCCCGATGGCGGTTGGCGTCAAGTACGGCCTAGCCGCGCGCCGGCCCCTCTCCGCGCTCGAGCCAACAGGTGGTGCGACGTTGGCCTACCGCGCGCTCGCCGAGCGGCTGCTGGCGAGTATGGAGGTGTCGCATGCCTAAAGCACCGCCACCCAGCGTGTCCTTCCGTAAGCCCCAGGCCGGTCGCCCCTTCTCAGAGGCGGCGTCGACGCAGGCCCAAGGGCCGCGCGCCCTGCAGGGCGCTATGAGCATCCCTATCGAGCAGATCGCGCCGGACCCCGATCAGCCGCGCCGCGCCATGGACGATGAAGGCCTGCGCGAGCTGGCGGCGTCTCTCACCACGTACGGTGTCTTGCAGCCCTTGCTCGTGCGGGATGATGGCTACCTCGACGATGAGCGCACGCGCTACCGGATCATTGCCGGCGGTCGCCGCTACGCCGCCGCGCTTCTGGCCGGTCTCGCGCGCCTCCCCGTGGTCGTGCGCGCGACCGAGGGCGCGACGTTGCGCGTGACACAGCTTATCGAGAACGTGCAGCGCCAGGACCTCGCGCCCTTGGAGGAGGCGCGCGCCTTCCAAGAGTTGATGGACGCCGAGGGCATTGGCGCCGAGGAATTGGGCAAGCGCCTGCATGTCTCCGGCCAGTATGTGCGGACACGCCTGCAGCTTCTCTCCGATCAGATCATCGCCGACGCGGTCGCGCGCGCGCAGATACCACCCACCGTCGCGCGCGAGATCATCCGCCTGCCGGACACCGAGGAGAAGGCGGAGGTACGCGCGCAGGTCCAGGCCGGGCAGCGCGTCACTCATAGCGACCTGCAAGGGATTAAGGATCGCCACGTCGCCGCCGGTGTCACTAACCCACGGGCGAAGGGGGGCGGGCGACCATCGCATAAAGCGAAAGAAGCGCGGCCAAACAGCGGTAAGGACCGTGAGGGAAGCCCTACGCGCCGCCCGCAGGATCAACCATTGGTTGATACGCCATCAAGCCTACAGGGTGCCACGCCGCCCCAGGACAGCGATTCCAACCTATTAGCTCTGGTGGTAGGGGCGCTCGACATCGCTGCTCTGGACGCTCTGCTCGTGTACGGAGAAGAGCGCGCCTGGTCGTGTGCGGAGCTAGCCCGCGCGGTCCGGGCTCTGCAGCCGGAGCGTAAGACTTGGTTCAAACAGACGTGACAGTGTCGCGCCTGTCAGAGGCGCAAACTGTCAAGCTACGCCACGCGTACGCTGAACCATGTCTAAGGGGAACTGATGAGCGACAGGCGGTGGACATGCACGCGGTTACTGGTTGCCCCGGAAGCGGTGGGCAATGACAACACGCCGTAGCCTTTTCGACCAATCCTCACAAGGATCAGCCATGACATGTGCCCCCGTTTCGGCACCATAAAAGCGGCGTGAAAAAGATGTACGGCTGCGCTGGAGACGCCCCATTTATCTCCAGCGCAGCCGTTACTTCTCTATGTTACCAGACTATCTTGCTGCGGTAGTGACACGACGCACTGGCCGCATGACAATAGTGTTATCATCTGACGGCCCATACGTGGCACTTATGACAAAGGGCATCCGCACCCTGCGCTACACGTATAAGTGAGCAGGCTGGTCGGTCTCTGTCAGCGCGGGCGTGACGCCCCCCTGCGCGACCGCGCCGACCGCGCCTTGCCGGTATCCCCCGGATACGGCCCTATCAGTGGCATCCGGGGGAGGAGCCGATCCCTTATTCGCACGCGTGAGGGTGTGCATGAGACGCGGCACTATCAGCCCACCTTCGGTGTTTCAGGGCGAGGATGGGCGGCGATCCAGGGGCCGGACCACTCCTCGTCGAACTCAATCATACGCACCAGCATCTCCCGTTTCTCGCTGAAGAGGTAGTCGATGAAGGATACCCCCTTGCGGACACGCCCAGCCGGCCGCGCCAGGTCCACATAGTCCAGTGTGCCCGCCTCCCAACGCTTGACCGCTGCGGCGAGCGGGTCCAAAACCTCGTGCCAGCGATAGTCATAATAGGCGTCGATCAAGGCTTGCTCCCACGCCCACTCCGGCGTGTCGCGCCGCCGTTTTCCGTTCATAACACGTCCTCTACCGGCACCGCCATCACCGCAGCGCCTCCACCGCCTTGGGGTTGTGGATGCCCTTCTCCTGGTCAAGGAACAGGAAGAACTTCTTGAGCGCGACACGGGTCTCGTCGGGGTCCATGCGGTCGAGCACCTTGCCCCGGTACCAGCGCCGGAACTGGCTGTTGACCATGCCCCGCGTCACATCTTCCAGGCGCTCCACGTCCGTATAGTCGCACAGGAAGATGATGAACAGGTCGACGATGCTTGTGTGCTTGCGCATCGTCTTCCGGCTGTACTTCTTTTCCAGGTAGGCACCGAACTCCCCGTTCAGCCCCTCCAGCATCTCGCGGAACGGGGCCCGTGCCTCCTCGGCCGCCGTCATCGCCGCCAGGTACGCGTCGATCTGGTCGCCAGGGATCAGCACCTTGCCCGTGTCCACCTCCGGCATCACCCACCCCTCCCCTTCGTCACGGCCCTGACACGGGGACCGCGCTCATATCTCTATACTACCGCGCCGACGGGCGCCGACGGCTCCTTGGGAAAGAAAAGAAAGGCCGGGCCGCCAGCGTCGGCACGCCGCTGTCAGGGGTTCCGTCTCATGCCCGGACGCCCCCTGTCGCGCGACAATCGGCACGGCTACCGCCCGGCCGCCGCGGGGTGGCGCGCGTGGTGCGGCGGCGATGGACCCTGGTACGCGACCTGCGTAGTAGTTCCCCAGCGCCCCCGCGGGCGCGGCGGGCGGGCCGCGCCGGTCCGGCGCGGCGCATGGATACACAAGGGAGAAAAGGCACACCGATGGGCGACCTGTTCACACTCAAGACGCTACGCGCGGGGCTGGCCGAACTCGTCGGGACGTTCTTCCTGGCCCTGGCCGCCCTGGCGACGCCGGCGCCCTACACCGCCGTCGCCGTCGGCCTCACGCTCGCGGCCTTCGTCTACGCCATCGGCGACGTCTCCGGCTGCAACGTCAACCCCGCCGTCACGCTCGGCCTCGTCGTGACGCGGCGCCTGCCCGTCGCGGTCGGCGTCCTCTACGTCGCCGCGCAGCTCGCCGGCGCGACCCTGGCCCGCGCGCTCGCGCCGGCCGTCCTGGCGCGCCCGCTCCCGCGCTATGCGGCGGCGAGTGTGGCCGGCGAGGTCATCGGCGTGGGCTTCCTGGTGCTCACCGTGCTCGCGGTCTCGACCAAGTCCGTGCCCAAGAGCGGGAGCGGCGTGGCGATCGGGGCGGCGCTGCTCGCGGGGCTGCTGGCGACACGGGGGGTGCTCAACCCCGCGATCGCGCTGGCGATGGGGCTGGGCGTCTCGGCCGCGCTGTGGGCGCCGCTCGCGGGCGCGCTCGTGTTCGCCCCGCTCTCGCTGCTCTATCTGCCCACGTCCGACGGGGAGCCGGCGCCGACAGCCGACGGCGCGACGGAGTCGCCCACGCGCAGGGAAACAGCGCGGACGCGCCCGGCCGGTGCCGCGCGCTCATGGCGTGCAGGGGGGAGGCCCGCGGCCACGACCGGCGCCGCTGGGGAGCGCGCGCCTCGCCGGGGGGGGACTATCACGTTCACGGCGCGGCACGACGGGCGGCGTCCCTAGCGCCCCTCGATCCACGTGGCCCCTCGCCCACCGTCACCGTCGTGAGGGGAGGGGAATGTCACCGTCGTGGGAGAGGGGCCGGACCCCGGACGCATTAGTGCCAGGCGACGACACGATAGCCGTGGCGCAGGCGGCGACGCAGGAGCGCCTCGACGTGGGCCTGGGCGGCGGCGCGATCGGGGTAATAGTCGATGCGGGTGCGCTCGGGACCGCCCGTGCGCCCCCACAGGCGCAGCAGCGCGCCGCCCTCGAACAGGGCCGGGGTCCAGGTGAGCGTGTAGCTGCGGTCGCGGTCGCGCGCGGGGTCGACGCTGCGCAGCCGGACGTAGGCGCGGAAGTGCGCGGCGGCGGGGGGCAGCGTCCGGCTCAGGCGTCCCAGGCGTCGCATCGTCGGCCGCCTACCGCGCGCGGTCCGGATCGTCGTCTGCGGCAGCGACGTCGTCGCGCGTGCCGCCCGTGTCACGCGCCCCACCGCCGCGCGCCTCGTCGTAGGCCGCGCCGATGCGCGCCAGGCCCGCCTTCAAGGCCTCCTGGCTGTCGGGGAGAAGATACTGCGCGACCTTGATGCGCTTGTCGGGGCTGGAGTCCGGGTCGGCCAGCAACAACTCGATCACGGCACTGTCCTTGGAGCCGCACAGGATCAGGCCGATCGGGTCGGCCTCGCCCTCGGCATGGTCGTGCTGGCGCGTCCAGGCCAGGTAGAGCTGCATCTGCGCGATGTCGGCCGGCGAGATCTCCCCGATCTTCAAATCGACCAGGACCGGAGCCCGCAAGAAACGGTGATAGAAGACGAGATCGACATAATAATCCTTGTCACCGATGGGGAGGCGCTGCTGCCGCCCGACAAAGCAGAAGCCGTGGCCCAATTCCAGGAGGAAGCGTTCTATGTGAGAAACGAGCGCTGCTTCCAAATCGCGCTCGGAGAAGGCGCCGTCGAGTCCGAGGAAGTCCAGAACGTAAGGATCGCGGAAGGCCTCGCCGTAGTCGGAAGGGGCGACGGCGCGGTTGGGGTGGGGGAGGGAAGCGGCCAGCTCCTCGGGCCGGCGCGACAGGCCAACGCGCTCGTAGAGCATCGAGTTGATCTGCTTCTCTAACTCGCGCGAACTCCACCGCCCCGTGATCGCCATGCGCTCGTAGAACGCGCGCCGCTCCGCGCTCTCCAGTGGCATCAAGGTCCGGTAGTGTGTCCAGGTCAATTCGGCCCGCAGTGCGGACCGAATTGGGTACGTCTGGTAGAACTGGCGCATGGCACGCAGGCTCCGCTCGGCGAAGCCGCGGCCGAACTCGGGGCTGAGCGACCGTCCAAGACGCGCCAGCAGCTGCTCGCCGTAGCTAGCCCGCGCCGCGCCCCCCTGTTCCTCACGGACAATCCGCTCGCCGACGCCCCAATAGGTCTGCACAATTTCTGCGTTGACGGCTGCGGCCACGCGCCCGCGCCCGGACGCGATGATGGCGCGCAGGTCGGCCAGCAGTGCGTGGTAAGCGTCGTCCGGCCGAGAGAGGCCAGTCGTTTCGTCGCTCATCATCCCCTCCATGTCCCTACGCTAGGCTAGCGCCTCGATAATGGCTTCGACCTCGGCAAGGCTTAGCGTCCGTGCATTGTGCTGGCCGTAACGAGTACGGAGTGGGCGCGCCTCAAGGCGAGCGCGGAGGCTATCTGGCACCACCATGTGCCAGTCAGTTCGCAATGGCCCGACATCGCGCCATTCCCCGGGGGCGGCCACTATGTAGCCGTCCAGCGCGGGAAACTCTTTTTCGCGCTTACACTGGCCGTAGTCGATGCAGCGTGCGAGTTGCGCCTTCCGGCACAGGAACATGCGCTGGCATTTCCAGTTGTCGATCTCGTGCGGGTCGCCCGGCAACTGTACGAGCGTCCGGGTCCCCTGGTGAATCCGCGTGAGGAAGTCGGGCTCTACCGTCCTGTAGCGGCCCTTGACCTCCTCCCGCAGGTCCTCACGCTTCCATCCCCGCATAGTCGGGGCTCGGTCGCCGACGGCGGTATCATCGCGGATGATAACGTTGGGGCGGTCGGGGAAGCGTTCCAGGGCATTGAGGTAGCCAATCTTGGCACCGACTCGTAGCCACCCTTTCACCAGGTAGCGCCGATCGTTGGGATAGTATCCGAGGAAGACAACATAGCTCCCGACCTTGACACTCCGCCGCGTTGATGGGCGGCAAATGCCCCATGTTGGCAAGGGCGGCCCGAAATCCGGGTCGCGGCCCAGATCGGCCACATCGTCGACGACGTCTGGGTCGGCGCGGAAGACGCAAAGATAGTTGGGAGGTGTATCGTCACCGTACGGGGCACGAGACAGCGTGTGCATATCCATCGTCCTACTTATACCCCCTCCATCGACCTCACCACCCCCCGACAGTGCTGTTCAGACCTTCGTCGCTCCACTTGGCGTAGACGCGGGTGGTCTCGATGGAGCTGTGGCCGAGGTGGCGCGCAGCCATCTCCAGGTTGCCGGTCTCGCGCACCAGGCGCGTGCCGCAGGTGTGGCGCAGCGCGTGGATGCCCCGGTAGGGGATGCCGGACTCCTCGGCGTCGGGGAGCCGCGCCGCCGCGGCCAGGCGCTTGATCCGCGCGCGCGCCGGGAAGTCGGAGCGATAGGGCAGCACATAGCCACGTCCATCGGGGGGCCGGAGCGCCCGCAAGGCCGCGAGCAGCGTCCCCGAGAGCGGCACCGTGCGCCGCTTGCCGCCCTTGCCCTTGGCGACGACGAGCCGGCGTTGGGGCAGCTCCACGTCCGTCCACTCCAGGGCCAGGCACTCGCTCACGCGCAGGCCGCCGTGCCCGGCCAGGAGCACCAGCGCGCGGTCCGCGCCCAGGGCGACGGCGAGCAGGGCCTCGAACTCGGCCGCGCTGTAGGGGGCGCGCTTCTCCCACGCCGGCGTCGGGTCCGCCGCGACACGCACCCCGTCGAAGGGGTCGACGTCGGTGGCCCCGACCCAACGCAGCGCCCCGTAGAGCGCGCGCGCGGCGGCGAGGCGGATCTGCACCGTGGCGGGCTTGAGGCCGCCCGCTTCAAGCTGGCGCAGCCAGAGCGCCGCGGCGTCGCGCGCCGGCCGCAGCAGGTTCTCTCGGTCCCAGGCCGCCACAAGGGTCTCGACGCCGTGACGGTAGTTCTTGCGCGTATGGGGGGACACGAGAGCGCCGGCGCGCCCGTGCAGCGTCGTCCACACCTCGGTCAGGCGCCAGAGCCCGGCCGCGTCGTGCGCCGCGCAGGCCTCCACCGCGCGCCGACGGCGCTCGTCGGGCGGGAGGCCCTTCCACGCCTCCGCCCGCTGAACCGCGTCGCCGCCGCTATAGGGGACGAGGCTTGTGTTTGTGCTGACCATGCTATCCGTCCCCCCTGTCATCCGATGGCTTCTCTAATGTCGCCGATAACCCTGTCATCGGCCTGCGTCCTGCTAGCCCGTGGGAAACGACGGTGCAGGCGATCAGCGACATTAGCGAGCGGATTAGGTCCGCAGGCAATTACCCCGAGTAACGCGGCGGCAGCTTGGCGTTCCACAGCGCCACCCCGCAAGCGCTCGGCCCAGGCCCGTTCCGCTCTGATAGGATCAACCGCTTGGAGAACTTTCGTTAGCACGACCGGCGTTACCGCTTGCAACACTGCAACGAAGAGCGGGAGGCCCTCGCACGTATTTGCTTGCAGGGCCGAGAAGCTTTTGGCGATGGCGGGATAGTTGGTATCCGCGACTTGGACGGCAATTGCCGGGTCCACTCTCGCTAACGCGGCTAGAACAGCCGCAGGCTCCCGCCAGTCGACAAATGTATCGAGGCCGTGAGTGAGATGCAGCGGGAGACCAGCGCGCAGGCGCCCCACGACGGCCTCGGGGGCAATCGCGGCCAGGATGGGGTCCACCCGGCCGAGTTCGTCGGCGTGTCGAGATATCCACGAGCGAGAGGGCTCCCACCCTGGCAGCATCGTCAGCACTCTGATCAGGGCGACGAGTTCGCTCGGCAGCTGCTCCCAGAGCCCCCTTGTCGCCTCGTCCAGGGCGACGAAATCTATGGCCACTGCCACCTGTCTTGCCCGCCCAAGGGAAACCTCGCGCAGGAAAGCAAGGATCTGGCTATATATCTCCCACTCTCTCCTGTGGCCTAGAGGGATGGCGCGGGCCACGACCGCTGGATCGATGGCCCGCGCCAGCTGTTGTGCGACCCTTCTTTGTGCCGGCGACGGACCGCGTTGCCGCAGGCCTCCCGGCGAGTATCCCAGGATGAACCACACAATCTCGCGTATCTGGGTGAATGTCTCGGCTGGCGTCGTATTTAGGGCGCGCGCCATGGCAGGGATAGCCATGGCGACGAGTTCGAGGCTCAACGCACCGTCAGGGTCAGCACCCAAGACGGCGACGCCCATCGCTAGCTCCTCGAATTGGGCTACGTTCGACGGCGTTATACCTCGGATCAAGGAGCGGAGGGCCGGGCAATCGAGCGCCGCCGCGAGCCGCCGTGTCCAGTCCCTGGACGCTGCCGCCGCGAGTCGCCTCAGCAGGTACCCCCACATGTGGGCGTCGGACCACGTAGCCCGCGTCAGGGCTCTAGCTACGGCACGGGGATCGGCGTGCTCACAAATCGCCTCAGTGAGGGCGCGGCGCGTCTGGACCAGGCTGCTGAGCAACTCGGCCAGGCCGTAGGCCGCGTCGCCCGTCACGTCCTCCAGCCAGCGGCCAAGCAAGGCGGTGTGCGCCTCCAGCGCGGCCACGCACTCGGGCTGCCACTGCCACAATTGCTCGAGGGCGAGCGCCGCCCCTCCCCGTTCCAAGCCCGATCGCGCGGCCCAGCATCTCTCCAGCAGGTATGTGAGCGTTGCGCCGTCCACCAAAGTGCCGGTGGGCTGCGTTCGGAGTTGCGGCGCCTCATGCAAGCTGTCGAGCAACAAGAAGACGCCGCGCAGCGGCGGCGCCTCATGCTGCATGGCGAGGCGGAGCAGGATGGTCAAATCGGCCAGTTGTCGATAGTTCTGGGTGCAGACGTGCTGAAGCGCGACGGCGGCGAAGCGTACATGGGGACAGCGCCATGGGCCGTCGCCGATGATCGCCCCATGCTTGCGCAACAGCTCCAGCGCGCGTTCGACCCAGGCCGTGTCCCGTCCGAGCGCCCGGGCTACCGCCTCAAGCCAAGTGCGGGGCACGCTGGCATCGAGGAGGACTAGCTGCCTCGCCGCGACGGCGGCGAGCAGGAGGTCGGCGCGATCGCTCGTGTGCAAATCGACCGCGACACGATACGCCCGTCGCTCGCCGCCCGTGAGCACGAAGCTGAACTGCCACGGCGTGGCGTTCTGGGCAGCATCGGCAAGGCGATCTTCCAACGAGCGGTCGAGATAGCCTTCGCCGATGCGGCTATCGAGCTTGCGGACCGCAGCGAAAGTTTCAGGCCGCCGCCGCCCCAAGTCGGCCACGATCGTCGCGACGGCCCGCTCACCGACGATGCGCACCCCACCGCCCGGGATGGGCATATCGTTCGTGGAAACGACGACGACGGCCAGCCGGTCACAGGCGCGCTCGAGCAGCTGGCGCGGCAGACGCGGGTCGAGCGCCTGGGCGTCGTCGACGACGAGAACGGATCGCGTCGGGAGGGCCGCGACGGCGGCGAGGAGTTCGTCCGTCGGGCGGTCCTGTTGCGCCAGGCGCAGCACCTCCCACCCTTGCTGGCACAGGTCGAATGCGGCGTGGTAGGCCGTGATCGATTTGCCACTGCCGCTCTCCCCAAGGATGACAGCGCTGTTCGTCAGATTCAGTTGCCGCTTGACCAGGGCGGCCTCGGGCAGCCTGGGGCATGCGGCCACATCCATCGGCCCGAGCCGCCAGCCGAGGAGCGCCTGGACAAGATCGTGCTGGTTGTCGAACGTCACGTATTCCCATCCGGGCACTTCGTCCCGGTCGGGATAAATCGCCCTTATTATAGCCGGCAGGGCTCGCTCGGCCGGGAAAGGTACGGCGAGTTCGCCGGCGGCGCTCGGCCCGACACGTATGACCGGCCAGTGGTCGGCCAGCGGCTCGATGAGCTTGGTGACGACTTCTTCGTCGCTCTCAGAGTACCCGACGATCAGCAACGCCCGCGGGCGATCCCCCTCGAGCAGGGCGCGGGTTCGCTGGATGATGGTATCGGGGATCGAGCCTCCTCCTGTCGGGAGGACCCAGGCGATGCCAGGGTTCGCCGCGTCGCCGTGCGGCTTGTAGAGCCAATGCCCATCGGCACGAAGTGGCCTCCCATACCGGCGCCGGTATGCAGCCTCAAGGAGGGTGTCCCAATTGAGCGATATCACACACTCGATGACGCGCCGGTGTAGGAGCTCGGCGAGGGCATCGTGGGCAGGGGACGGCGTGACCACGCGCTCATCATTCAGCCGCGCGAAACCGTGCTGATACTCGTGGCGGGCGGCCGAGTTGCGCAGTACGGCCTCCTCGGCGGCGCGGGTCAGGACAGGGTCGCGCCCAATCAACCTCTTAGCGACCGTCGCAGGCCGATGAAATTGCGCCGCTAGCCCCCGACGGACATCCTCGTCGGCATCTACGGCTCGCCATAGGAGCGCCTGGAGTTGGGGAGTGAGGGGGAACCCCGCGCGGAGAGAGGCACCAGCACCGATGACGGCAATGCCATTCCAAGTGTGCAGTTCCTGCGCAGCGGGGCCGATTTGCTGATCCATGTGGGGTGAGGGAACCTCCTACTCGACGAGCTCGATAGGGGCAGTCTACCACATCGGACAATCCGTGTTGTCCGATTTTCCCACCGATTTTCTACGCGTGTCCCGCGCCCGCGACACCACCTGTAAGGTCTCATAGTTTCTGCGTACTGTCTCACAGTTGCTGCACGTAGTCTCTTAGTTCCTGTGTTGATCCGACAAGGGGAGCCACATGTCCGCATCGCTCGATCCTAGGACTCGGCCCAACGTGCTGATAACACTCATTATTCGCAGGTCTACCATAGTGAAGCTGCTGATAATGCGCTGTACGCAGCGTGCTAGTGAGCCAAAAGCGCTTCTGATAAGAGGAGTTGGCATGACGAGACTCGCCGGTCTGATGTAGGCCAGCATCAAGAATTGTGAGACAACGTTGGGCTGGCCTCACAAAGTATGAGACAGGCGGTGCAGGAACTGTGAGACAACGAGGTTGTCCCCCCGTATGAATACGATGCAGAAACTATGAGACTTTACACGGTTTTCACCTTGTAGTCATGGACGGAGAGCGTGGTGTATCTGTATGAACACTCCCTTCGGCTTCCAAGGAGCCATCTGGTCATCTGTCGCGTTTGATGGACCTACCGACACCTTCACCGTCGATGGCATCACGATGACGGTGGAGGGCGGGGTCTTTAGCGTCGGGTATCAGAGGGAGGATCAGGAGCAAGAGGCGCGACGACTGGTAGCTGCGCTCATCGAGGCCTGGATGTTCCGGCACAACGCTAAACTGAGCGTGGATTTTAATCAATCATGGCGCGTCGAGGCTGATCGGCATCGCTCGGTCTTTGTCAACCTGCAGGGCGTGGCGAGGGGAACGGCGACCGCTTATGGGATGGTGACTGTACGAGATGAGCATGGCAACGACGTTACTCAAGTCATTAATCCCTACAGTTTCGCCAACGACCAGAGGTTGGCCGAGAACGCGTACAACGATCACACGCTCGCGACGGCCTTACGCTACTTCGTACAAGAGGTCATCGAAGACGAACGGCCGCTCTATGGCATTTACAAAGCGATAGAGGAAGTGACGGAGCATCTCGCCGCACTCCACAACCGCAATCGTCATAAAAGGGACAGAAAAGATGGGCGGCAATTGCTCGCAGCCCTTGTGGGAAAGAGTGAGGGGTTTGTCGGAGATCTCATGGAAACAACACAACTCCAGCGGCACGCTCGCACGCCTGCCCGGCGACGCTTATCCAACGAGGAGTGTCATGCGCGCGCGAAGATGCTTATCGAGGCGTACGCGCAATCTCTATGAAGCACCCTGTGAGCAAGCTCGAGGTGGGACCACCGGCGATTCAGACTGTGCCGTCGCTCCCTAACACACTCCCCGTACGCCCCCTGGTCGCCCCGTTGGCGGCCTACCTGGCGACGCTCGCGCCCAAGAGCCAGACGGTCGTGAAGGAGCGCCTGGCCACCGTGGCGCGGTTGATCGGGGTCGATCCCGCCGCGATGCCCTGGCACGACTTGCGCGCCCACCACCTCGACTACATCAAGGGCCGCCTGACTGAGGAGGACCCCCTCACCGAGAAGAAGCGCGCGCCGGCGACGATCAACCTGACCCTAGCGGCGCTCCGGGGTGTCCTCCGGCAGGCGCGCAACCAGAACCTTTTGACCGATGAGGAGTACCGCCGCATCACCGAGGTCAAGCCGGCGCGCGGCTCCCGGCTGCCGGCCGGCCGCTCCGTGGACGGCGGCGAGCTCAAGGCCCTCGTCGAGGCGTGCTATCGTGACCCCAGCCCGGCCGGCGCCCGCGACGCGGCGATCCTGGCCGTTCTGTATATAGGAGGGGTGCGGCGCACCGAGTTGGTGGGGCTCGCCCTGGCCGACTACACGGCGGACCCGCCGACGCTGCGCGTCCGGCACGGCAAGGGCGACAAGGAGCGCCTGGTACCGCTGACGGCCAGCGCCGCCGTCGTCGTCAACGCCTGGCTCGTGCGCCGTGGCGACCACCCCGGCCGGCTGTTCCTCCCAGTCTCACAGATCGGTGAGGTGCATGGCGACGGCCTCAGCTCCATCGCGATCTACAACATGCTCCAGAAGCGCGCCGCGCAGGCCGGCGTCGCACACGTCTCGCCTCATGATATGCGCCGCAGCTTCGTCAGCGATCTGCTCGACGCCGGCGTGGATCTCTCCGCCGCCCAGCAGCTCGCCGGCCATGCCTCCGTCGTCACGACGGCGCGCTACGACCGCCGAGGTGAGGCCTCCAAGCGCAAGGCCGTCGAAACGCTGCACTTCCCTACCCCGCAGTCGCGGCATTGACCGTGAGCCGCCTTTCCTGTCACATGGTTCGCTTCCTGGATCTCAGGCACTCTCGATGATGCGTTACAAGGGTTGGTCACGTAACCAGGGCCGGAGAATCACGGGTGATGATGCTGATAGGCCCTCGACGGCCTTTTGTAGCGCAGCGATTGTCACCTCGCCCA
>JAABUW010007194.1_pt1 | contig 13552 bp, 10 predicted proteins | sample 5560081 | NCBI WGS metagenome assembly JAABUW01 (sample SAMN10711882, study PRJNA513363) | rock metagenome | isolation source: Antarctica rocks | place: Antarctica: Victoria Land, Knobhead sud
GACTCCGAAAAGCAATCAGAACCAGTACAGGACAGCGCTATACCAGCAGTATCAGACTCAGACTGGGCTAGGTCGAGGACCAGTCGCTTGCTAGGACTGCTCGATGATAATGAAGAGGATGACGTGGTCACTCGACCTCATGAAGACCACGACGAGCAAACATCTGACGCTGAGAGCGAGCCGGCGAAGGGTGCCTCGGAGACACAGCAGGTTGAGGAGGCAGTGAACGCTATGCCTACGCCACCTTCGGACGGCGCTGAGGATCCTGTTGCCGACCCGGAACGAGATTCGAATACCAACGCCGTGCGTGCCAGCATGCGCCTCTTCCTACGAAATCTGCCCTACGGTATCAAGGAAGAAGACCTACAAGCCGAGTTTGAGCGGTTTGGCTCCATAGGAGAGGTACGTGCGCTCACCCATTTCCTTACCTTTATCTGATGACCACCCTGATAGGGACAACTTATGCTACGGCATATGATGTGAAAATGGGGAGAATATTTTAGTAGATGCTTCTCCGTGACTGACAACGATTGAAACTTTCGAATCATACCGCAATGACCGACGCGAAAGATCATCTGCTAATGATATTTGCAGGTACATGTACCACTGGATCCGAAGACAGGAACGGCGAAAGGCTTTGCGTACATACAGTTTTACGAGCCGGATGCTGCTGAAAACGCGTTACTCGAAACAGATGGCCAGACCTTCCAAGGCCGTCTACTCCACGTTTTGCCAGCAAGCAAGAAGCGCGAGACCATGCTTGATGATTTCGAACTGTCAAAGCTGCCACTGAAGAAACAACAGCAGATTAAACGAAAACGGGAAGCCGCGACTACGGCCTTCAACTGGAACGCGTTGTACATGAACGCAGATGCAGTCGTGTCGAGTGTTGCGAATCGACTAGGCCTCGCGAAGTCCGAGATACTTGACCCAACTAGCAGTGACGCTGCGATCAAGCAAGCACATGCGGAGACGCACATCATTCAGGAAACGAAAGTTTACTTCAAGCAGCATGGAGTGGATCTTGATGCTTTCAAGAAGAGCCAGCGTGGTGACACTGCGATCTTGGTGAAGAATATTCCTTATGATTGCAGCAAGGATGAGCTCAGACGCCTGTTCGAAGAACATGGCGAGCTGAAGAAGTTCCTCATGCCACCATCAGAGACGATTGCTGTTGTGGAATTCGCGAATGCTGCGCAGTGCAAAGCCGCTTTCGGTGCGCTGGCGTACCGCAAAATGAAAGGATCAGTGCTGTTCCTGGAGAAAGCGCCAAAAGGCCTGTTCGAAGGTAAAGTAGGATCTGCCACCGAGCACGAGAGCAGAGATGGAATATCGAAGACATCAGCCTCCGAACTCAAAGATTCGGATCTTACGGTACCCGACACGGGAGGCACGGCAACACTTTTCGTCCGCAACCTCAACTTCACTACCAGCACACCACAACTTACTGAGACCTTTCAGCCACTCGAAGGCTTCCTCTCAGCTTGCGTGAAAACTAAGACCGACCCCAAGAAACCAGGGCAGGTGCTCAGTATGGGCTTCGGCTTCCTAGAGTTCCGCACCTCGAAAGAAGCAGAACTGGCTCTCAAGGCTATGGATGGCTACACCCTGGAAGGGCACAAACTTCAAATCCGGGCTTCGCACAAAGGTGCTGATGCGGCGGAATCACGCCGCACCGCTGATGCCCAAAAGCGTGCCTCGAGCAAGAAGACGAAGGTCGTCATCAAGAATCTTCCTTTCGAAGCCACCAAGAAGGACGTCCGTGCCCTGTTTGGTGCCTACGGCCAGCTCCGCAGTGTGCGCGTGCCCAAAAAGATGGATCGCGCGGCCAGGGGTTTTGCTTTTGCCGACTTTACAACGCCAAAGGAGGCAGAAAGTGCAATGGATGCACTGCGGGATACGCACTTGCTTGGACGACGCTTGGTATTGGACTTTGCAGAGGAAGATCCAGAAGACGCGGAGAAGGAGATCGAAAAGATGCAGCAGAAGGTTGGAGCCCAGGTAAATAAAGTGGCGCTGCAAAAGTTGACCAGTGGAGGGAGGAAGAGGTTTACGACGCAGCAAGAGGATGGCGATGGTTGATTTCGCACGCCACTATCGCGGACCGAAGCTGCAATCGCTCTTGCCTATACCGAAGCCAGGTACCGGTTCGTGTGGTGGAGCACCGACGTAATTCGCCAATGCTGGTGTATAAGCTCCATCCCTTGCTTCATGGCTGCGACCTGTTCTGCGACCTACATCTGTGCGACCACGGAGCTTACATGGAACAATTGCAGAACTTTCGATACCAATTTACTTGCGCGAGGTCTACTTCAGCATGTTGGCTCAGATTCCATGACTGCCAGCAGTGAGGCTTCGAACAATGCTTACATTCCTCAGGACATGAAGACGCACATTCCGACCACGTCGTTGCATTGTCTCAACAGGAAATTGCCACTCAGCCAAATCCACATGCATCCCTTCGTCGGCCACACTGCAGAGACCGTTCACTGGAACCGCTTCGAACTGCCAACGTCACAGCTAGTGCAAGGGCACTAGTTTTCATGAGAGTGCCGATGTCCAAGCTGGCTTCCCTTTCTGGACCTGAGCGGGCATGCAATCGGTCGCCTGGCCATCACACCTTCTTGTCCCGCGTGCAAGCAGGGCCGAGATTGCACGCTATGCCACTGGGTTCTGGGGAGGCACAAAGATAAGTCAGCAGCACTACCTGTGTATGTGGATGGTTGTATAACATGTCTGCCTCGATCGGCATCGCTAGCCGGCTCTGCCTGTTGCTACGCACCACGGGCAGCCTATCTTACTGACATTCCTTATTGTGTTATTCTTTTCCATGATCTCTTGAGGTCACAGTCATTCCTTTTATACTATATCCAACTTTTTACGTTCCTTCATCACATATCTTCCCCATTGTTACCCATCGACGAATCACGGCGTGGGCGACAAAGAGAGTGGTAGAGCATTCTGACAGCATTCTTCTACTGCGTGCCTGATTATGCTGCCCACCCGGGTGCTGCCATCGAATGCTCCGCCGCTGGATGGCGACGGCTTGCACCTGACAGGCCGGGTTCTCCAGGAGCACTCTGGTAACCGTCAGCTCAACGGCTATCAATATTCAACAGATTACGAGCAGAAATTCCCGACATCCCTGTTGACAGAGAACACTTTTCCTCGTCGCCAACAACCACAACAACATCAGATCACTCATCAAATCCATCACCCACGACCACAGCATCGCCATACCTGGAGGTACGGATACCCTCGTAATGCCTACGTACAGTATAGCCCAGAGGAGGAAGCGAAGAACCAGGTCGAGGCCGAGTATCTCTACCGTCGTTTCAAGCAGTCGGACTCGTATGTAAAGTATCGGAACCGACAATCGAAGGAGGACAAAGGAGGCAATGAGGACCAAAAATGGCCAGATCACTTGGAGAAGGCTTTCTTTCGAGGTTTGTCGACTTCGCAGCTCGATGCATTCGTACCGTCCCACTGACTATCACGTGAAGCCTTGGTAACGTGGAAACCGATGGGTCGACGCAAGATCCTCCACAAGGACAAACAACGCGGTCGCAACGAACTCATTGCCGACTGCATTCATGAGTTGACTGGCGAGCTGCGATCAAGGAAGCAGGTCTCGAGCCATATTCAGGTCTTGAAGCCTTTCGTAGAGCAGGACCCGTTCATTATGAAGTTCCTTTCCAAGGAGGATCTTTGTGCTCACCACACACGAAACGGCCATGCTTCGGCATATGGTGGTGGAAGACGAATGTCTGGCTATCCTGTCACTTCGCTTCCGCAGTCAGTTCGAGGTTCCATGCCATCGATGCCTCGCACCAGCAGCTATAACATCGCCAAGCTCAAGCATAACCCTGACGTCTTTGAGCCTACCGAATTTGAAATGTTTGTTCAACAGACGTTCAAGGACGAGCAAGGCCGCGATATTAATGATCCCAACCGACTTCACACTTACACCAGATCAGGACGCTCTGACGTTCCTCCCCGCGATGAGGACCTTTACATGGACGACTGGCAGAAGATTGATCGGGACTTTCCACTCCTGGCTTCCATGAATAACCAAGGCAAGCTTGACTGCAACGTCATTGCGGCAGAAGCAACTCTTGCATTCCCAACAGAATCGTTCAAAGGACCGAATGGTGGTGCAATTCCTGGTGTTGAGCTGGGTATCAAGTTTCTGTGCAGTAGCCGTCACCTCCCAGCAACGCCAAAGGAGGGATCAAGTCCTGTGTTCTGCAAAAACACATTTTACTTGAACGGTGTGGTTGCATCAGATGATCCACAATCACGTCAGAACCCTCAGACCACTGAGGTTCGCTTTGAGCGTAATGCAGGACGTCAGGACGTTCTCGATACGCAGATCAAATTTGGAAGCAACTTCTGGGCTCGCAATCTGGGTCAAATGGCGAGTAGATTGCTGAACCCTACCAAAGACTACAGTGACGAGGTCGCTGCGCAGATCAAGAGCATTACTGGGATCCAGGAGATCTTTATCGCGACCGACCACCAGCCGGAACGCTTGTTAGTGATACACTGGACTTTCAGGCAGTCTACTAAGTCCGAGGGGGCTGCTAGATGGAGGCGTTTGGTGCTTCCCATCTCGGCTCATCAGTCTTCGCAGCCTGGTGCTGGCATTAAGCCGGAGAACTATGCCAGAGTCGAGAGGCAAGATTCGCTGTTCGACTGCTATTCTCAGTACATGGACCTGTCAGCCTCCCATGCTCAACAACAGCATCCACTTCCTGCGCTCCAGTCGCCGTTCGAGTATGAGAGCAGCTCCGGGTCAGCTTTGTCTTCGACGACTTGGCCCTCAGTTGGCGAAGGCAGCGCGACAGGACAGTCATCCGGCCCCTTCGACTTCAATGCTGACAACAGCTTTGACTTCAACGCCGGAAACATCAACATCTCGTACGATCACAACTTCAACTTCGACAACCTGGACAGCTCTGCTTTTGACTTCGGCACTACCGACTTTGCTGCCGATCCAGCGCTCGATGACTACTCGCAGGCTTGGGTGGATCCAACAGCTACTGCATCGTTCGATACACAGCCAAATAGTGCTGTTCAAGAAAGCACAAGCTTCATGTTGCTACCGCCGGACTTCCAGTCGCAGACAGCGGTATATGATCATGCGTATGATACGCAGTACTCGCAGCATTCATATCCTGGCATTCCAGATCAGCACTCGTTCCACGAAACACCGCATGATCAGCACTCCTTCCACAGCACGCCGCATGATCAGCACTCCTTCCACAGCACGCCGCATGGTCAGCAGGTCTACGATCAACAAGCCTTTGGCGGTGCGGGACAGGAGGTCAAGGTGGAGGATGCGTTGGGACCATTGGCGGATGCATCGTACTTGGCGAGTGCCTTGGGTCCGAAGGCAGCGCCGTTCTAGGTAGATGATGATAATGCTTAATGGCACTCGAGTTTGCAGATGAGTTTGTGCAACGGACTCGTTAGAAGACATTCTCCACTGCAACACGTTCTGAGTGTCGTAAGCTCGTTGACAGATCGCAGTGTTCTATTTCGCGTTCGACAGTCTGTCCCACCTTGTTCGTTCAGCGAAGATCACTATGGCCGCCCGCTGGACGGTTCCCGACCTGTTGTCCTTCTTGCACAATTGATGTGAAGTCGACAGGCTTGTATGATCAACGGTGTGGCGCCTCCCGGACTGGGCGGACGGCGAACCGATCCCCAGGAATCTTGGTCCGAACACCACGGTGTAGACGAACAGGATGATTTGTCTTATATAAGCGGTAACGACAGATTCGGCATCTTCAAATGCCCTGCTCACCCGAGCGCCCCTTCCGCCCCCCAGCCCCGGCTGCCTCACACGAACCCATCCTTATCACATGGATACTTCTGCTTATCTCTTATTCGAGACATACAACACGGTAGTTGCTACCACTCTCTGCAGTGTCTTCGGGAACTTCCCAGTCACAGTTCGTGTTCGATGGGGTGTGAAATCCCCGGTATCTATGAGAGAATAGCAGCGTCAGTATTCCCATCCATGCTTCAGAGGAGGACGATGCTTGCCTTGTAACCAACGGGGACCAGAAGATCTGTCCATATTGGCCAGGACTGCAATCGACGGCGACCTGAAAGCCTATGGAGAACTGGAGGTAGTGTAGTCCGCGGAAACACTAAGGCTGACTGAAGCGGAGAAGATCTTGAAATCGGCGCCGACTTCGACCGTGCTGGAGACTCGAGTCGTCTGCGAGTCGCCAGTGGTGACCGTAAATGAGCTACCCGTTGGCAGACGACCGGTAACCCGTACGCCGTTCGCGACCTCAACAGAATCTTCCTTAACGACGACCGTGAAGCAGGTATCCTGCCCACGCATCAGTAATTCCCATAGAATGCTGCGAAAAGGGTCAACTAACGTCGCGCTTAACAAACGACCGCGCATGATCGCGAGCCTCAAGTGACTCCCCCGATGATATCTCGAAGTTTGGGTTGTTGCCTACACGTATATACCTACAGACCGAAGGGTAAAAGGGTTAGCAAATATCTTAGAGATGGGAGGAATATCGAACCAGTCGTCTTTGAGGCGCTCGTCTCCCCCAGCCTTAGTAGCACAATTGGAACGAATCGTGTTGTAGGTACTGACGGCATCGGCGCCAAGAATCGAAGCACCTGCATTATGGGGACAAACTTGGACGACGCAGTTGAGAGAGTTCGGGTCAGCACCATTGGCAGGTGGGATGCCGGCGCAGCCAGGATACAGATTGCTGAGGTAGTCCGTCGGCTTGGATTGGAGGTAGTTGAACATCGTCTCGCCCATATCGTTGTCAGTTCAATGGCTTGTAGTAGCTGATCGCAGAGGCAGCGTACAGTTGTTCCACTCCGGAGCGATATGGCCATCGCAACGCCCCGGCACCTGGGCAAAGCCCGAGGATGCCAGGGCTGTGACGCTGGCAGCGATGACGAAAGAGCGGTATTGCATGTCTGCTGCTTGAGGAATGGAAGCCTAGAGCGTGGTACGGTCTGGAGAAGATGCTCGAATTTACTGAGGCGGATGAAGTGCTGTGATGGAGTGCTGTGATGGAGGACGTACTGAGAGGTAGCTGGTGCCTTATATACACCAGAGCGGCAGATATCCAGGGGCTCGCTTTCTACGATGTTGACCACATTGTCCATTCGCGGTGATGGTTGTGATATGCTCATCCACAATGTCACCGTCCATTGCAACACCGTTCCGTGTTTGAACCTTTAGCATCTCTTGGTCGGTCGATCAGTGCTTTTGCTGATATGAACGAGGGTAGCGTCTTGGTCGTAGATGTTAGCAACTCCTTTGTCCAACGCACGTTGTTGGTTTGTGATATGCTCCTCCACTTTTAATGTCATCGACCATTCTGCTATTGCCACGGGGCCAACCCTCTGGCATCCCATGGTCGGTCGAGCTACGGATCGACCCTGCGAGAGCATGCCAAGTGGAATTGAAAGGAGACGAGCGTAGCCGTCAGCTACTGACTGATGTCGAGATTCCACTCGTACGTCTTGATGTCAAGCGCCCACACCAACATTGGCCGAGTCGCCATTGGCTATGCATGTGTGCGAAACCCACACTTATGCGAAGAGCAATCAATCCTGGTCGACTAAAGAGATACAACTTCGTACAAGAGACGAAAGTGAGTGGCAGAGTACTAGCCTTCACACCCACCGATCTCGTGCTCTCGGACAGGTTCCTACCTTGGAGTTCGAATGAACGACCTTGTGCACCTCATCTCAGGGAACATCGAGTCTTACCTGGTCGTTTGATGACAGGGTCAAATGTCACAGCACCTGGTTAGACCGGACGAGTACCACGCGTACTTGTGCAATTGACTTGTCGAACCAGTGGGCGAACCACAGCTGGGACGCGGACTCGCCGCTATCGTGCTCCACTCTCGGTCGTCGTCGGGCATGTTTCTGTGAGGAGTATGTACCTGATCACGTGCGGCAGCGCGCTTCGTTGTGGGCCTCGAAGCTGTTGCCTGGATGGAGATGGAGGTGAGACAATTTGTGAGTGTCGTTTTATATTTTTGCCTTTTGATCGGCGGATGATCTTCCCATAAGCCTTATATGGTGCAATCCTCCTGGGGGTTGGTCACGACCGTGGAACCTTATTCGAACGAATCTCGTTGATTTCGCTATTTGTGTGTTAGTCAGAGCCTAGGTTTCTGAGGATGTAGGTGAGGTGCCATCCCAAGTGCTTGGCAATGTTTGAGACAGACCGCAGTGCTCCGTTGTTTCCCGTCAAAAACGAAGGACGACCTTCACCGGAAACACGGAGGTTGTAAGATCCCACGCGGTGGACGCTTCAGGGCGACCTGGGAGACACAAGTGCAAGTGCAAAGGTTTGAAGTCGTGGTTAACTGTCAAGACGGCACCACCGCCGCTAAACCGCATCGGGCAGCTCCCGTACAGACTATGAGTAGAGTTGGACGTACTTCCACGCTTCAATAATGTCAGGACATGCTGGAAGCAGTCTTCTATGCCCGTTTCCACCCTGAGCGAGGGCCGTCTGTCATCCATCAGTATCCCGAAGCGTCGATACTCAGTGCCACCCCAAAGGACAGCAAGCTTCTGGACTTCTCGGATATCTCCTCCTGGGTCATTCCAGCATACGAGCTGTGCAACCGTTCACTAGCCGTATGTACCAATGGCCACCGGATTCTCGGTTTTCCAGTGAGCCTTGAGAACGAAAGCTACGAACGTACCAGGTTCACGTACAATGTTTGCTTCGTATTGAGCGAAGATGCGGATCCGAGACAGTGGGATAGTGTCGTATCTAAGACAGCTGCCTTCTTCACGGACATAGAGCAAGCAGATGGCTTACTACAGGCTGAGGAGCAATTAGACGGCCTGAAGTGGGCGGGTGAAGAGAGCTACCCAGCAGAGGATGTAGGCTTCGTGTACACGCTGCTCGAGACGATCTTCTGCGAGCTCAACGCCTATGGCGAGGCGTGTGTACAGGTCACCGATTCCCAAGTGCTGAATCTGCGGTTGGCCGTTCCAGTCCCAGCCACTTCGCACGTCCGAGCATGGGATGTGCCATTACTAATTCGTGGGCTACCGAACGCTGACGAGTGGACATCGGACCTCGCTCTGCAACGAATTCAAGCCTACGTAAATGGCATCAATCACATTCACCGGATTGCGGAGCTGGCCGACATGGAGATCAAGCTTGTGGTCAAGACTGTTCAGGAGCTGCTACGCCACAAACGAGTAATGCTTCTGGACATATTCCACTTCAAGGCAATCTACACTCTGACGATCGACTTCGCTTGGTTCGCAAAGGACGAAGCAATGCAGCAGGAGTGCTCACGATATGTTGCGAAGCCGACCTCGATTGCCATCGAGCACCAAACTCTCGTCACCCTCTATCGCAATCTCGGCCCTGGGATCTCTGTTCGAGACTTCTACTCCAGCCACAAGACGCAGCTGGAGCACATTGACATACGACGCTTCATCACTTTTGGGGTAATCAAAGGCTTCGTGCGGCGAATCCACAAGTATGCGCTTGCCGTGGATTCTCAGAGCATACCAGCCCGTAACTCACTGTCAGACGGCTCCCCAACAAAAGCGCAGCCAGGCCTAGACTCCGACGCGGAGCGTGACCGGGCATGGAGGAAGGCAGCCTTCTCGTCGGGTTGGGCTACACCGCCACCAGAACCAGGTGCGAATGGTCAGGATCTGGAAGCTGTTCAACGGCGGACGCCGCCTCTAGTTGAAGTCGAAGATGAATCAAGGGATGTTTCGTTAGTACGAAAGTACCTCGACGGCCGGCACTGCATGGATGAGATCTGCGTGGCTCTACATCTCAGCGAACAGCAAGTGCTCAACCAGCTACGCGGTAGCGACGTTCTCTTCTTCGACAAGTAAGGTCAGAGACGTGGCCTGTTGCAGTAGCACGAATTCAAAGCTGTATCAGGAGGAAAGCATCTTCAATCGGCCGCAGCAGCACTTCCCGTTCTCAAGACTAATCATACTTCATTGTTAATTCATGCCGTTTCATCGATCATCATGCATCGCAAATCAACCATTCCTCATCGCCCATCAATTGTTCTCAGCGCGTCAAGGCAATGACGAGCATAGCCACTACCAACCCCAACATCACCCAAGCCATCGTCGAGAGCGGCAACCACACTGTCAACGCCTCCTTCTTTGCCTCAGGTGCCATCTCCGCAATAGCACCACGCGTCGCTTGACGCATCCGAAAGTCGAACGAACCCAAACCGAACATGAAGGCGGTTACTGGGAAGACACCACACCACCACAGGTACGGCCTGGTGAGCTGCATCTGGCGGCGACGATAGCCGATGGTGCGACCTTGCTCCGCGGACATGAGAAGAGAGACATGCTCGATGGTACCGTCTGCTTGCCGGATGCCGAAGCCTTCTGTTGTCGGAGTTCCCAGCGCAAGCGTAGTGGTGCGGATATCGTCGCCGGTAGTGCGGGGGCGATTGGTCCAGCTAGGCTCGGCCTGCGCCAGCTGGGCATCGGTGAAGCGGCCATGGTTGCCAGATGCTGATGCTGAAGGCGCTCCCAGAGTAAGTGGACGAAGCTGCCTTTGGCCGGTAATACCAGCACGGGAGGGTTGCTTCGGTCTGCGAAGTGGCTGGAGCTCGATGGCTCCAAGGTAGGGCGAGACAGTGCGCTCGTAACGTGCTGTTGCGTACGTAGAGGCGGTGTCTGCACGATCCCGAACGTATGCGTTGACTGGTGGCGTGATCGGACTCTGGGGCGGGTTGGGATCTTCACTATGGAGCCCGAAGGGATGAGGTGGTGGGCGCATAGTTTGGAAGGTGTTGGCGGTTGGGCTGTACTGGAGCTGGCGCGTCCTGCTTGCGTAATGCCTCGCAGCAGACTCTTCCAGAAGTCCTTGCGTGTCCGAAGCAGATGCACAGTTCACACGCGATCGACCAAGCACACGCTTGGCAGACTTCCACAAGCTGCTTTGCGAAGTTTTGACCTGCTGAGACGGAGCGTTCTCAAGTGCCTGTCCATATACACCAACAGCTTGTTCGATTGCTGAAGGATTATGCTGTCTCACATGCTCCAGACGCCGCATATCGCGCTGAGACTGTGTCTTGCTTCGTCTGGGCAAACCGGCCGATGCCTGTCCAAGCTGAATCTTCTCGCGGATCTCTGCTGCGAGGATTCGGCGAACTTCTTGTGCGTCCATCTCGCCGGTAGGTCCTGGCTGGCCTCGGTCGGCGTTGCACCAATGAGGAATGTCGGGTACAGGCTCTTGTGTTGGCATACTCAGACGGTTCATGCTGCCGCTGATGCTGGTGTTTGCATAGCTCTCTTGACTTGGTCGGCCAAGTTGGCGTTCGTCCTCAGCACGCCGAGCTTGATAGAGGTTTGGGTGGCTAGCAGTAGCTTCGGTGCGCCAGTCATCGTTGTCGTCCTCGTCAACAAGTTCCTGATGGCCCTCATCGTCCTCTGTCGGATATATGCTTGAACTGCGCGGAATACCCCGGTGTGCAACTTGGTCCTGCCTCATTGGATGAGAGCGGGCATCCGAGAATGAGTGGGTGTTACGGCCCAGGGACTCCGTACTGGTGGTGGATGCCACCGACGGTGGAGACACATTCTCCTTGTCGTGGGCGCCGTAGACAATTCCACTGAACCCAGGAGAGCCAGGCCTAGCAAAAGCCGACCTGAAGCCAGTTGGGCCACGCATCTGAAGTTCTCGTTCATCACTGTCGTCGCGGAAGGAGGGCCAGCGGGTCTCTGTCGATGCTTCACGCCGATGTTGTTGCAGCAGCTCATCTGTGAGCGTGTAGGTCTGGTCACTGGTTTGCAACTCTGAGTCGTAGTAAGGACCTGGTCCGGCATGCCGAGCTTGCACTCGCGGTGTTGGCGGTGGGACGTTGGGTGGATCACCTAAGCGCGACCTCGCGGTATGCTGGTCAAGCCTCCTGCGCTCTTGATCGACAAGTCTGGCTCGCTCTTGTAATGTGAGAAAAGGATTGCGCGAACCGGGCTGTCCACGGCCTGCTTCAATACTGGAGGAGCCGGTATCGAAGTCTGGAGTCGAAGTTGCGTTCTCAACTGGATTGTCGCCCTCCGACCTTGGGTAGTCGTAGCGGTTGATGAATTTACCGACCGTGGTGTCTTGTCCGAGAGAGCTTTGTGTCCTGCTTAACAAAATATCTCGTAAGTGGACTCAAGCAACGGGGGCAGTGCGAAGATGATACATACGAATACGTATTCGCACCATCTTCGTCGTTTGCGGGTTCCGCCTGGTAGTCGTGGGATGGTTCGTAGCCTGCGTGGAAAGACTCGCGGCCGGCTCCTACGTGGCCAGCGATGTTACCGTCACCATAATCACTGACTTCAAGGTCAAACGGGTTGCTGTATTGTGATCGGGGGTATCCGGTGCTACCCCTGTCGGCTACCCTCGCATCGTTGTTCACTAGACATTACATCAGCGGAAAGCCGCAAAACGCAAGTGTGCCACACTCACCCAGATCGTCTCCCAAACCCGAGTGCTCCGCCGCCACATATATCTGGTCGAATCTCTCCTCAGTGGCTTGCGGTTGCTGTGCGGCACGCTGAACCGCTTGCGAAATCGCGTCTCCACGGAGCGCTTCTGTCAGGGCAGGATGGAGCTGTACACCGGCGCTCAATGGGTCCCTAGAGATGGCCGCCGGAGGCCATGCGCGGTTTTCGCCGGTGAGAGGGGTCGGTGGCGTCTCCGTCCTTGGCACGTGAATAACTGTCTGCTGAGACGACGCAGCTGGTAGGTTCATGATGTTGCGCCGTGCGCTCTCCATATCATCGTAGTAAAGTCTGCGCTGTCTCGCACTGTCGGTTGAAGTTGGCAGAGAGTGCTGAGAGCCAGACCTCTCGCCTGTCTCGTCGTTGTATGGCATGACTAGTGAGTGGCTGCTTCTGTTGAAGTAGTCATCGAGTAAGCCGTCTATCTCTGCAGGAGTCTCGAAGTCAGGATGTCCTAGTAGTAACGATGCGTGAGGATTTACCACGTCGAAAGAAGCTCCTCTGTAATGCAAGGTCGTTGGACTCGAGCTTGTTGGTGGTGTGAGATCGTTTAAGTGTCCTGCGAGCACGTCAGCAGTGTTCGACATACAGCAAGAGATAGCTTACCAAATGTTCCTGTCCAGTGATACCCGGGTGGCGCAGGAAATCTGAACTTCGAAAGCGTATAGCTTGAGGTCCACGAGCGATCTTCTTCCTGAGCAGGTGGCGGATTTTGCGAGATTGGCGATGGTTGCCTTGTCTTGCTAGTTGCTGCGGTGGTGTCTTCAAATCTAACTGAGAGCCCTTTACGACCAGTCGGTCGTCGTTCAGTCCGTGGCGTTTCGTTCTCTGCCCTAATCATGTGCACTTCCTCCTCATGCCGTGGTCCTCTCGATTCCGCAAGATCAACAGCTCCCAAGTCAATCACCGCCGCATGCACTTCCCAAATGCCGCCGCCGCCTTGATCAAGTGCAGTGTAATGGGGGAGGCGCTTTGCTGTTTTGAGCAAAGGAAACTTACGCTTACTCCGAATCGGCTCACTGAGCTCGAATCTTTCGAGATT
>JAABUW010007195.1_pt1 | contig 13552 bp, 21 predicted proteins | sample 5560081 | NCBI WGS metagenome assembly JAABUW01 (sample SAMN10711882, study PRJNA513363) | rock metagenome | isolation source: Antarctica rocks | place: Antarctica: Victoria Land, Knobhead sud
CTCAGCTGCAGATCTTCCGACTTGTGCTTAATCGTCCCAGCATTGCCTATGGCTTGGGCAGACACGATAGAGCAAAACGCAGCAACTATTGCTTGGAAGCAAGCCCTGCGAACGTCAGGTCAGCTCGAGTGTCAGCTGAGGAAGTTATACGTACCAAGTGGTTGAGAGATTCCCTTGCGGCAATAGCATCGCAAGACTCAAAAACCTCTTCGCGTCTTCATAGCAAGGCTCAATCTTTTGGTCGATCACAGCTTGTAGAGCTTCGGGAGTGAATGCATCGAGTCTTACTCGGAATCCAACCAATGCTTTGGTTGCGTGCAGTTGATACCTGGTCCGGAAATAAGCGCCCTCAAGCATGACACAGTGAACAATGTCCGATCTGTACATTGCTTTGAACACCTCTTCCGCATTTAGCTTCGCAAGCATGTTGCCCTCGCGCCACCGCTCCAACTTCGAAAGAATGTCTTTGTACACGCATGGGGAGTCCAGTGGTGAGCGCTTCCGAGCTTCGACGGAGAACAGTTTCTCAGATGCTTCCGCTTCGATCATCGCGAGACTGCCGTGCAATGAGAATATGTTGAGGTTCCACTCGCACGTCTTTACCGTGTTGTTCTCGACATCCCACCAGTCTACCATATCCTGTGACGGTAAGGGAGTGGCGATATCTGCTAAACGTTGGCTGCTCGGTTGTTGATGACCCAAGCTCATGTTGACGTCCAGGAAGAAGGCGACCCAGAAGACGTAACCTTGCTCTCTAACAAGAACAGTATCTACGAGGGGTATTGAGGGTAGTTCATTGTAACCAAGGCTCTGGGCCATATGAAGAGCAGTTGATGCGAAGAGTTCGGCCCGTTGACGATGGTTCGACGTCTGCAGCAAGAAACAAAGACAAAGTGAGGCCTGCACAAGTTTCAAGGACGGAGGACCCATCAGAAGCTCGGGTAGCCTGGTTAGGCACATCTCGAGATACCACATACCTTGCGGCGTATCAATCGGCGTAGCAAAAAGACTCATCGCTCGCAGGCGATGCGTGATGGCCATAGTGGCATACACTATAACCCACGCGAGTGGTACGCCCTCATTTGCCCCAGAGTAGCAGTCGCGGAACAGAGTTTGCAGGCTCTGTGGCGCAAAGAGTGGTATGCGGCTGTTGAAGTCGTGGAGAAACTCTTGGAGTAGAAGGTAGCCATCTTCGGGAGGGGGCAGGTAGCATTTTGTGCTGGCGCAGCTGCCATTAACCAAAGGAAGTTCGGCCTCTGGAGCAGGACTCATGAACGACTGCAACGTTGTTTGCTCTCCCAGGTTGGAATCTTTTGTACGTGGGATGAGCACTGTTCGTGTGGCCTTCATGCCAGCTCCGTGCGCAGAGAACGTCCCCGCCGAGCCGTTCGCAGGAAGCCCACTATTGCTAGGGGATGCGCCATCCTGAGATTTTAACAGACTGGGACCGTTTCCCGGCGTTCCATCAGTAGCTATCTGGTCAGTTACGGGCGCCGAGCAAGGATATTTGGAACGCCTGCAGCGAGTGCACGCTGCTGGGTCGTCCCAGACGCATTTCGCTTTGTGCTCCCGGCAACGATCACAGGCCTTCGACAGTATTAGTATTGGTGCCGGTGGTTGAAGTGTTCGATCGGACGTACCTTGCGAGCTGGTGGCATCGTCAGTGTTTATCCCAACGTTGGCCGTGATGTGGACAGATCATATCCGATAGTGATAAACGCTGCATGACAAACAACGGTAGGGGTCCTCCGTTACGGTCTCTCGAGGTTCTCCGACTCAGTTGCACAACCTTGACGCCACTCTACAGCGCTATTCCCAAAGAGGCAGGAGCCTAACCACGATCGATGAAGGATCGCTCTTGCTGTGGCGCTGTGCTTTCCTCCTCTCCTCGAAGCAACGCAGATGGTTTGTAGTCACCACGGACTGAGTGACTGATCATCTTCGGCACATCAGTGGAGGATCCCAGCAAGGCCTCACGAAGAGTAACAGAGATGGCTAGAACTATCGCGACTTGCCATCGGTCCAGTGCGGATCAGGTAAGCTGTGTGGTCGGAGAACGACAGATATAACTAAGCACCATGGAGCGGAACCAGGTCGCTGGCACTCAAAGATGCATATATATCGCCTCGTCCAGCCATATGGATAAGATCGCATCAAACTCCAAAGCGACATCAAACACCAAAGCGAACCACCATGTCTACGTCCAAAGTCATCCTTATCCTCGGCGCCGGCGGTAACGTTGGAGCCAGCACTGCCAGCCTGTTCGCTAAGAATGGCTACAAAGTCGCCATCGCAGCTCGACGCCTTCAAGACAAGGTCAACGATGAAGGTCAGCTGCAAATACAAGCGGATCTCTCCCAGCCCGAGACCGTGAAGTCCATGTTCGATAAGGTTATCGCTAAGTTCGGACCGCCCAGTGTGGTCGTCTACAATGGTGGGTGGATCAAGCTACCTCGACGTGCTCTAGTTGCAGTGCTGACGATACATTGCAGCTGCCAGTGCCGAGATTGTTCCAGCGGAAACACCTCTTGACCTTTCCCTAGCAGGCTTCAACCGAGACATGGCTGTGAATACAGGCAGTGTTCTTGTCGCCGCCCAACAGGCTGTCGAAGGCTTCAAAAAGCTGCCCTCTGGCTCGCTCGGAACGTTCATTTTCACCGGAAACTTCTTGAACGTGAAGACCATGCCTTTCCTTGTCGGCAACGGCATCGGCAAGTCTGCAACGGCCCATCTGCTTTCCGTTGCATCGCAGGCATACGCCCCCAAGGGCTTCCGGTAAGTGGTGACCTATCCCGAACCACCATCGCTATTTGTGCTAACGTGAATGTAGCTTTTACTATGCGGATGAAAGAAAGCTAGACGGCAATGCAGCTTTCCGCGACATCAACGGGCCTAACCATGCAGAGCACTACTTCCATCTCGCTGAGAGTAAGGAGAACGAACCATGGTGGCAGACGTTTGTCGGAGGCCAAGGGTACAAGGACTTCTCGAAGTTGTAATCGCCCCATACAAGGCAGTCAGAAAGGGCGTTATAGTGCTCTTCATCCAGTTGCCCTCCATCCTTCGCACTGGCCGATTAACGATCATATCCTCCGCCCTACATGTCCCACATGTTCGGTTAGAAGAATAAGGTTTCACTTTGAATGAATTTAGCCGCATGGTTTCGTCTTGCGGGGACGATCTACAATTTGTGCTTCCACCATCTTCCCAATTTTCCACCTCTCAACATGCACATATCTCAGGTGTGAAACAATCTTGGACTCGACGGTACTATTGAAGTCGGCTCGAAGCATACGCATAGCGGCTATCTTGAGGCTCAAGTATTCCAGTAGGTGGACTCTCATCTGCCATTCTTCCCGGTTTCGTCTCTGTGTTTCTTTCCTTTCGCAATACCGCCGCCATGAGGTCCATTACGATGTCCTCCGGTCTCATTGCTCTCCTTCTCGGCAGTGTTACTGCTGTCAAGCGACCAACGTACACGAACCCAGTCTTGTGGAACGATCTGGCTGATCTCAATGTCTTCCGCGTCAACGACACCTATTACTACTCGGCCAGTACGATGGCGTTTAGTCCTGGAGCACCGATACTGAGATCGGGCGACCTGGTGAACTGGGAATACGTAGGTCGACTTGGAAAGTGTTGTTCTTACACTAAGAAGGATTATTCAACTTACTTCTACACCAGATCGGCCACTCAGTCCCCCGTCTCGACTTCGGCGACCCAGCATCCTACAGCCTCGAAGACGGCAAGCAAGCCTACGTCCGAGGCATCTGGGCTTCGAGCATGCGATATCGACCCAGCGATGATACTTGGTACTGGATCGGATGTGTCGACTTCAAGAACACTTACATCTACACGGCTTCAGACCCCACCGGCGAGTGGTCGTTAGCGAGTACGATCGATACTTGCTACTACGACTGTGGGCTCTTGTTCGATGACGACGACAACATCTTTGTTGCGTACGGCAACACGAATATCAGCGTGGCGCAGCTGAACAACGACTTGACTCAGCAGCAGACCGTTAGTGTGTACAATGGCACTTTCTACGTCGAGGGCTCGAGGCTGTATCAGATTGATGGGACTTACTACATCCTGGTAAGTATATCTAGCTACCAGATGCTCGCCAGGTCCAGCTAACGCGGTCGTCAGAACACCCAACCAGCCAACGCAGAATGGACACTCAAGTCCTCCGGCTCCGTCTTCGGCCCCTACGAGCAGAAAGTCTTCGTCGAGAACCCCGAAAGCTCCATCCCCGGCCCCGGCAATCCTCACCAAGGCGGCATCGTCGATACACCAGACGGCCGCTGGTACTACATGGCCTTCGACGACGCCTACCCAGGTGGTCGTGTACCCATGCTCGCACCAATGCACTTCGACGCAGACGGATGGCCTGCTCTCAAGTCAGACAAGGGCTTCTCGGGCAACTACCGCTACCCATCCAAGCCCGTCCCAGTCCCCGGCGTCACAGGCAAAGACACCTTCTCAGGCTTAAAGCTCTCGCCACAGTACGAATGGAACCACAACCCCGTCTCCTCCGCCTACTCCTTCGCAGCCGACGGCGGCCTGATCCTCAACACCGCCACAGTTACCAAAGCTCTCTTCCACGCCCAAAACACTTTCACAAAGCGCATCCTCGGCCCCAGCAGCTCCGGCACCCTCGAGCTCGACATCAGCAACATGGCCGCTGGAGATCGAGCCGGGCTGGCGTTATTCAGGGATAATATGGCATACATCTCTTACCAAGACCACAAGATCAGTCTTTGGCGGAATCTTAGCCTTGGTGCTGGGTGGGAGACGATATCCGATGGGTTCGTGGAAGACTCGGTGCGGGTGAAGAAGAAGCGGACGTCTCTATGGTTTCGACTACATGCGAATATTGCTCCGGAGTCTGATAAGTTGGGGACGTTCTCCTATTCTCTCGAAGGCAACACTTTCCAGCAACTTGGCACGCCATATGAGATGAACACCACTTATTACTTCTTCATTGGGCATCGGTGGGGGATCTTCAACTTCGCAACAGAAGAGCTCGGAGGGAGCGTGACGGTGAAGAGCTTTGAGCAGGTAGCTGAATAGATATTCTCATGTCCCAGATATCACCAATCCTCGGTGTGAGCTCCCGGCGGAACCACACACTGGAAGCTATCAATCAACAGTGAGAAGCTGCTCCATGAAAGCACCAATCTGCCTCTCGTGATCAACTAAATGGACCTCCAAAATCCATTGCCGCTTATGGCCCTTTTTGTCGAGATGCCTCATCTTCGTATCGTTCCCTGGCGTGATATACAAACTAATCTTATCGTTCGGAATCCGTTCATGAGGAAAGTCGCCGACGATATGGCCGGCATGGATGTTGCCAAACTCCCAGCCAGCATTCTTCGCCAGCTCACCTACGATAGCATACAGCTGCTCGCCCGTCATCTCAGCGTCAGCATCGAACCGCCGCTTAGCCTCATTCCAGATTGGTTCCAGGTCGTCACGGAGTTTCTGCTTAATCGGGTCGTTGCCCAGCACGTATGTGCGTCCGAAGTCCGCTTCCCAGGCTTCGAAGACGGGGCCTAGATCTACGAACAAGATGTCGTCCTCTTGGATGGTGCGGTCCGGCGGGCTCTCGGCATAAGGTTGCAGAGTATTGGGGCCGCTTCGCACGACCTGTTTGTGCCAGTTTGTGCGAACGCCGTAGCGTTTGGTGCCGAGTTCGTGGATCTCCTTGCTCAGGGTTGATTCCAAGACGCCAGGTCGGACCAGGTTTTGCTGGATCTCGTCGAATAGTGCAGCGGCTTTACTCTGGGCCTCAAGGAGCGAGGCTTCTCGCTGGGACTCTTCTGTTACTGTGGTTGTTGTCGACATGGTGGCGATTGCTGGCTGGTGAGGCTCTCCAGTTTCTCGTTGGTTTCTCGACTCCGTCTGTATGGAGGCACACTTCGGAGTACGATGGGTCTGAAAATTAGTTCTGTTGATAATGCGGGGATCATGACATGGAAGGTTCATGAGAAGGTGGAGTTGTGTGATGTGTCGCTGTGATTTTGCCGAATTGGGCCGTCTAATGCCGCTAGTTCTAGTGCTCTCCGTGAGCTGTCTCAATCGCAACCATGTCGTCTAGTGGTGTACAGTGTCAAGTTATAAATGAGCCTTCAGCACCTCACTCCGTCCAGGGAAACAGCCCATACGCATGATCGCATAGCTCACACCCACCTCCGACGTCTTTAGACCATGTCTCCATCAGGACGCGCCCCTTTCACATCGGTCTCGAGCACCTCCGAATCTTCATCTGCAAAACGGCCTTTCTCTCCCGGCAACATGGTGCGTGCATAGTCCTCGCGCAGCTGCGTCAACATCGCTTGGCCGTTCTCGGTTTCGAGGTAGTCCATGAGGCGACCGAGCGCTGCCGTGAGTCTCTCTTTGACTTTCTGCTCTTCGGTCTTCGGTGGCTGAGGCAAGAGCGGCTCCAGGGAGCTGAGGGCGTAGAGTTCGATCTTCACGATGGTGGTTACGAAGATGATGAGACACACGACAAAGGCGAAGTTGTCGAGTGTGACTGAAGACGAGTGAGCATGGTGAGCTTCTGTTCTGTCCGGCGGGACGAATAAGAGTGCGCAAAGGGTGAAGTGAGGTGACTTACGGTATTTTGCGTCGACCATCTTGAGTCGTTCGTTGGGTTGGGTGTCGTTCGTGTGTAGAGGTCTAGTATGTTCGTTGTGTGACAGTGTGGTGGTTGTTTCGACGTGGTCGGTATGTCGTGTGCAAGTATTGTGCGAGAGAGAAAGAGACGCAGAGGTGCACTCTGTTAAGATGGCAACCACAACGCCACCTTCTGGGCTACGACTGGCCCAAATGTCGAGTTTGAAGCAGGCAAGAGCGTCCACCACGGCATCCAAGTACGTCAACAATCTTCCGATGTTGTAGTCGAGCTCAGCACCCTCTCGAAGACGTACTGATACTGGTCTCTGAGTCCAATCGAATGACGTTCGCGGTGATACCTAGCTCTCCAATTCATGCTGCACAGTCGCCTCGCTCTTATGATCTCGTAGCTCATGCCTCCGGGCATCTGCGTCCAGCATGTGAGCTTGTTCATGATTGTCGATTTCATGGATGGGCTCGAACGCAGGCTGTGGCTCCTGTTCTCGTGTCTCTTCAAAAGAATGATTCAGAGTGCGATTCGTCCGCGAGCGACGTCGACGGAACCACCATAAAACAGCGGCTACCAGGGCTATGACCACGACAGCGCTAACAACCGGGCCAGCGATCCACGCCTTGCTCCCACTACTTTGATCTTCATCTTTGGTGACAAGCTCGGCGAAAGTGTAGTTGAAAGGCTTGTTGGCGACGCCGACTTCGTTCAGAAGATAGCAGTTGTCCCAGCCGTCTTTGAAGTCGAAATTGAACAGTACGCCAGAACAGTCTTGTCCGCCCGAATGAGAAGCGCATTGATGCATGCATCCTTCGACACTGGTCTGATGTAGCGAGGAGAAGTTGGCAGCATTGAATCTGCCGTCATAACAGTTGACGCTGAACTCCACGTCGTCGCCCGAGGTGTACGATAGATCGTTAGGACAGTACGTGCCGATGTTTGCGTAACCATCTACCACTTTGGCCGAGTGAGAGATCGCAGTACCAGTTGTTGGCGTCCCAGCATCGGGATCCGACTTCAAATAGCAATTGTCGTACCCGTATCTCATGTCAGGATTCCACGATACTCCCTTACATAGCGAATGTGACTGAGAACAGAGCTCGAGACATTCGGCCAGCGTGTCGGTGTGAGGGTGGCAATTATATGGCCCCAAGCTGTAGGCGGCACATGTCGCCAAATCCTGCGAAGTCTTTGTCGCAGATGATGTCGAACTCTTGGCCGTTGTCAGTTGTATACTTGAACCCATCCTCGAGCGGACAGCTGGTATCTGTTGGTGCGCGCCACTGAGTATAAGGCGTGACAGCAACATTGTCGGTGTCGCTACTATAGCGAGTAGAATTGAAGGGGCTACGGTCTAGCTGCCAGCAAGTACTGTCTGTTATGTTGTACCAGATTCCGAAGCACGTTCCGTCGTCTGAGCTAGCGCACACGTTCATGCAGTCGACGCTGCTCTTTTCTGTGGTGGTGCCGATGGTTTGGACGTTTCGTTGGCTTGTATCAAATGCCTGGCCGCAGAAGGTATTGAACTCAAGGCCATTGTTGGCGGTGTATTGCGGACTAGGACACTCGGTCGCATCGCGCTTCTCGATACCTTTCGTGACATCGTCAGAAGCAGTCCACGAGCGTGGCTTCGCATCCATACCTGTTCGTTCCAGGCCACGATGATCCGGCATCCGTCGCCATTGCTTCGCGAAGTCTGGTAACATCATGAGGGCCCGTTACACATGCCACTGAATCCTTTGAAGAGGATAACAGAATGGAAAGTGCTAGATCTGAGAGAAATCTGAAGAAGATACCTATCAACCGGCCAACCAGTCTTGCCGTCCCGGACATAATTAATTTAGATCGCTGCATGCTCCAGGCACCGAAGACCTGGCCCCCAATCTGCGCTCAGACCAGTGGTGTCCATAGGATCATCAACCAACCGACCTACCTGAGCCAGGAGCAGCTACACTTGGTAGTCTCGGTAGTGCCGTGGTGACATCTAGGATTGCTTTCCACTAGGACTCGAGTGACCACGAGAGTAGCATTCGGAATCCTCGGAGCTTGTAGCCTGGTATACGAGTGCTTTCGTATCTATCAGGGAAGCAGCATGTTCGCTCGTTTCGCCGGCGCGACTACAGTCTGCTACGAGGCCATGCTGCGCCCCCCATGGCCGTCCATGACAAAGACCACATATTCGCACATTCTGCCTGTTCCAGCAGCGTGATGTCGCTGGCACTGGCACCCTCGCGTGGAAGTGATAGGAGGAAGTACGGGAAGGATTGAGGTGGACTGCCTTGGCGCAATCAACGTTTACGCCAGGACACTATAACGCGGACCGGCCTACAATTCGACCTGGTACTCGGAGTGCCGTGACCAACTTCCTCCCAGAGACGTCGTTCTTGAACGTGACACGATTTGGTCACCCCATGTTGGGAAGTCCTGCGTCGTCTGTAGTCAGTACATGCAGCAATCTCATCCTGGACCAGGAATGAATGCGAACACCCTACATGCTCCATCGATGTCGCGATACTGCGCTGACAAATGAGCTCGATACATATACTAAACATGCCATTTGTAAGTCAATCGAACGTAAGTCACCTATAACCCTCCTTCCCCAGTTTCCACTCCCCACAGTCCCCATTCCCCAGCACATAGCTACACCATGGCCCCCTCCCCAATCCGTGTCGGCCTTATCGGCGTCTCCGCCACCGACTCCTGGGCCGTCAACGCCCATCTCCCCTACCTCACCCACCCCTCATCCCCATACCCAAATCGTCGCCCTCCTCAACACCTCCTCGGACTCCGCGGCCGCAGCCGTCAAAGCCCACAACATCTCCCCCTCCACAAAAACCTACGGAAACCCGGAAGATTTCGCCGCCGACGAGGATATAGATTTGATAGTCTGCTCCGTGCGCGTGGACAGACATCGCCCTATCCTCCTGCCTATCTTGAAGAAGACGAAGGCGAAAGCCATGCACTGCGAAGGGCCGCTCGGCAAGAACTTGGCTGAAGCCGAGGAGCTTGCTGCGCTGGCTAGGGACAGGGGGATTAAGACGATTGTTGGGTTGCAAGGCCGCGCAGCGCCCACCGGGCATGTTTTCAAGCAGATCCTCGATTCCGGACGGATTGGGAAGGTGTTGAGTGTAACGATCACAGCGTCCGGCTACAACTTCGGCGCCTCAGACCTGCACACCCTGGCCTACACGAGCGATATCTCGACCGGCGGGAACCTGGTGACCATCCATTTCAGCCACTTCATCGACACAGTCAACCAAGCAGTCGGACAGTTCAAATGCTTCAACGTCTTGCTCGACATCATGCGACCGAAGACACTCCTGCGGGATAGACCCCACACCTACACCCCCAAAACCCCCTCCGACGAGCCGGTGAAGATCATCGGCGAAGTAGAGCGCACTTCCCACGACCAAATCATGCTGCAAGGCCACCTGGAGAACGGCGCGGTCTTCTCCATCCATCTGCGCGGCGGGATGCCATTCCCCGGAACTCCCGGGAACGAGTGGCGTGCCTATGGGGAGAAGGGCGAGGTTCGAGTGACGACGCCATCAGCGAATTTGCATTTTGGGGGGCCGGGACATGTGGTTCAGGTGCATGATCATGAGAGCAAGGAGGTGGAGGAGGTGGCGTTGCCGAGGGATGTGTTTGATGAGGAGGAGTTGCCTTGGGCGGCGAGGGGGCCGGCGAGGGTTTATGAGGCGTTTGCTGAGAGTTTGAGTGGTGGGGAGCGGAGGGGGGAGATATTTGCGACGTGGGAGGATGCTGTGGAGAGGCATCGGTTGGTTGAGGAGATGTATGAGAAGGCTAGGCTATGAAGTGCAGTAGCAGAATCATGAGGTATCGTTGCTATTCTTCCAAGTGGTCTGAATAATGCACGTGGGTAGTGACAGTTTGTCCCGCCCGTATCTGTTCCACAGCCCCTTAACCTCAGCGGGCGCAGGCTTTCATAGGCGGGTTGTTATCACTCTAGGCTCAACGGCAAGCATCGAAGCGCGGGTACCCAAAGGCGTCCCAGCAGCAACGGAGACCTACTGTTGTGATGCCTTTCCTTCAATCCTATAGAACGTCCGAGGACGCGGGAGAGAAGGCCTTGTGGTAGCCATGTCATGAATCAGAAGTGAAGAGGTGCGAGGCATCGCGAAAAGAGAAAAACGGAAAGGAACTCGCGACTGAGATTTTGAAGTTTTCGCCTTTCACTGTCTCATGCTGCAAATCGACAAGTCATCGTCGTGGAGCCATTCACAGACGCATTGTTCGCCGTGACACCTTCTCATTCCTGGCCAGAAGTCAGCATGTGCGCGCGCAGAGCAGCATTGTCTCGTATTACACTCACCATGTCCCCCCTCCCTTGCTCATCTTCCGCTTATCGGCTCGCACTCCACACCCCCCTCAGAAACCCATCCTTCTGCGCCAGCCTGTTCATGCAATCATCGCTCTCCCCCATCGCCCTCACGAAACCGCACAGCGCATATGACTGGTTGTCGCCTGTGTAGCGGCCGTTGTCGTCGACTTTGCCGACCGAGAGCTGCACGGAGCCGTGGTCCTTCGCCGTAATGATGCGGTTCGTGGCGGAGCACTTGCGGGGGACGTAGCTGGTGGGAGGGAGATGTTAGTGGGTGAAGATGAGGGTGAAGGTGAGAGAGGCGGGCTCGATGCGCTCGCACGGGAGGAAGAGGGACAGGTTGGGGTGAGGAAGGGAGATGGCCACGTACAGATCGACGAGTTCGCCGCGTTCATTCTCCATGGTTGCTTGATGTGGAGGATTTGGTGGATGGTGAGGATGTAGTGGTGTTGTCGATAGTTCCTTGAAGTCGTCGTGCGCAAGTTTGAGGTTAGGCCGTCGGATAATTTTGGTGGTGCCGGTGAAGTCTTGGCGTCACGTGCAGATATCTTGGTCGAGTTTCGTTCATGGAGATGGAGGAGAGGTAAGCGTTGTCAGAGCACAGTACAAGATGCAAATGATATTCGTTCAGACATTACATCTCTCCTCTCCTCGTGCTAAGCACCTAAATACACCCAATGCAACTATACACATCCCGTCCCAAATCCCAAGGCCAAATAGCACCACAGAACTCCACGCGCAATGATGGGAATCATCTAAATGCAGACACACACATCTCACCCTCTCCTCCCTAACCTTACCTCCTCCTCCTCACATCATCAAAGCAGCAACAAAAAACCCAACCAGCGCCACCGCACTCCCCGCAACCACCGTACTAGCCTGCCCCGTCATACTCCCATGCCCCTGCTCAAAAGTACTCGGCCCGCCGCCCACAGGCGAGCTACCCGGCGTCGCACTCCCACTCGGACTCGCGGGATTACTCCCGCCCTGCTGTCCACCTAGCTGCTGGCTCCCGCCGCCAGAAATACCAGGAACAGTTTCAGGGGTGGAGGTAGGTTTCGAGCCATCGGTGGTTTTGCTCTTGGGCTTGAACTCCGGATTATCGCCCGTCGCGAGGATGGAGCCGAGGATGGTATTGTTGTTGCCGATCGCGACGTCGGATTCTAGGCCTTCGGAGTTGAGGTAGTAGTACGCTTGGTTGCCGTTTGTGGCGGTGTTGGAGGGTGGGTTGTAGCATTCTACGCTTACTTCTTTGACTTGGGCGTAGTAATACCCATTTTGCATGTATGGGCTGTCCCAGTTTATGAGCCCGCCAGCCCACGCGATCGTGCCTTGGCCGTTGGTAGGTAAGCCAGCAGGCCAGAGGGAGAGCTGCACGCGGGAGGGCGTTTGCGGGAAGTGGTATTTGTTGTCGGTGGAGTTGTAGGTGTCTTTTTTGTTGACGGTGCGGCCGACTTTGCCGTCGATGGACCAGGAGATGTAGTCGGGTTGCCAGTCGATGGTGTAGGTGTGGGTGTTGGAGACGGTGTTTGTGGTTTGAATGGGCGATCCGTTATTGTCTACATCGATCTGTTAGCACGGCTGCCCAGTTTCGAAATGCCCATCGTGAGTATGGCGATGCACTTACAATCTGTCACACCCTGCCAATAGTAATTACTCTGCGCGCTCTCCAAATCCACCCCGACAAACTCGAAATCAATCTCATCCTTGACATCGCTCATCATGATAAACGCCGTCACAACGCCCTGCCCCTGACTCGTCGTCATCGTCGCCGAAATCTTCCCGTACCACACATAATGCGTGCCCATCAACAACGTCCCCACCGTATCCGGCGCCATGGTCAACAATAGCGCCTCATCATTGTACACCACCGGCGTCCCGCTTGCGACCCAATTGTACCCTGACGCATCACCCAAGTATGCGGTGTTCGATTGTACGTCATGGAGGGAGGTGAGTTTGTAGTCGGAGGATTTGCAGATGGGCGCGGCCATGCAGGAGAGCAGGTCGTAGGAGTTGGCTGGGTCGCAGCCGCCGAGGCAGTAGGCACCGACGCCGCATTGGCCGTACTGGGAGCAGCAGGGTGTGTCTGAAGGGCAGGGGCTGCCAGGGCCGCATTTGGTGATTGTTTGGGCGGAGACGGAGGAGAGGCAAAAGGTTGCTGCGAGCGCTGCAGCGGCGTTGAAGGTTCGTCGCATGGTGGAAATTGTTCCAATGGTATGTGCGCAATGTGCCGAGTGCGTTGGTGGTGTAGCGAATGTGGTGTGGTCCTCGTGGTCTGACTGTTGAGGCCGCGTATGCTAAGGTATGCAGTCCCCCTTCGACGATTCCTTCTGCCGCGTACAGCGAACGTCGTTTGCCGGAACGACTGAGCCGATTAGATCCTTCTCCAACGAACGTGCGATTACAAGATTCCCGACATAGATATGTTGCGGGCAAAGAACGAGCGTGAGGTGGAGGTGTGGAAGAAACAGAAAGACAAGCCTTGTGCCCGTCGCGCTGGGTGAACCTGGCGGAGTTCAGGGTTGCAGAAGAAATGTCCAATCAGCTGCGTCGTTGCACCGAAGATTCGGCTTTAAAGAAGG
>JAABUW010007199.1_pt1 | contig 13545 bp, 20 predicted proteins | sample 5560081 | NCBI WGS metagenome assembly JAABUW01 (sample SAMN10711882, study PRJNA513363) | rock metagenome | isolation source: Antarctica rocks | place: Antarctica: Victoria Land, Knobhead sud
GAAACTGAAAAGATTGCCATATACCTGTCTAGCAAGCTCCTGGTGGTAGCGTGCTCCTGTTTCTGCCTTGGTCACAGGACTAGCAATGCCCATGTGCACCAACTCAGCTTGCATCTCGCTGTCCATCCACTGTTGAGCGTCAGGATCTGTTGGCTGAGCCCCTTCACCTTCCTGCTGTGCTGCCTTCTTCTGGGCTGCCATGGTTGTCCTGAACCTCTCAGCAAGCTCTACCATCTCTGCAGCCTTTGCCATCAGCCCACTCAAGTCCTTGAATGCTTGCTCCAATGACCTAAAAACCACACAGGATGTCTATGGGTGCAGACTATCGGTTCTATTTGCCATTCTTGGTATCACTCTCGTATAGCTTCAGCAAGCAGACTAGTGACATAATAAGACATTGTGCCAAGCTGATGCAGTATGACATTGTGGCCAAGCACCATGTAATTAGACATTGTTATGCAACACGACCCTTGCGGTATATGTCAAACTTCCTGGACCCTGGCACTACACTCTAGGGTTGTCAGCACACATGGTGGCAAGCTGATGCAGTATGTGTCCCACACCTGGCACTACAAATTTGCAGTGTCGCAAACAGTGCTGCAAAACTCACTCATCATTCTGAGCAGCAAGCTGGGCTTCCCTACGCAGTATGCCTGCCACCCCAGCACCATGAGGCCTCAGGGCGGGGGCGGGGGCGGGACTGCTTCTAGCTATCTGGCTGGGGACTGCCTGATCCCTATTGGTGTCATCCTCATGCTCACTCAGCCAGTGCACAGCTTGCTCAGGGCCTGCAACAATAGCTGAGCTGAGTCTAGCAGGCTTGGCCTCAAAGATTTGGCACCTCTGGGCATGTAGTCATCAATAAATCTGATATGCCTCACCAACACAGGTAGCCAATGCAATCTTATTGCAACTCTGAATCCGTCTGCACGCATGTCATGCATGTATAGAGTGCCAGGGACAGGCAGATGTAGGCATTCTGGTAATGCAGCAAAGTTACATGGGACAATATGTAACATTGCTTGTGATTGTGACTTGCGTGACTGGAACGCTCTCTCAATCACTTTGCTTCACAATGACTTTAGACACAGGGACGACATCAGCATATGCTTTGGAGGCTATACCTGTGTTTCCGGTCTCAAGAGCAGCCTTTGCAGCTCTCTCCCTTGAAAACCCCATGGCCACCAGCATACCCACAAGCTGACCATCCACCAATGTCTCATCAATAGCTGAGTCACTGCTACCTTTGCTGGGGGAGTATACCACGCTGCCTGGGGTTTGTACACTGCTGGGGGTGGTTTGAGGGCGGCCTGAGGTTTCTGCTAGCTGTTGCCTCTCCCATGCCTTCTGTTTAAGAGCTATTCGCATGGCATCAACAAAGGCTGTCATGTGAGGAGCCACCAGCTTGAGCTGCTCTATTCTGACTGAGCTGGACTTATCTGCAAGCACCCGTCAGGTGCACGTTGGACTTACTTGCAGCCTGTCTGCGTGCTGGCACGGGGCACTTAAGGATTTGTGTGCTGCAACACCATGCTGTCGCAGGCTAAGACATCAGTCATGCTGAGTTGCTGCAAATTGCAGGTAGGTGCTGCCTGGCATGTTGTGAAGGGCATGAGCAACAGGACCTCAAGTCAACACACCTGCAGGCTTGCTGTGTTCGTCCACATATACAAAGACTCTGATTTTGGGAGAGCGCAACATCATTGAAGCTTTAAGCTGGACCTCATGTACACTGCTCAGCGGTAGTTGACAGGAGCTGCCTTGTTTTGGAGAGGCTGATTTGTCTGTCCACAGCAGCCGATGTGATGTTAGCACTGCATGCCCCACCTACAGCATCACCTCAGGCCTCAGCCGCAGGTCTGCAGCTTGTCGGTGTTCATGAGATGTTGCTACCTTGAGCTCTTGCAATGACTCGCCAGGCTCTGGCCACAAATTGCCGGAAGTCTCGAACTGAAGCTGAGTCTGAGAGGCAAAAAGAGCAGCTTCAAAGATTGCACAGATCAGCTTGTTTCATTTACACTGAAAATACCTGTTCAAGGTCAGCCTGATGCGCTTCGCTTGGTACTGGCGTTGGACGTCCGATTGCATTCACGGCAAGGCGTTCTAAAAGCATGAGCGTGGCAGCTGCCCGTACGGCAGGTGAGAGTCTGCGCTACAGAAGTATGCTGCCTCCGTTCTGAGAGCACCAAAGATGATTTACCGCACTTCTGACTACCTCAAGCAGCACACCACCAGTAATTTGACAGCCTTTCCACACTGTTGCTTGCGCGTCCAGTTGACTGTTCAGCTTGCTGTCAAGTTTCAAGGCCAGCTTGCAGGCGTTTTGTCCTCCGTTTCGCGCTCCGAAACCACATTGCAAGCTGCAAGTTGCAATATTGATTCCTAGCTTTTCGAAACCGGATCATAGGCATTATCATCCTCGGAGTACTCACGGTACTAGAAAAGGTAAGTTGTAAGTCAGCACAACGCCGCATACTGACCTGTAAGTAAGGGTTTTGTCCAGGCTCATACTGATCAGCATGCTGTGCTGATGCACTTATGTAGTCTATTTTTGTGGAGAAGCTGATGAAAGACCACCTTGTGCATGGCCAATGTTACATGTGGACATATGTAGATCCTTTTTCACATGCAATGCAGCTGGATGCCGGAAGCCTTAGCAGAAACAGCCCTATGATGTCACAATAAATAGTGCATACTTCAAAATGAAAAACAAAAAAGATTTGAACTGCTGTGCAGACACACGTGTACGGCTGTCATGCAATAGCTTTTGCAGCAAATGGGCAATGAAATGGTATATGAAATACAGCTGACACTCTAAGCAATAATCAACACCCAGGTCCACGACAACTTGGCATTAGTGCAAATATACAGGTGTGTGTGTGTGTGTGTGTGTGTGTGTGTGTGTGTGTGTGTGTGTGTGTGTGTGTGTGTGTGTGTGTGTGTGTGTGTGTGTGTGTGTGTGTGTGTGTGTGTGCAACACCGCTTGTCAAGCAGGCCTAGGGCCTGCATTCCAGGAACATCTTTCATGTCATTGTTCTGCTTTGATGGCAGCCTGCAACAGCATGCACATCTATGTAAGTATGGGACCTGGGCTGCTCGGTACAATATTTGCCTTCTCATTAGATGGACGCCGAAAGGCGCAGTCTTTTCCTTTCTTTTCTCTATCTAAGTACGGGCAGGAATGAAGCTAGCATGGAAGCCATAGGGTATGCCATAAGGCAGATGCGCTCTGCCCAGCTCTTCAAATGAGCCCGCATCCAGACACAACAAGAATGACTTGCCGTCACCCCCCATGACAATGGACAGCACCACCCCATCGTCTTCAGATTTAGCATTTGGTGCAGGCACCATCAAAGGCTCTACTGGTATACAGCCGGCCTCATGCCACTGCTTGCTGGTGCCTTCTTGCATGTCAAACTTGGAGAGTGCATTGCCATAGCTGACCGGCAGCTTGGCAGATACACTGTACCCATACCTGTAGGCCTCACCCTGCACACATGCACACATATCCCAAAGTCAGAGCATCTACAAGTCAGTGCAGTTAAGGTGATGATTGTTTTGACGACAGCCTTGGACTTATGAGCTGTTGCACCAGGTCATGTGTACTGGCAGTCTGACGTGCAACAGCAAAGGGATCTGACAGGAAACGTTTGCTTATGCTGATGTACAGCAGCAGTGTTGGCATACAGGAATGCAGCATGTGGCTGACCAGCTCCTGTTACCATTGTTTGCATAGCAATGAGTCATGACAGGGCCACAGCCAATGTGAGGCACACAGCGTTCCAAGCAGCAAATGGCTTGGCAAACAACAATTGCTACCTAGGCATTGAGTATAGTACACAGGCAATCTGAAACAAAGGATGACAGCTCCATGCGTACTCAAGAGACATACAAGCAGAAGACTAGGGGCAGGGCGCAAAAAATACCTTGTAACGTGGGTTGATGCGTGGCAGCTCTGAAAAGGTGTATGCGTCATCGTCTTTCATCAACTTACTGAGTGTTGCTTCACTGTCTCCTGACAATGGCACTGTCAACCGCCTGCAGGGCCAAATTATCGTTGACTTTGCAAGCACAAGCACTGTGTCAGTCTAAAATGGAACATCAACAGCAATCATGACACCCTTGCTGGTTGCCTCTTCCCTGTGCATTTCTTTCTTCACAAGACAGAAGGCTAACATAGCAGCTTGAACATTCACCTTGGTACAACCTGGATGTTTGCCTGCTGTCTTCTGAATTGGAACAGGAACACAGGAATGGTGGCAGGCAAGTATCTTGCTGGCAATGGTTGCAGTCAAAGCCCGGCTGCAACATCTCCTGTTGCAGTAAAGCATGCACATATGGGGAAAATACGCTACTAGTAGGCATGATTGCAGCTGCAAGACAAAGCAGGGCAATGCAAGGCAAAGGTTGCAGACAGTGCACCAGATGCACAGCAGCTTACGTGATAGGTGACGCTTGAACAGGTCGCTCATTGCTCCTCACGCTAGCCAGCTTCAAGCTATTCAGCATCTCAGGGTCAGCAAAGTTGCCAAAGTCTATGTGGATGTTGGTGCCATCTTCTGTCTCGTATGCATTAATGTAGTGGAAGGTGAAGTATGACGGGGCTTTGACATGTCGAATCTTGGATTTGTCTCCGTTCAAGGGGACCAAATGAAGGATGGATCGCGTCTCAGGCTTCCAATCAAACTGTACATATGGGGCTTTACCCAAAGTCAAAGCGGCCTGCATGATGAAGACAGTGCATCAGGATCCCGCTGTGAATCGAGTGCTGTGCTCTACTGTGGTATGTGATGCTGATCAACGCTGCAAGGAATGACAGATCTGTCAGCAGATTTGCAAGGCTGGCAGGCTGTGACTTTGCTTGACTGTAATTTTTCTCCAGAGTTGACAGCTGACCCTGGGGACACACCTGCTTGATGCCAGCTCAGCACAACAGGTCAACAACTCACGCAACAGAAGGGAATTTCAGAAGGAGGTGAAGCTTGGTGTCATCAGGCACTGTGAAGGCACTGATAATGCCTGTGATTATCAACAGGAAGTTCAATTTTGTGTTGATACGAGATTGCAGAAGCACAGGCCAAACCAGCATGTTGAAGTAGATGGGAGTCTCTGGCACAACAACATAGTTTTTGGTGATGGGGAAATCATGGATCCAGGAGGGGGCAGGGAACTGGCTCAAAGGGATCTTAGCAATCTCCTGCCTTTCATGGCTCTCCCTCTGCTGTCTCACCACCTTATACCCATCACCTGCAACATATATTGCATTCAATACCTTACAGTCTGGGGTGTGCAGCCAGTTATAATTCCTCAGACGTCCTGGCTTGAAAGCACAGATTTATATACATGGGCAATCAGAGTCATGCAAGAACATGCATGCCCACATCCACATCATGTGTGTTCTTCAGACATCAGCATCTGTTCAGGACTGCAAGGTGCGCAAAACAGCAGGAACAACAGCATGATTGCTCATATTGGTGCAGAGTCCTCAAGGAGAAGGTGTGCACAGACTGTACTACAGGGTGAAGGTTGTACTGACTGCTGGAACCCATACAGTCACAGTATCACATAATAGGAACAATTGCATCAGCAATGGAGACGACATAGCAAACATTTCAGTGACTGAGTACTGATGAAACGTGAGATTGCCTGCCAAAGTGCATGAGACTTCCTGCCCAACAACCAAATGGACTCGGCCAATTAAGAGAAGTGATCAAGTCAAAAAGAGCAATTCAGGTCTCACCAAAGCCTACAACAATGTTGATGCTCTCGCCAGAGGGCAACAGCTTTGGGTGTGCTGTGTTCAGGTCCCCCTTGATGCTGTCGGTGTACTTCTCCTGGTGCTTGGTGGCCAATGTTGCCGTGTCCAGCCTGTATGTTCCCTTCACTGACTCAGTCACTGCCAACAGCTCAGAGCCATCAGCATTGGAGGGGAAGACATTCACTGTTGCGTTGTCTGTGAACCCTGCAGAGCGTCAGGAGGTCCATTGAGAAAAACACTTTCAAGCATGATGGCAGAGAATTTCGCACTATGAATTCACAAGGGTCTGTGGTGCATTGGTGCACAATACTTCTGGTTGTGATCAAGAGCAGCACACTCACTGGCTCATACAAGGCTGTCAAAGCTTGCTCAGCTGCCTCAATGTGCACAGAGCTGCAGTAGAAGAGACGATCACAGCTGCTGGCAATGGGCAGCGCAAATGTGGTGGACTTAGCACCTCAATTGCAATCTTGTATGTATTCTGGCTTCACTTGCAGTTGGAAAGCATGCCACACAATACACAGCCAAAACCTAGGATATATCTTGTGCTGAAGGGATGAGTGCAGGCAAGTGAAGAAGATTGTGCACAGACAGACAGACAGACAGACACAAATGCACCGCTAGCAATCACAGCAAGGACGCATGCTGAGTGTTTGCCATCATGCAACATTGACATGCAAGATGCAGTTGCAGCCTGACCAGTTTGCTGATGCAATTTCAGCATTCAGGCTTGCTGTATTCAAATTATCATGACTCACCCTGTCCAATGCCCAGAAGGCCAGCTGCGATAACAGGCAAGCTCTGTAACGCAGGCCTTGCTGTGCCGAACTCATTGTACTTGAGCTTGTATCCTCTGTCCACAAATGTCTTGTATGCATTGCTCTGTACAAATCTGCAGCAATTGTACACATCAATGCTGCCTGAAGCAAGTTTCAACGGCATGTGCTGCTGCAATGCTGTGAGCCTGGAAAGAAATTGGCCACTGCAATCTTACAGCTCATGATTGACTGCTGAAGACAAATTTATGGGCCTCCTAATCTGTTCTACACTTCTGTATGGGCCTCCTAATCAGAACTACACTTCGTGCAAAGACAGCCTGCCAAAGTTCCAAGCTGCAAAAAGTTTATGTTGGCCATCAGTGCATGAGCAAGCCACCATAAGCTACTTGACCACGCACATCTCTGCAAGACAAGCCAAACAGGTGGCAATTCACATCCTCTGCCTGACAGGCACTGCATTCGTACATGTTGGGACTGGATGGAGTTGCATACCTTTGTTGGGTGGTCACTTTGCCATTCTCAAAAGAGAACTTGACCAGCATGCCGTAACCATCAAACAGATGATCCATTCCCTTGAATGTTCCAGGGCCATTCCTGATGTAGTCACCATGCAGCCAGGCGGGAAATGCACCACTGACTTGCAGAAACAATGCTTCCACCTAACACAGAACCCACTCAGTACAAAACACACCTTCCTGAGATACATGAACTCCACAAGCCTTGTTATAATGGTGCAGGCAATAATGCAGTGATATGGCAGAGCGTTGCATAGGTGGACTGATATGTCATGATCTGGTGGCACTAAATTGCTGGCACATGTCCGACTGAAAGGTTCTACAATTTGCTAGCAGCATCTTGTCAATGGCATAAAGAATACTTTGCTATAGGTAAGAGTAGACCCTGTGTCATGCTTTGAAGTACAAAACGATGATGAGGCCCAGGTCAGATTGGTCACAAGTACATGCAAACAATTGTACCTGCTCTGGTGAAATATCATTCGTAAAACAAGCATCAACAGCTGCTTGAGTAGGATGTGTTCCCGCTGTCTCCTGCTTTTCCATCGTTGCAGGTGCAGCCTGAGCTCAAACATACACGACATCTCATGCATGCAGAATAGTTGCAGCAATGCAAGGCATCTGAACATATGAAGTACAGAAGCTTGGTGATGACAGAACAACTCAACAGCAGCCAGCTTGTGACACAAAAGCAACAACTTCACATGAAGCACGAACCTGTGACTTGACTACTGTATGAGAACGTGTTCGCCGAGCTTGATATGGCAGAAGCTTGTGTATGGGAGACTTGTTTGAACTAGCTTGCAGAGAGGTGTACCCTGCAACAAAACAGTCTCTGTTTGCAAGTAGATATCGCAGGGACATGAAACAGAACGTCCAGACTTCGTGTGGGCACCTGCGTTGCTTAGCGAGCTAGAAATTATCATTTGCTGTATCGACGTTGAACGTTTTATGTACTGACGGAGTACTAGGCTACTTGTCTAGCAAAACACACGCTAATGCAAGAATACGTTGAACAGACGCGAGTTTTCTACATGCGAAACACTGCAAGACCGCTCAACAATGTGCTTCACGCAGGTACGATTGATGCACGGGCTGCAGAGTTGTCGGTCGATCAAAAGCATGCACTGGCGTTACGGTCGGCGATATGCTCGACAAATGCTTGCTCACAGAGTCTGGCGATGACAGCATGTACCAGCCAAGATCAGTCGTGCGTGCCAATGTCAAGCGAGTATTGCTGCAAATGCGTATTTCATATCAATTCCTGCAGGTCGACAGGCAATTCAAGCCTCAATGACAGCCACGTCGGATCTTCCCTAGCTTCTTCTTTCGAACTGCTGCATCCCTGGCGACCCCATCCCATCCCGGCAGGCTGCTCTTTCGCAAAGCAGCTGAATTCACGCTTCGAAGTGTGTGCTTGACCAGCGCAGACCGAGTAACTGCGGGTACATTGTCCAGCCATTCCCGTCTCAAGCAGCGGTCAGCATGAACGTCGACGATGTAAAAAAGCTAACTGTTGAGGTACAACATCAGAGATCGCAGCAAATCTAACACTCAGGTTGCTACCCTTTTGCAGGACTCATTCATTGTAAAATGTCGCAGAAACTCAAGACTGAATTGAAGGCACGAGACTTGGATACTACTGGGAAGAAGGCAGACCTTGCAGAAAGACTGGAGGCTCACCTGCAGTTTCAGCCTACTGAACCAAGCCAGCAGGCAAATGGCTCTGCCGTCGCTCAAAACGGCAGCAACGAAGCAACAGCAGCCAAGGTACACTGTCCGTCTTCAGCCCCCGCCTGCTGTTTTCTGTGCTTTGCTTGCAGCCTGGTGCAGGCCACTCACTTGGACTTTCACTAACTCAAAGCTCAAATGCAGACAAGAAAACCCATTGTGTGGTCAGTACCTGCCCCTGAAACAGCAGCAACAGCCCCAGTAGCAACAGAAGGGCCAGCTGGCACTGAGCCTGCAGCCATACCTGCCACAGAGGCTGACACTCCTGCAGAAAACTCAGAATCTGAGAAGCCAAACGCTCGCACGGTGAACTTTGGGCTGAAGACTGACCCAGTGGACACTACTGCTAAGGCAAGTGTTGTTCAAAGAGGGTATCTGGTCCATTGCTGCACCAGCAACTGTAACCTGCCTCAGCTTTGGGTCCTCTGACAGTTCTTGGTAGAACAAGGTTACATATAGGCACCAAGACAGTCTGCTAGTGCAAGTGCATAAAATGGACCTGCAGGGTGACAGCTTTCCCACCAGAATCTGGCTATTCAGCATTTGCTGCTGCACTGGACATTCACAAGCTGCAGCATAATCCAGCTTTTGATCGACTGTCATCATGTGCTTCAGGAGCTCGGCAAGAGAAAGCTTGAAGAGGTGGAGACTGCTGCGCTGGTCAGTGAGGAAGCCATAGCCAAGCGCCGCGATCGCTTCAAGACACAAGAGGACAAAGCCCTTGAGGACAGGAAGCAGCGCTTCAGCTCTGCTGACCCCAAGGCTGCTGATCGCAAGGAGCGCTTCAAGCAGTGGTTGCCATCAGGCGGTTCATCTGCACCTGGAACGGCCAAGGTGGCCAATACTGAGGTGGCTGCTGCCTTAGGGACCTCACTTGACAAGAGCACGCTGGGCAAGGGGCCCAAGGGCAAATCTAGAGTGGCTGTGCCTGCACCTCGGGCAGAAAACTTCTCTGAGGAGTTCAAAGCTAAGGCAGAGGTGAGGCACTCAGCATGCTGTTGCACTCTGCTGCTTCCTTTCTGCATCGCTGGCATTGAAGCAGTCTGAGCAATTGCATGTCTTGCTCTGCCAGCCTGTTGAATATGCTGTTCAAATCTTGATACCAGGACTTGCGCTTGCCGAGGTCAAGTAAGCACGGGGTTTTGGAAGTCAGCCTGTGTGATGCACTGATTCAAAGCTTTCGATGGTCCATTCAAATTTGTCAATGATTTGTATGTAGGCACGCAAAAATAGGTTTGCTGCAAAGGCCACAGGGTGAATGCAAGTACAGCATGTTGGTCTCGTCACAGTCTCAGCGGTGCCTCAGATGATGCTGCAAACACATGAGGATTTGATACTGCTTGCGTTGAGCTTATACATGCATCCCTTTGATGTTCTGGAGACTCCTTTACTCACCTCATTGGCCAAGTTAGTCTGGATCGGTTAGTCCAACTAGTACTAGCACCCTGTTGTTTTGCTCAAGCTGGCAACACCTGTGCACAAGGAGGCACTCAGATCAGACCCAGGTAAGTCTGCATGTCAAGCATGAGTGCTTTGTGCATTTGCATAAATGGTTGGTTGATGTGCGTGGTCTTGTCTTATTTGCCATGCTGCACTGTGATGTTGCATCATGCTTCACTGGGAAATGTAAAGGGTTGCTGTGCTGCAGCTTGAGCAAGCGACAGGGGCTTTTAGGATATTGTACTGCAGCTTTGCAAGCAATTTTGACACCTTTGTACCGAGTCAAGTGAACTTAAACAGGGATGAACGTGTTACAGCACGTCTGCTTGAAATTGATGTCATTATCATCAAAGTACACTCGTTTCCTGTCAGGCTAGCCTGTCAGCCTTGTGAGCTTCATTCTGATAGACTGGCTGTGTTATGCTGAATGTGGTGACAACGTGTCTTGTGGAAATCCTGCACCTAGCCTTGTGCATCTGCCTCTATGCATCTACCCCTAAAAAGAAAGGGTACAACCGACAGGCAAGGACGTCCTGTACGCTGCATTCCAGAGATCAAAGTCTGGATCAATGCGTTACTTCAAAATGGGGCCAGCGAAGGGCCAACGCAAATGCTGCCCATACAGGCAGTCAACTCCTGCTGCATATTATGGCCTGATGCTATGCAAGCTCGCCTAAAATTATACATGAAGCATGCAAAATGCTAGTTATCACCAAAAGTGGCGTTATGCAAGCATGCATGGATTTGGGGAAACCCCGCTTCAATGTACAAGCTGTACCAGCAACAAAGTGCCAGTGGACGTTGAGTAAGCACACTGGCATCTGCAATGCACTGTCCTTTGGATTGTGAGACTCAGAATGCTTGTAGGCTACAAGTTGTAGCATCAAATAAGGCATCAGCCTTTAAGCAGACGTAGGCAAGGACCTTGACAGAGCATGCAGCAAGAGTTTGAAACTGGACCCATTTACAGTCCTAAAATGGCGTCTGACATGACCTGCTTGTCCACAGTCCTCGCAATCCGCTCGTTCCAGCTCATGGGCAGGATGTCTTTCAGCGCATCCATGATCTTGATGTCAGGGTTCAACTTGGAGCTCCAGCCTTCTAAGACCATGGTCGTCACCACGACAGTGCTGACCACCCCTTTCAGATTGACTTGATGCATTCGAATCTTCTCCATCATGTCAGCAATGATCTCGCTGGTGTGCTCACTGATTGACTCCAGCTGAAGCCCGGTAAAGAGAGTCTTCATGTCCTTTACAAAAGCCTTGGGGTCCTGCAGCAAACATGCTCAGGAAATACGTGTGATCATTTAGTTATTATTTATGCGCATAGCAGCCATACTGCACACCTATAAAGCAGCACTGTGATGGCCAATAGCCAGTTCTAAAGCTATAACAGCTGATATTGATCATATCATAACATGCCGACTGCAAAATAAGCACACCAGGCACACACATACCGGGCAGGTCTGGTTCTCTGAAAAGTCCAGGATGTTCTGCCCTAGTGCCTCGCCATCTTGAGATGTGAGCGCCTGCAGGATGTTGCCATGTATCAGTCAACAACCTATGCTCCTGTCAACTAGCTCTTGCCAACAGCAAGCTGAAAAGCCACACTGTGACATGTCACATGAAGATTTACAGACAGGCTAAGCCTTCTTTAGTCCAAGTTACCAGACAAGGGCATGACTTGTAGCCTGGCAGTTCAGTGCGTGCCTTCCTCCAGGGGCTTCCAGGGGAAAGCATGTGCATAACTGACGAACAAGGGGACAGTTCAGTGCATGCCTGACTCCAGGAGGAAGCATGTGCATAGGTGATGAGCAAGGGGAGAACAAGTAATACTGACCTTGAAGAAGCCAACAAGGTTGTGCTGGTCTTCAGGGGTGAGCTCTGCCACCATGCCCACATCCAGCAGCACCAGCTTGGGCGCTGTGTTCACCTGTGAATGCAACAGCACTTTGCGGCACCAGGGCGGAGTTTCTGACATGGTTTTGTTCCAAATACCTGAGCTCATAACATGGTACAGTTGATGCATGGTCAGCTCCTGTGCAGCCTTTGCACCAGCTGATGACACAGGCTACAGTGGGCCAAACAATGTTTCCATGTCAACAGTCGTTTGCCTGCAAATGGTGCATGTGGCTGCAGAGAATGACAACTCACCTTGAGGAAGGTAGCAATGCGGCCCCACCGTGTGTTGGGGTCCACAAGCCGTACCAGAATGTTCCCAGGATGCAAATCCGCATGCACAAAGTTGTCCTTCAGCAACATCTGCAAGTAACAGCTCAGCCCAATGTTTGCCAGCTGGATACTGTACTTGTTTGTGGGTTTGTCTACATAGGAAGAGATCAGCCTTCCCTCCTCAAAGGTCTCCACCAGCACGCTTGGCGCCACCAGGGGGTACACGGGGGCGGGAAAGCTCAGGTTGCGCCAAGTTCGGAAGTTCTTGCCGAATCGGTCAAGATGCTGAGCCTCTACTTGGAGGTCCAGCTGCTCTTTGAGAGGAGCTCCAAACTGGCGTATGCTCTCCTCAAGATGCAGCTCACTGAGGAAGGGCAGATGACTTGAGAGGCGCGCTGCACGGTGCATGAGCGTGAAGTCTCGCTGCATCAGTGTGGTCACTCCTGGGTGCCTCACCTGAAGCACCATGTCACTGCATGGCTAGATATAGTGCTTGAGTGCGGTTCAATACCCAACATAACCCACTGTGGATATTCATTTGCTTGATCTGAAAGAAATGGCCAGCAATCAGACTTCAGCCAGCAATCAACGGCTGGCTTTTTTTTATAATCTACCCTAAACCCTAAATCATCAACGAAGTGTTTTGCTGGCTGAAGTCTGATAGAGAGGCACTCCCAAGACAATCTGTGACAGCCCAGAAATAGCATAATGCATACTTGCGCGCTTGCATGCCCAGTACAAATTGTCAAAAGCGGTGCAGGATGCATCACAAGACCTGTATAGTCACACACGTGCTGCTAATAGGGTCATTGATGCAGGCGTGGTTTCTACCTTGACAGCCACAGTGGTGCCTTGGGGAAATTCACTGTTGTGGGCTCCCCTTGCCGACAGGCGAGCCTTATGTATCTGAGCTATGCTCCCGGATGCCACTGGCTTCTGAGCAAAGTCATCAAACATCTCTTCCAGCGTGCGGCTACAACAATGCACAAGCTGGTTGTTACTGATTGTTTAGTGATGAAGATCAAGCTTGAGCTTGTGAAATCGATGCAGCCACTCATGCATATGCTGAATTTGTAGCTAGCAAGCACCTTTGCAACATGCACAGCTGGACCATTCTTGTCTTGGAGCATGTTCCTCGGGGGTGGGGG
>JAABUW010007200.1_pt1 | contig 13544 bp, 6 predicted proteins | sample 5560081 | NCBI WGS metagenome assembly JAABUW01 (sample SAMN10711882, study PRJNA513363) | rock metagenome | isolation source: Antarctica rocks | place: Antarctica: Victoria Land, Knobhead sud
GAGCGCCCGTCGAGCGACTTAACGCTCGAAGGGTACTCGGCGGGCGCTCGACGGGCGCTCGGGGCCGTTCGGGCGCCCCGAGCCTACCTCGGGCGCCCGAGGTAGCTTGCCTAATGGCCCCGAGCCGCTGGAGCCGGTTTTCGATTTGCCGACGCGAGTCGTTATAAATAGTAATAAAGAGCGTTTTCTTCTTCTAGTTTAAATATATAAGAGTAGCTCTATTTAGGTTTAATCTTATTATACTAGTTTAAGAGCTATATATATAGAATATAATATTAAATAACTAACGAGCTTAGTAATATTAAGTTTAATTTCGGGGGGAATAATTTTAAAAATATCTTAAATACGGCTTTCCCTAATAATATATGATTCGGCTATAATTTAGGGGTGGTATATAAGTAGGAAGTTAAGGGTTAATAAATTTGAAAATATTCGCGTTGGGGCGTGATTCGCGTTGGGGCCAGCCGCACGGTTACTCAGTCAATATCAGGATTGCGGCTGAGCAGTCCGCTAGGACATTAAAGACATTAGCCGCTTCTATCAATTATTCTCCGCCTGCATCCCTGCACCCTCGGCCATAACTTTCTCGTTCTCGTATTAGCGCCAAGGGTTGGACCCCAGCTTTCGCGGTATTATACAGACTGGCCGTACGTGTCAGCCCGCAGCATTAAAGCCCGAAATGTTAGTACGTTCGACCTCGTGGAATGTTTCCAGATAGTCTGCCGAGATTGCCGCCCCAATCCGAGGCTGACTCGGAGCGATGATCTGAACAGAATGTCTTCTGCAGCCATCGTGGTAGCTGTTGTGGCCCAAATGCTCACCATTTATTCATCACGGAAAGATACTTGAACATCGTCAGAGTATGAGCTCCCAACATCCCTAACGTCAACGTTCGGGGTGATGGAGGCTGGGCAGATTCTGCTGGATATGTATACCTAAAGACTCTCTCGGTGATATACCATGCGAGCAAGGCACGAAGGCACTTGCATGCGCCGCACACGAAACAACTCAAAAGCGAGTGCAACACCTATCAGAGCAGTAAGTCAATTCTTTACACAGCAAGCCTGAGTCTCTATTGAAGCTGTGCATTTAAGAACTCTGCTCGTCGATACAATTACAACATTCAGCTCTGTATCTTCGTCTATAGCAGCCCCAGCAGGGTTACTGCGCCTATCATCCCAATGCTCTAGATTGCCAGAACTATCCCGTTACACAATTTAAGGCAAAGAATAAGCAAGTCAACAAGTTCTTCACGTGTACGGGCAGGATTAATAGCCTTAAGATCGGAGCAAGCTACAAACATGGTGATTATAACCACCTTAAGTCGGGTAGTCTGACGGCGGTGAAGGTTCTTGATTATCAGCAGCAGCTAAAGGCAATTCGTCAAGCGAGCCCAGGGTGTCCGGGTGTGACGAAGGTGAATCCGACGAACGATGCTTGCAAGTGCTGTATATAAGCGTCAAGGTAACAGGTGATGGCCAAAAACGCTGGGCAGGTGTTGTTTCGTGTGGATTCCTGAAAAGCCTTTATCGGGTCTCCAGGGGCTCAGGTAAGTAGGTGTTAGGCGTACATTGCAGATTGGAATAACAGAACGAACGACGGAAACGGCATAGTGAGCATGCTTGTCGATCTCACAGTATTAGGAAGTGGCGTGAGTAATAGCGTACTCAATCGAGAATTCTCCTAAAGAGGGAACCTCATCACATCAGCTCATATCGTTTCGCGATGAAGCATCCCAAGACGGCCTCACACGGCCGCTTTGGTCTCCTCTCATTACCTTTTGAAATCGACAATGCCTTGCCCGGTATTCTAAGTGCGGGGCTAAGTTCGTTCGACCGATGACCACGCAGGTTTGAGGGTAATACTCAATTAGACGTCATCCAAGTAGAGAGCTTGACTTCGATTCGTCACCAATGGGCACTTCAGATCAAGGCGCACTAGCTATAGGTGTGTTATTAAGCTAACCCAATCGAATTTGCAACCTACAACACCATCATAGCTTCCGATACCGAATTCCAAATTCCTATTTCCGCGCCTTGATACCACCACAGTCGTCGCATCAAGTGGAACTTTGAGTGATATAAGTAAGGCCTATCTCTATCTTGAAACAAGCAACACCATGTTTGCTGAAGAGATCTGGGATGGTGATGAAAATGGGTAGAGGATATTCAGTAATATCACGATCGATACGTCGTGACAACTTTGCCCTCGCGACTACTTATCGAGAAGACCCAGAAATTTATCTTGCGCCCGAATGCGGCGTGATGCCATTCAGCAAACCTCAACCTGGACTCAAGACCTAGATATCGAAACGCTGGCACGTCGTCTTCAAGAGTACTCCATCGGATACAGTGGCTGTCTGGCCATAGGATATAACCAGATCGTCCATCAAGCCCAGAATGGAACCTTCAGTGTCCTTTACGACACTCGTCGTAAGCCTACGGTGGCGATATGCAGATAGATAGCACGCCTGGAGCTAGTTTCGTTACTGGGTCATAAATTCCTACCCTACCACCATAGTACCTATACACATCTGCCTGTCTTGCATCCTGCGCTTGGTACCGAGCCATGTCTTCTGGAGGATTGGAGATGGATCCAGTAGCACTCAAGTTAATTTATAGCGGTTATGGTCAACTGGAATTTTTCTTATCTATCGTGCGAAACCTCCGCCAGGAAGTAATCGTCGCCCAAAGAATCATCTCCAGACTACAATTGTACTATATCCAGCCTTCAAGCCCTTGATTCTCTGCGTGAGGCCTTTATCCAAGCCCTACTGCCTGACCCAATTTCCAAGCAAATCCCCATCCACCGGTCCCATCTCTCTCAAAGTAGGACTAGCCCTCCGCGCTCTAGTCATATCCACCTTCGCCAAAGCCTCACCCAAGTTCTCCCGTCCCAGCGCAGTGATAAAAGGCAAGAGTACAGCACCTCGACTCAAAATACTCTCATTGGGATATTGGAGCTGTGAGACCGACGCTCTGAGTGCGGTGAGCCACTCAGTATAGGGTATCGTGCCATCGATCGAGGGTATCGTGCTCAAAAGGAGGGGTATCAGGCTAGACCAGCTGGTTTCGGAAGGGTTGACATATGTGGAATACCTTGGTTGTTGACCCAGCCGATGCAATACCGTCGAATGAAGTATCCTCAACCATTTTATCCTTGATTACTTGACGCTCGGATTATGGAAGCACAAGTTTCAACAAGATTCGCCCGACAAAATCTACCAGGATCTAGTCGATGGTGGAAAAAGTTCCTAGTGAATCCGACAGCTTCCCAATCGCCGCCGAGCAAGCAACAAGCGTCGGAAACCAATCATGCTCACTCCAAACCCCGTCCTCCGTGGTGGAACCCGCAACCTGACCGATGCGACAGATGGTAGCATCAATCACGTCTCTGTCAGTAGCGACTGCCACGAGCCTTTCGGCAACAAAATTCGATTCCGTATACCCCATCGGTTGAGCTGCGCTCGATTCATCCCCCACCTGCTCAATAATCTGGCCTTTCGGGGTGTCTCTGACAGCACCAATTGTAGAGATGAAGTTGAACCAGATATAATTAATACACTCGGCGGCAAGATCGAGGAGGCTACAGACACCTCTGAGATCTGTCTTGGCGTACTGGTCCAATGACTTGTTGAAATCGATTTTCCATGCATTATGGGTGATTGTTGTGAGTTCGCGTGTCAGGGCTACGTATTCCGCAGATCGAAGCCCAAGGTAAGGCTTACAAATGCCGCCGACGAGGAAGTTCACATTCGGGAAGTCTGTGCCGATGCCTTTTTCAGCGAAGGAGTCGGTATGACGCTCCTCTGGATCTGATATTCGATTCAGACATTAGACTTTTGCGCTAGCGTGCTTTTGTATGAGCTAGCTCAGCATGTAAGATCCTGATGAGCCTGAGGAGCCTGTCAAGAGAACCACATGACGGGGCCGAGGTGTAATCCGTGCCTTTGGTATCGCCAGCAGGCACCGATCGTAGACGGCTTGCATCTCCTGACAGCGACCACTTCCATTGGCTAGGCTGTTGTCCCGTTTGAGAGCTAGCTCGAGTCCTTCGATCGTCGGATGCTCGTGTATATCGTGGGGAACCAAAGAATGCAGATCTGACCGGGCTTCTAACGAGTAGAAGTTGACATGCTTGCAGACAGCGACAACCTTCCAAGCAGTGTTCGCAATAGTTAACTATTTAACTGGCAAACTATTAGTTTAGCAGTTCAGTTCGCCCTTTTTCCCCCAAATAGTTAGTTGGTTTGGGGCCTTATATAAACTACTAGTTATAACTGGTAGTTTAGTAGTTTGTAAGGCTGAAGACCCTACCCTCTCCGGGGAAGGCGGAGTAAAGGTTTACTACCTAATTAGGTAAGACGCCGATAAGATAGCCCTAGCGCTAGGGTTTTCTTAGCGTAAACCTTCTAACTTTTAGCCTCGATAAATATATTTTATAGATAATTTATGAATTTTATGAATTTTATATAAATTATTTAACTGTTAGTTTAACTAGCGCAGAATTATTAAGAACTAGCGTTAACAGTTAATAATTAGTTTAACTATATAACTGAACTAGTTACGCTAAAAATTAGCGTAGTTAGTTGGTTTGGGGTCAAAAGTCCAACTAGTTAACTATTGCGAACACTGCTTCCAAGAGTCGAAGCCATAATCTAAGAGATTGGTGGTAGGAAGAGGTCGAGGTCTATCAGGCATTCTAGCGCCCAATTGAACCAGTCGTGTGAGAGTATCTGTCAGACTCTCCAGTGGAAGGTTCTCAACATCAATCAAACGCTTCGTTGGTGTGCCAGAGAGGTCGGGGTTGTGGTAGCGATCATCGATTTCTTGCTTTTACAACTGCAATGTTGCCGTGCGCTGCACAGTCCCTTTGCCTACACGAAGAGGCGGCTTCGATTTGTAGGTCAGTACCACAAAGTCTCTCTGATCTTCCCATAAGAAGGCGCGATCTCCTTGGCACGCTCAATGACTGGCCAGATGTCGTCCAAGAACCTTGACTCTTTTTCCGACGGAAAAAGGGGATGTACGGGCTCAACCAAAAGACATGACTGACTCCGGCCATGACCGCCCACTAATGCAGAAGAGATGGTAGGGTGCGACGAGATCAAGCTCTCTATATCAATGGGATTCAGCGTCTCTGCAGTGGTGAAAACGATCAGATCGTCTGTTCTTCCTCTAAACCGCTAAAGTCCTGGCTCTGTGGGATGAGGTTGATATAGTATCTTTCAGCGAAAATTCATCAAAATTCGGGACCGTTGCAAAGATTCCCTGAAAATTATCCATATCCTTGTCCTTAACGAAGACCTGTTCACAGATATCGGTGTCCTGACAAGGGCGGAGTGAAACGCCCCCACATGGACTGAATTTGACATACTGCCAATCTTCAGGCTTGACATGTTCCAAGGGAGACAACGGGTATTCGGTAGCACCAACGATTGTGGTAAGTCTTGTCAGATGGCACAGCTCAGAACCCACTTCGTCTGGTAGAGGTCCTCCAGCGTAGAGAATGGAATCCAGAGATCTTATGCAGTCATGATGATTCGGATTTCTGTACAGATCTACAACAAGGGACGGAGGCAAAGCGGTTGTATGGGCCTTGGACAGGTCAAGGCTTAAAGCAACGGTCTCAGCGGTCAAAGGACCGCGTGCAGGCGGCATAACGATAATTAGCCCACAGTAGAATCCAAAACCAAACATGAACTGTAGGCCTGCTGCATGGAAGAGAGGAAATCCCAGCAAAAGTCTCTTACCTCTACGTGGCGGCCCAATGGTCTCATTACCACCAAATGAAGGGGTGAGTTGATAGGCATCGACTGCAGCCAGCGTCCCAAGGGCCAGGACGACCGGTTGGGGGACACCAGTAGAGCCTGACGTATGTAGGATGGCGAAGGGGTCATAGCGACCTTCCGAGAAGCTCTTGCGATATGGATAAGCTACACGATCTTGTCCATCAAGGAAGGACCGGAAATCGGGTATCTGGATTGTGCAAAAGTGTTGTCGGCTGAGGATTCGCGACGTCATGTGTTGCTGAGAAGCAGGGACCAGGAGTGTACCGCAGCCAGTCGTATTCAATAGGTGCAGGTGAGCGTCGAGAGTATTCCGCGGCGAGTTAAGTAACAGCTTTTTCCATTTAGCCTTGGCGGCTAATCATGTCTATAGTATGTGTAACATTTCGATCGAAGATCTCACCCGATAGCTTGTCTTGATGGCGATGACTAGGATGGGATACAGAAGATCTTGCGGGCCAACGTAGGCCATGGCTTTGCTGCTCTCCATCCGTCGTAATTCGTCCTCGAGCCACGATGAACACCTGTTGACGGCATTGGCGAACGCATCGTATGTGATGTCCTCAAACGCGGTTTTTGAAGGATCTGACTGTTGGACAGACACGAATTTCCGTTGCGGTGTGGTGGAAGCTGTTTCATCGATCAAGGTCAGTAGCAGTCTTCGCCCATAATCTGGACTATTCGGTGTTGTCTTCGCAGCCATGTGTAGGGCTATGTGAAATGATTGATCCGCGTAAGATGTCTCCTGACTGTTTCTCCTGACTGTTGTAGCTTTGATGAATGCTACACTAACAGGCATACGGCCTCTGGCTGTTGCTATAGATGCAGCGATAGGTACACTGATGGGTGTGTGTATTTTCTATATAAAGAGGTGTAGTAGATAATAAATAGGTGCCTAGGTCAGGTGACCTCTCCTATCTAATAGGCCTGTTTCCTTACTAAGCCTACTGGCTTCTACACTCCCTCTGCAACTGGCCTATCTGAGCCATTTGAGTAATCGAGCAATCCTAGCTCTTATACTATCAATCGAATCATCCTGATTCTAACGAGATAAGCCATCCTGGCCACTGAATGAGCCGTCCTGGCCCTGATCATCCTGATCAAAAACATGTCTTCCTGACTAACGAAATAATATGTAGCGGCCGATACGCCGCGGAACAGGGAAGGGAAGGGATAAAACTGACCCTTATTCCCTTCCCCGGAGCAGGGAAGGGAATGGATAAGGAAGGGAAGGGAATACTAAAAGAAAATAAGGAAAGAAAGGGATTCCCTATTATTCCCTATCCCTACCCTCTTTATAAGGCTAATAGTTATAGCCGATTAACGCGCTCTTTTAATATATACCCTAATTATATTAATCTTTATCTTAACCTTAGGTTATACTAGTTATTCTAGTATATTCTTAATTTCTTTTATTAAATATATATTCACGATTTATTATAAGGAAAGTAGATATAATATATTAAAATTTTATTATATTAAGTATTATAGAATATTAATATTTCCTTTATATACTCTTATTAGATTTTTTAATAATCTAATATTCTTCGCCTAAATAATTATATATTTAGTATATATAGTAGTAAGATTCGCTATTATAAATTCTAAAAATTAGTATATTTAGTAATATAATAGGCTTAAAACTTATTAGAAAATAATATAGTTATATAGTATTTCGTCGTTTTTTATAGTACCTCTAAAGTAGCTAGCTACTATCGGAAATTATAACCTAATTATATATCTTATATAATCTCTCGAACTAGATATTAAAATAGCGCTTTAAGAATAAAAAACTTAGTAGTTTTCTAATAATATCGAATTTAACGAAGTATAAATATTAATAATAAATTAATATATTAATTAAGATAAAACTAAATGAAAAGACGAAATATTTATATCTTTAATTTATACGGCGTCGACGGGTTATAAGAATAATTCTTATCTTCCGTCCCCGCTTTTTAACCTATCGTCGTAGGGTTTTCGTTACGGCTAGGGCTTTTCGAGTTATTAAAGAGTATATATTAATATCTTTATTATTATTTTAAATTAGGTTCTTACCCGATAATTAAATTAAATCTCCGTTTATATCCTTTACTTTCTCTATATTAATAAATTAATATAATAATTACGATAAATCTAGAATAAAAAATAAAATATTTACGATTTATAAATTTTTTTAGGGTCTAAAATTTCTTTTTTTTTAAAGTTAGGATTTTTTAGCCCTAAAGACTATAAATAATAATAAATTAATATATTAATTACGATAAGGTTAGGATATAAATTAAATATTTTTTACCTCGAGCTTTCGCTATTATTTTAATTAAGGTAATATATTAATATAATAATTAAGATAATATTAAGAGAAAGAGTTAGGAAAGTTACTATTTAAAACTTTACTTTAAATTAGACCTACGGCCTTCTTTTTCTCTTTTATCTCTTTATCTTTATAAGTTTTTTAATTTATAGGTATTTTATTTTAAATGGTTAAACGTATAGACTTTCTTTTATTAGGTAATTTTAGATCTTCGAGCTTTAATTAATTAATTTATAATAAAACTCTTCAATTATATTTAGTACCGATTAATATCTCGGTAGAATCTAACTCTTCTTATTTAATAACTAGCTCTTAATATTTAATTATATATTTAATCTTTATAATAAAGTATTATTTATATAGTAGATTATAAGGTCTCCCTTTATAGTATAAATAAAATTAATTTAAGTCTAAATAAAAAAGATAAGATAAATAATTAATAAACGGATTATATTAATATTAGTAGTTATTATCGTTTAGATTATATTTATTAGGTATAGATAGACTCGTATATAAAGTTATATTTAAAGCCGTTATAACTAAAGTAATTAATAACGGTTCACTCGTATAATTATATATATTAATTCTAGGTTTTTCCGGATTATAGTATATTATAGATTCCTTATTATATATAAACTCGTCGAATTCGAATTTATTTAAAGGAATATCCAAGCGATACTATAATTTATAAAAATAATTAATACTTGTATTCTAATCTTTATACTAATAACCTTATTTATTTAATATCTTTATATATATTTATTTAGGAGCTACTAGATTCGATAGTTTATAAAAAAGGCGTTTTCTATATTTTATAATTTTAATTAATATTATTTATCCTAGACTTTACTTTAGTAATTTTACTATAATATTATTTTATAATTAAATAGCTTCGGTTTAAATAGGTAATAAAGGAGCTATTAATTATAATCTATATATAATATTAATATTATTTATCTTAATCTTTATCCTAATAACTTTACTAGGTTAAAATTAAATAATCTTTTAAGAGAAGACCTTACGTATAATAATAAAAGATATAATACTAGTAAATATTACGATAGCTAGGCGTCTTATTAGTAAGTTCCTTAATTATATTTAATTTTACCTTATTTATAACGACGAAAGAATTAAGGGATATAAAGAAAAAAGCGCTTATATAGGTCGTTAGAAATTAATTATATTAATTTATATATTAATAAATATACTACGTTTTATTTTCGATTAATTAAAGATTCTTAGAGTAGTATCGTTAATATAGTTTAGATATTAGGGTAAAGTTAAGGTATAAGATAAATAAAATAATAAAATCTATAACGCTAAAAACGGGATTCGGAATTAACATTATTATTATTTATTTCTAGTCGATTAATAAAATATTATATACTAAAGTATAGACTTCTATCCTAATCTAGTAAACTATAAAAACTAATAAAGTTATTTATTAATTTTATAATTACTAAATTTAAATAATTTAATTTATAAATAAATCGTAAATTAAAAATTTATAGCTCGAAGAAAGGCTCTACTAAATTACTAGATATAAAGATTAAGATAAAGATAATAAGTTTTTAAATTATATATATATCTTATAATATATCTTTAGCTAGTAGATATACTCTTTAACCGTTATATAAAATATATATCCTTTAGGGCTAGAATAACCCGTTTATTATAAATCGCATAAAGATTAAATACTATAATCGAAGTTAATTATTATATCGGTAGAGATAATTCATAATTTATTTATAAACTCTTTAATTAATATCGCCTCTACGACTTTTTATAACGCGTTTAACGTTGTAAATTAAATCCGAAAATAACGTTTATATAACGTATATATAATTTCGCGGATAAGGCGCGTAAAGAATAACTTCGGGATTAAAAGATCGGTTATTTTTTAAAGAAATCTAATTTCTTATAAAATAACGACTAGTAAATTTAGCGAATTCGAGTTTAATATAAAAAGATCCTATTTATTACCGTTCTTTAATTATTTATTTTATACCGCGATTTTCTTTACTCGAGCTTTTTTAGGAGGAACTTTATATATATTAAATACTTTTTTTACTACCTTTAAACTCCGCCGGTTGATAAAGAATTAAAAGTTCTAACTAGTTATTATTATATTATATAAACCGTTAAAGAGTTTAAAATTAATATTAACCGTATTTTTTATAATAACTAGAGATATAATTATTAATATTAATTAATAAGGATTTAATTAAGTTTCGGTAGGAATTTACGAAAGAGGGTACGGATATTAGATAATTATATATTTATAATTACTATAACGGGTAGCTTAACCTATTATATATAAAAGAACTATAAATCTACTTTATTATTATATTTCATTAGATATTTTTATTATAAAGTATTCCTCGGCTATAAAATATAGTTTATTTAAATAAATTATATAATTATAATATAACCGTTAAATCCTTTTATTTTCCTACTTTTTTTATTTATCTATATAATTTATATCTAGAATATCTTAAAGTAGTAGTTTCGCTCTAGAGAACTTTATATATAACTAGTATTCTTCTCCTTTTAATATAATACTCTAGGATACTTTATTTACGGTAAAGATTTCTACTAAACGTTTTATAATTAAAGGTAGCGACTACCGCTATTATATATATAAAATAGAAATAATTATCGATTTCCTTATAGAATTTTATTTATAGTAATAGTATTATAACCGAAAAAGGAAATATAAAATTAATAAAATAAAGAGTTATATACTTAATTTTTTATAAACCTTATAAAAATTAACTCCGGAGTAGGAGTATTTCGATTATAATACTATAATAAATACTAGGGAGCCGAGGAATATCTATAAAAAATATAATTATATAGTATTAAGGATTAATATTATAAATAGTATAAAAACGTACCTTGAATTAAGGAAATATAAAAGGAAAGTTTTAATATATAAAATAAAACCGATTTAATATATACTCTCGTTTAAAGACTAGGTATATTATTATCCTTTTAGATAATAAATATAAAGATTAATATAAATTCTTAATTATATAATTTAGAGGACTAAAAAAAAGGTTAATATATTAGAATTTAATAACCGGGAGGTAATTTAAAAGGATTTCTTTAAATTATTTATATAAATAATTATCAGGCTTAGACTCTCTTTACGATCTATTAATAATATTAATATATAACGAGCGTTTAAATATATTAATATTTAATTTACTCTCCCTTCTATATCAATAATTAAAAACTATATAATAAAAAAGTATTAAGAGATTTAATCTCTTCTCTTTTAAGATTTACCTAACGACGGTATTAAGGTTACTTTTATACTAGATTTATAATCTTTTAAAAACCGGTAGAGTTATATAATTATAATTATATACTTTATTGACTAGCGATAATAATATTATAAAGTACTTTTAACTTTTAAATTTATAAAAGGTAAATATAATAATAGAAGTCTAGCTAGGTACCTAAATATTATTATCCATTATTATAATTTAAGGGACCGTATTATATCGATTATTATAAATAACGCCTCTAATAATATTATAATATATTAATTACTCGAGACGATATCCGCGGAGGAGAGTATATAATTTATAATTATAAGAAAGGAGTTTAAATACGAGCTTTACGAAGTTTATAACGAATTAGACTTTTTTACGAATACTAGAATTTATCGCGTCTTATATCTTTCTTATATTATTTAGCTAGGTTTAAAGGAATTTTTTAATATTATTAAAATCTCGCTAACGAATAAAGACTATTAGAAGGATTAAAATGAAAAAGTAAATAAATAAAAACTTTTTAATATAGGAAAAGAACCTAGGATCCTATTTACTTTTATAAAAATACGTATTCTTAATTTTATATTAATCTTTATACCTACTTCTATTTATTTATTAAGTTTAGGGTATATAAATTCGTAAAGTCTTTATCTACTTTAATATAAGTAGTTAACGGCGCGAGCGCTTTTGAAATATTTAAGAAAAGATTTAATAATAAGAAATATTAATCGGCTAGGCTAATTTAGGGATAAGAGATATATAATAAAAAATACCCGAACGAATTTATTACGCTAAAGCTCTTCTAGGATATAGTAACTAGGTAGGATTTAATATATTATATATTAATCCGGGCCCGAAGATTAAGGCCGGTATTAAAAGAGTTTTTTCGCGAGTAAAGAGAGTAATTATAAATAAATAATAACGAATAAAATTAAACAAATTACTTTATCGAGCTTAATAAACCGTTTTATCGGTATATATAAACGATTAATACCTTACGTATACCGATTATTTATATAATCTTTTCGATTTATAACGCTTTATTTAATTATCTTAAAAATAAAGAGAAAAAACTTAAGATTAAAAATATAAATTAAAAAAGATTTATATTAATAGGTTTAAAGAAGGTTTAGGTTAAATTAAAATAATATTATTTTTAAACCTAATTAACTTTAAGCGGCCTATATAGTATAGTAACTCTTTTAAACTTTATTAGAAAAATAATTATATTCTAAAATTAAAATTAAAATAAAGAGACTAATAAAGAGTAGAAGGATTACTACTAAAAATAACTTAAAGAGTAGTTTAATCGGTATATATTTATTACTAGTTAAGAGAAAATATATACTAAAAGAGATATCGGCGTAGATACTTTTAAATATTTTATTAAAGGTAAAAAAAAGATATCGATTCCGAAGAATTAAAATAATAAACTTTAAAACTACCGCGAAACGAGTAAATCTATTATTTATACTAATCTTTATATTAATAATTATATCGGTTAATTTAATATAGGATTTAATAATAAAAATAAATCTATATTTAATAAATAGAAGGAACTTTCGTTATATTATAATTATCTCTTTTATACCGCCCGTAATATTCTAGTTATACCTTCTACGGGGGTTAGATATAAGCGAGTATTTAATATTATTAATTAATTATATTTAGCCTAAAAATTCTATAGTCTAGAAACCTTCTCGGTTTTAATAGTCTTTAATCGCTTTTAATTTAAAGAGAACGAAATAATAGTATTATAATAGGACCTAGACTAGGAAGAGATAATAACGTTTAAAGAATATAAAGTAAAGATAAAAAAACGGGAAAAGAATATAATAAAAAGCGAGGACGAAGATTTAATTAATAATATAAATACATCTACAAAAGTGCAAGCGACTCTGAGAATCTTATTTTGCTCGGAGCGCTCAGGCCCGCTCGCGAGCGCTAAAATAGCTCAGATTTAATTAGGGATTCTCAGGCCCGCTCAGGCTCGCTCAGGCTCGCTCAGGATTATTTAGGATTCTCAGGCCGCTCAGGGCCGCTCAGGGCCGCTCAGGATTATTTATTTACATGGCCATTACTACTACTATAGATATACGCGTATACATGGCCCCATAGATATGCGCATTCATGGCCATTGCTGCTCCCATAGATATGCGCA
>JAABUW010007203.1_pt1 | contig 13540 bp, 12 predicted proteins | sample 5560081 | NCBI WGS metagenome assembly JAABUW01 (sample SAMN10711882, study PRJNA513363) | rock metagenome | isolation source: Antarctica rocks | place: Antarctica: Victoria Land, Knobhead sud
AAGCGCGAGGGTGCTTATTACGTGTGGTCTATGAAGGAATTTACAAACGTGCTGGGCGCACACGATGCTGATGTCTGCGCACGCTTCTACGGTGTCACGGCTGACGGAAATGTTGCGAGAGAGAATGATCCACATGATGAGTTCATCAGCCAGAACGTCTTGAACATCAGTTCCACGCCGAAAACGCTCGCCAAGGAAATGGGCATGTCGGAAGATCAAGTCACAAATATACTCAAGGAGGGGCGAAGAAGACTTCGAGAGCATCGTGATCGAGAACGTCCACGGCCAGCGCTGGACGACAAGATAATCGTGGCCTGGAATGGGCTTGCCATAAGCGCTCTGGCGCGGACCAGCGCTGTGCTTGTAGACATAGATCCAGCTAAAGCCGAAGAATGCAGAACGGCCGCAGAGAAGGCCGTTGCCTTCATCAAGGAAGAACTGTATGACTCTAGCTCCAAAACGTTATGGCGTGTATATCGTGAAGGACGTGGTGACGCTCCAGGCTTCTGCGACGATTATGCCTTCTTCACTCAAGGCCTCATCGACTTATATGAAGCAACGTTCGATGATCAGTATTTGGAGTTTGCGGACACACTGCAAAGTATGTCTTGACCCGCCAACTCCGTCTACTCTTGTGAAACCAAGCTTACAACAAGGCAGAAACGCAAATTGCCCTCTTCATCTCACCGCCCAGCCCAGGCTTCTACTCCACCCCATCACCCCACCCTCCAGACCTATTACTCCGCCTCAAGAACGGTATGGACTCTGCTGAACCTTCATCTAACAACATCTCAGCCTCAAATCTGCATCGTCTGGCTAGTATGCTTGACGACGAAGGATATGCTACCTGTGCGCGCGAGACGATGGCTGCCTTCGAAGCGGAGATCGAACAGTTTCCTTGGACTTTCACGGGACTCTTGGGTAGTCTGGTGAGATCACGGTTGGGGAGTAAAGGTGTCATCATGACGGGAGAAGAGAAGAAAGAGGTGATGCAGATGCTGAGGGAAAGTATCGGTGTGGGCAGGACAGTCACGAGGTTGGGGGACGGGAAAGGTGAGTGGTTGATGAAACGGAATGCATTGGTAGGGGCATTGGATGGCTCAAGAAATGGAGTTTTTGTATGTGAAGGCCGTGCATGTAAAGAAGGATTACAGTATTTATGAAGGTTTTGGTTTTGTGATGATATCCTACGACGAAGCCTTATAACATAGTCGAAATAAATTGTCATACCTGGTCTAGATAGAAGCACCTCAGAGCATATACTAGAATTACAAATGCTCAATATCATGCGGAAAAGAGCTTTTGGAGCATATGATCATCTTGCTTACCAAAAACCATCCCATGCCGAAAGTCCTTAGGGTATCAAGAAATCGACCAGGCAATCAAGCATCGGATGGGTTTATGCATCTCGTAGCGCTCTGCTCATTTCTTAGCTACAACCTGCTATTCTCATCGAACTTTGCTTGCCAGAAGCCCCGATAATGTTTCAGCAACCCAGCATCGCTGATATCCCTCACCTCCTTCGGCGTCATCCTGAATGTCGTCGCTCTCAGATAACCCTGCAATCTCTCCTCTTTCCCACTTGTAGTGATTGCTGGAATCCCTTGGTCGATACACCACCTCAATGCAATCTCTCCCTCGCTGACGTAGTATTTATTCGACATCGCCTCCAGAAGCGTATCACAAGGCCCAGGCTTCGCTTTGGTGGCGGGTGTCAAGGGCCCATATGCGGTCGGAGCGATGCCTTTGGATTTCATATAGGGCACGAGATCACCGTGCTGTAGATACGGATGGTATTCGATTTGATTGGCGCTGGGGGTGACTTTCGCGGTGACAAGGGTGGCTTCGAGGTGTTTCTGTAAGTAGTTGGATACGCCGATGCTGCGGGCTTTGCCGGAAGCTTGAACGGATTCCATTGCTGCCCAGGCGTCTTGGAGGTCGCCGTCTGACTTCGCGAAGAAGGGCGAGTGAATCAGGTAGCTAGATCAAAGTTCTCAGCAACTTGTATGAAGCGATTTCAACGGACCGGTCGCTCTCGTAGCAAGAATGGTATTAGGCTTACAGATCAACATAGTCCAACTGAAGTTTCTTCAGGCTAGCGTCAATGGCCTTTGGTATGTCCTTGATGTTCGTTATGACTTTCGTCGTCACGAACAGCTTCTCTCGCGCTACTTTGCTCTCCTTGATGGCAAGGCCCACCTCTTTCTCGGTATTGTAGAATTCGGCGGCATCGAGGTGGTAATATCCTAGCTTGATGGCAGTCTTGATAGAGTCGACAAGTGCGCGATCGGTGCTACCGTCGTCTGATTTCTTGTACCATGCTGTACCGGCTATGAAGCTTGTTAAGCTCCATTATGTTCTGCAGGGCTAGGAGTAGGACGAACTGCCGTAGCCGATCTGTAGGAGCTTGTCAATTGCGGTGTCGACCGGAGTGGATAGGACTGCGTACTACGGGTATGGAACTGCCATCATTGAGCTTGAGTGAGCCAATGCCTGCTGTGGGTATGTTCGACATCGTCCTCCGCATGCTTGTCCTTTGAGCCTTCGGGTATCTCGGCTGTAAGCTAATTGAGCAACACTTACAAGGGAAATGGTGTAGGTGAAAGCAGCTGCTATCAATACCACTCAACGAGGAAGTGTACTGCCGTGCCCCAGAATAGAGTCTATCAATTGAAGGAAGTCGTTGCCCTAATAGAATGTGTCATGCCGGCCACGTAGAAGTAGATCATCCACGGAAACTTTATGACGTCATTCATCGAGCCTCCGGCCCCTGCTAGAGGCACTCCCCACAGCGGCGGCTGAGCTAGAAGGATCTAATCTCTGGGCGGACCGGGTAAGGGTTTACTTTCGTACATGCACGCCACCGCCAAACGTCATCCCGTTCATCGGTTCCACTCTTTCGTTGTATGGGGGACTTTAGATCCTCGATCGCGGGCATGACGAAACATCTGTTGGCGCTTGAGAAAGAGGTATGCTCATATCGTCTCAACCGAACCGCAGACCATTTCTACTTATAATACTGTACATGTTCCTCCGTACCCTCTCTCATCGTCCACTGAGCTCCTACCTGCGCCTTGGTCAAATCACTGCCCATATGTCGACAACAGTCAATGGCGGCACCGCCAACGGCACCTTTGCTGGTACCTCCCTCGCTGATCTTCCGAAATCCAACACATTCACCGACTCCCTTCCCTCCGACCCTGCATTTAAGACTCCTGCCGACTCTCATAATGTTGCTCGACACCAGCTTGGCCCTCGCATGGTCAAGGGGGCACTGTACACCTATGTCAGACCAGAAGAAGTCAAGGACCCAGAACTTCTGGCTGTTAGTCCGGCTGCTATGAAGCATATTGGCCTTAGGGAAGGGGAGGAGGACTCGGAAGAATTCAGGGCTACCGTGGCCGGGAATCATATATTTTGGGAGCAAGAAACAGGGTCAGGTGTATACCCATGGGCACAGTGCTACGGAGGCTATCAATTCGGCTCGTGGGCCAGCCAGCTGGGCGATGGCAGAGCAATATCTCTGTTCGAGTCGACCAACCCATCCACACATACCCGATACGAAATTCAGCTCAAGGGAGCTGGTAAGACGCCGTACTCGCGGTTCGCCGATGGAAAAGCGGTGCTTCGATCGAGCGTACGAGAATTCATTGTCTCCGAAGCACTCAACGCTCTCCACATCCCTACTACCCGTGCCTTGTCCCTAACACTGCTTCCGAACGCAAGAGTTTGCCGCGAACGTATCGAGCCAGGCGCAATAGTCTGCCGATTCGCTCAGTCATGGCTGAGAATTGGTACATTCGACATTCTTCGTGCCCGTGGCGATAGAGCTTTGATCCGTAAGCTAGCTAATTACGTCGCTGAGAATGTCTATGGAGGGTGGTCAGCACTTCCGGCTGCTTTGGACCACTCGCAGCCTGTCAATAAGACGGCCATTAGCCCGTCACGTTCTGTACCTGAATCGGAGGTACAAGGCGAGGCACCTGCCGAAGAGAACAGATTCGTCCGACTTTATCGTGAGATTGTACGGCGGAACGCGATGACCGTTGCGGCATGGCAAACATATGCTTTCACCAACGGTGTTCTCAATACAGACAACACTTCACTCCTAGGCCTCTCTCTCGACTTCGGCCCTTTCGCATTTCTTGACAACTTCGACCCATCATACACCCCTAATCATGACGACCATGCTCTCCGCTACGCCTACAAGAACCAGCCTTCCATTATCTGGTGGAACCTTGTCCGTCTTGGCGAATCGTTGGGCGAGCTTATGGGAGCGGGCCCGAAAGTCGATGATGAGACTTTTGTCGAAAAGGGCGTGACCGAAGCTTTCGCCCCTGAGCTCATCAAACGTGCTGAGGCTATCATACCTCGTGTTGGAGAGGAGTACAAGGCTGTCTTTATGCACGAATACACGCGGTTAATGCGAGCCCGGCTGGGTCTGACCTCCGAACAAGAGTCAGATTTCGATGACCTCTTTTCGGATCTGTTAGACACAATGGAAAAACTTGAGCTGGATTTCAACCACTTCTTCCGACGCCTGTCTTCTGTAAAGCTCAAGGACCTCGAGTCGGAAGATCACCGGAAGCACGTCGCAGGTCGTTTCTTCCACTCCGAGGGCGTTACTGGTCTCGGCAATACGGAGGAGAATGCTCGTGCGCGCATAGCGACTTGGCTCGAGAAGTGGCGGCAGAGAATCATCGGCGACTGGGGCCAGGATGGAGACGCGGATAGAGAGAAAGCCATGAAAGCAGTAAACCCCAAGTTCATGCCTCGGTCTTGGGTTCTGGACGAGATCATCCAGCGTGTTGAGCAAGGTGGCGAGAGGGATATATTGAAAAGGGCTATGAACATGACGTTGCACCCGTTTGAGGAGGAGTGGGGAATGGATGCTGAGGAGGAGAAGCGATGGACGGGAGATGTTCCGAGGGGCAACAGGCAGATGATGTGTAGTTGCAGTTCTTGAACGAACGATGAAGCACCATCTATATATGACTGTAGGATATCCAATACTAGACGTGATAGATATTGACCAATAGTGACCACCACACTGCTAACCTATGCGCGTGCGAGGTGCACCTTTCAAGGCCCCATTGATATGGCCAGTATCATCTTACCAAATCGTTGAACTTCTTGGATCGTCTTCTGTGACTTTTCAGCATCCAGTCAATGAATTTGATGTATCAATGCTTTCCCGGTCTTGCTGTGGTCTATCCGTGGTCCACCAATCCGTCGCCGTTTCTCCAAAACATTCTTTTAACAAATTGTGTACAGAACTTCATTTTCGAATTGTGTCCTTGCAACCAATCTGAGCTCATGTGGTTCAATTAGAACACACAAACTTTTCAGACGTTCTAAAAGCATGTATGATCAGTTAAGTACAAACCGATTGAGTTTGAAATTCCACAACTTGAACAGAAGCCCTATTTAGCCACACAATCTGGCCAGTGGGCCTGAGATACCTACATAACAATCTGGACACTGTATCACTTGGTGCGCTTCTCATCATGTCGTCTTCCTTCTTTCAACTCAATGGCGCCTGTGCGCCGAGCCTCTGCTGCGATACGAGCCGCTCGAGCCACTCTGCTCCTCGCCCGTGACCTCCCGTTCTTTACCATCAATCATGATGACCACAGCAATGCACGCTGCATATGCATTCCTCACTGCACAAGCCACACACGTCTCCTTACCCTCAGCAACCACCGCCGATAATCCCATGTAGGAACACCAAGCGCGTGCAAACACATCATTATCCGCTGCGCCAAAGGCGCGGATAACCAAAACGCTCTCCTCGTCGAAGAGCTCTGGATAACTGATACGATGTTTGCAGTTCGGGCCTTTGCGATCAAGACGACAGACGCAACCGCCACCCCAAAAGTTCAAGCGCCAGATCTGGTCGACCGGGGCGATCAGGTAGGCATACTCGTGGCATAGAACATGGGGACCATAGTTGCAGGGTGGGGCGGCAATGAAGCTGACGTTGTAGCGGAGACGGATGGGGATGCTGAAGGGAACGGGGCCGGTGATGGCGAAGATGATACAGGAGTCGTAGACTGAGTTTTGTGCATTGTCCTTGCGCTTGAACTCGACACGCCGGAATCGTATGGTGGTGATCGGTTCGGAGTTTAGATGCGGCAAGCTGAAGTCCGAGACGGGATAGTAGTCGGCGGTGGGACCCAGAGGGTCGCTTCGCACCTCGATGGTCCGAACATCGCTTCGGTGAAGGCCGTGAGGAGGGGTGTACTGATTGATAGCAACGCATTGGGTTTTGGCAAGGCTGATCGAATAATATACGGGGCCAACCCAACCATCTACTTGGTTCACACCTTCAGCAGCAGCCATGACCTTGGCAACAATGCATTCCCAGTGCCAGTAGCTCGAATTGTGGTATTGGAAGCCGAAATTTGGGACGAAGAGCATGAAATTCTTCAAGCTTCGTGTAAAGTCCCGATCAAAGTCGAGCAGGGCCGTCATGATGACCCAGGATGAACGATCTCCAGGCATGATAAGGCCAGAGAGCCAGGTCATCGACTCCTTGTTTCGCTTCTCCAGCACTATTGTTCGGTAGTGGTCGTCTCTGAGGTGGTTCTCCACGTACGTCATGTGAGGCCATTTGAGAGCACGGCCGAACTCGATGAGTCTCTCCACCTGATCATACATACTGCGGAAGGTGACTGCATATGGTCCGAGCACCGGATCTTCCTGTCTGTTAGGAGGTTTCGTAAGTAGGCAATGCTTTCTCCATAGCTGAGCCAAAGCCACCGACCACGCAACCTTTTCAGGAAGCCCATTGAACAGATAAGCTTCGTCATTCCGGCTGAATCCTGAGTTGCGGACGTTGAGCAGTAGCTGCATGCTTAGCATGAGCTGATGGTAGAATATGCGTGCAAGAGTCGGGTCATCGCTGCGGAAGTAAGATGCAACAATCTGATCCTGCGATCGTCTGAAGTCGATCCACCGCGGCGAATCTAATGCTTCAGCCAAGACCTGGATTTGGCGCTCAACATCTGGCTGATCGCTCAACTGCGCATCACGGTCAGAGATAAGAGTGTTATAGAGATACTCTTCAGCGAATACAGGCTAACCAATCACTTGTTAGTGGACGTGCAACTTCTCAATCATGGAGTAACCCACATCAATATCCAAGCCATGCTGAAGGCAAGCCAGGCGATCCAATATATCTCGCATACTCATCTCTCTTCGCTCTACAAGAGAGTTTGACTCCTCATCCTTAAGTGGACGATTGATGCGGCCAACATAACGATTCAAACTTATCGAGCCAGGGATCTCACCGAAGCACATTGTCATGCTCGGCTGCTCCAATGTGTCCCAAGGCCGATCCTTGTCAGCATGACCGCCGAGAACGAGAGAAAATCCTGGGAATACTCTGCCAGAGCGGGACGAAAGGCTAGGATGGCCATATTTGTCTGTCGCACCAGCGAAAGCGAAGTATCTATTGCGTGGCTGACTGGTATGATGTGCTTGCAAATCGGAACCTTCAAAATGCAGCACCCCTTGGCCTATCAATGTTACAGCATCCTCCGAAGTCAGATACGACCGCGCGTGCAAGCCATCTGGAGGCCAGATAGAGCCTTGAACAGAGGCATCTGGCTCTGCAGTATCGTTGGTTGCCGAGCTGCTGTTTTCCGGAGTATCGCGAATGCAATGCGGGGCACGAACATGTTTAAAAAGGGTGTTGAGGCCCTCAGACTGATGATTCTTTCGTCTTAGCTCCCGGTGGTCATGATTACCACCGTTACCGACTCTAAGGCCCACCTAATGCTTTGTTAACAGGGTGCGACCTTGATTCAGTGGATTGGGTTTGGCTTTACTGGTGAAGCGTGACGGTTCGACATCGTTGGTGATCGTAGGGCTAAGTTCAAGCAATGGAATCGCTTTGCGAACCGCACATGTTCTTGGGACTGTACAAACTAAAGGAACGAACCCAAAGTGAAAGCGAAGCTCAACTGAGTTGATGGCTAGCAGAAGTAAGCAGAGTCAGGTGTGCTGTCAGAAGATAAAGGGTTGAGGGACGAAGGAAGTATCTGGATGACCTCAAAGAAACTAAGGGGAGGCTTGTTCCACTAGACCAAGACCTTAGTTCTTATCTTCGGTCTATGCTAGCTCGGATCAAGGCGTTCATCGACCTTACTCATCAGGTACCTCGAGCTAAGGGCCTTGTTCTGTATCAGCGAGGCGGGTAAGAAGCTCAGCCCGTTTACTCCCCAGTCCGGAGGCTTCATAATGCTGTTGCTCAACGTCTTGAGTATTCTAAGCGGATGAATTGTGCTTCAGACGGTCATTACACACTTTGGAACAATTCACCTTACAGAAAACGACCGCATCAACGGCAATAAGGTAGTATCTCTTAGTTGTATACTCGTGCGAGGGCAGCGGTTACATTACGCATCTTGGCGCATAGCAATATGCGTTGGAATGCCTTTGGAGCTCACAGATAGTCGAAGTAGCGCGATTGTGCTATGCACACCCGGCTCAAGGAGTCTTTCACCGCCGTACCCAATACTCTAAGCCGAATATTAGAACGCAACGGGCCTCCGGACTTGATCACTCACTACGGATTAACTCAGACTCGCCATGCCCTTCAAGAGCCCGATGCACCAGCATCTCGTGCTCTTAACCCACATCACTACTTCGGTACCTGGACATGCGAGATGTGACTTCTCTTGGTGAGTGTAAACGCCCAACTAATAACCATGAGCACACGCCAACGTCTTCATGATCTGGTAAGAGGTCCGCTCAACCCAGTTCGTCTGACTTCTGCAACACGTATGTGCAGCTCCGATGGCAGGGTGCCGAGCCGGTTTCTATCTCCTTTCTTGCTAAACAACTGGCCGTTGATTTGACTCCCCCATGGAGGTTCGAAGGTAAGAAAAGTTAACCGGTGTGCCACGTCTGACTTCGGCCCTACTCAATGTCAAGCAATCATGATACTAGACAGAGGTCAGTGTGCTCTACATGAATTGGGGATATGTTTCACGTGCCTTGAACCCAAAGTTCAGGCATAGCGCAACAAACAGCCCAACGCATAGGACGATAGGCCCGACCACATTATCGAAGTCCTTGCCACTTCGAACTCTGATCATACGATTACGGACTTGATAGATATACAGACCCCACAGTCCGGCGAAAGCTGCCACCAAGGTGTACACGATTGCAAGACCGCGAGCGATGTTGTTGGACTCGCCCGCGGCGTTGTAAAGACCTAGTGAGAGAGACGCCAGTAGAACCGAAATGTGCTGCCACTTGATGAAGGTTCTCTGATTTGCGAGCCAGACCTTTGGCTCTACATGCACATCCACAGAATCTTTGATCAATTGACCAGGCTGGCGGACGGCAGGCGGTAATTGCACGGACTGACGCCGACGCGCTCGTGCATACTTGGAGTTCGAGAACGAGGGGAGAAACGACCGTAGGCCTCGAGTCTTGGAGAGATTCCCTGCTCTCTGGGCCAATTCGTCATCGAGATCTTGGTCATTGGCGGCCCTATCCGCCTTTTCTTGCACATCTGCCAAAAGTGCAATTTGTTTGCCGGCGGGTGAGCCAACAGCTGCTGTGAAAGACGAGGCTGATTTGCCTCCAAGCAGACTGCCGACGTGCATGTCATCGTCAACCTCTTTAGCCCTCTTCTCTTGCTCTTCTCGGAACGCATCTTCAGGATCTCTTCGAATATCTGTGTCCAGATCACTGAGCCAAAACGGAAAGCTGTTGACGTAGTCTTCAAACAACTGCGCAACGCCATGTACAAATTTGGAGAACCTCGGAGCCTCCTTAACAAGGTGTGACGACATTAGGTCAGATATCCATTCGTTTTTCCTTTTGCTTCCGTTATCTTTGACCTTGACTTCGAGTAAAGCGTACGGGAAACGAGCGATTTCCCCCTTTCGAATGTCTGTAAAGGGGTATTCCATCGCTACTCTGTCAATATCCTTACGATGCCACTCTTCAGGAGCTCGACATGGTCTTTCCTGATCCAGACAGTCTTCACGGATGAAAGCCAGATTGGTATCCACGGAGATGCGGACCCGGTCATCTCCAGGGATCTGAAAGGCAGTGCGGGTGTAATTAGCGCGAAGCACGGGCTGAAGCTCATGCTCCCTGATGAAAGCTTGTATCTCTTCAGCTTTCGCTTCCAGCTGAGCAACAGCGTCTGATTCCGGTCCATGTAGAACGCGCATCTTTTCTATGCTTTTCTCCATCCGGTATTGTCCCTTGATGAACGACTGCACGTATTTATCTTTCATTGGAAGACGGAGCTCGCTACTACTGTCATCCTGGATGATCTTCTCCTCAAGCACGATGTCGGGTTTGTCTCTAAGCTGGCCAAACCACCGAAGCCGTAATGATTGAGCATCGGCGGCTTTATCAATCTTCTTGTTATAGAGTAAAAAGTCCTCACTATCAAAATAAAGTGAAGTGATGGTAGGATCAGACTGGCTTCCTTCCACAATTTTCGCTGTCTGCGGATTGTAGACAAGCACTGGCAGGCGACGAAGTATATATGTCTTGACCTCCAGGATGTTCTCGGGGTGAACCCAGACTACAATCACGACTCAGCATTGAACGTAGTTTACAGGAAGCCAACCTACATTTGTATGACTTATATACATCCTTACCACTCTTGAAGTCAATGCTCGAGGAGGTTTCCTCGGAATTTTCGCCGATTCTTTGCCTAATGAAGGAGTACATGACAGACAGGCTGGAAAGTCATTGCAATTCAGCTGCCAAAGATCTCAAGTCCAGTCAAGAAATAGACTCACCGGTAGAGCAGTGGTGAGTAATCCTCTGAGTTGAATGGCAGTGCTGCTAATCTGACTTGCAACAGAGGACGAACCTTGTATCTGGAGCCGCGCCGACGATCATGCTTCTTCGCGGCTTTGAGGAATCCCGCGTAGTTGAGGCGACTGTACTTTTCGAGCTCGTTAAGCTCCTTTGTAATAGAATCAAGCTCTCCTAGCACAGCGTCTAAATCTCCAACCAAATCATGTTGTTTGTCACCTTCACCAGTCGATGACTCTGCTCGGGACTCCTCTGCACGTTTGTAGTTTTCAAGTGTAGCTTCACACTCAGCCGACCTCTCACGTAGATGCTTAATTTTCTCCGCATGGAACTTATTGACGTTTTCCAATTGCACGTTCAGCAATTCCTCGGTAAAAGCACTCTCATCTATCTCTGACCATTCATGCGTCTTCTGACTGGGTCTGGTACTCGACGGGATGTCCTCAGCATCGTCTTCGCGCAACAACCTTTTTAGCTTTGCATAATCAATGTATTGGGATTTCCATGGCTCATATACTGAGTTGCGTAGAGTTCTGCCAAAACGCATTGTGACGAGTATGGAGAGTAACCGCTAGCTAACAGGGTATTGTCTACTCATGAAGCCTAAAACGTTACGCTGATCAACTTTCGAAGAACAGCTTCCACAATTGCCCCCAGTGTCCGGCATCTCGGGCTCTTGCCGCGCGCTTGCGCTAAGGATTGGTCTTGGCAGTGGCTTGTCTTTGCAGTTTGGGAGTACGAGCAGCAACAGCAAACCATTCCTTCTTTGGTCTTAAGTCTCAGCAGGTCGCAGCAACCGTTGCAAGACTTAGCTCCATGGATGCTCCGGACGGAGCAAGTGTCTCTGAGCCTTATCTGGACCCAATGCTGTGGCGTCAACTGAGAGGGGTCTTGCAATTCCTCCAAAGCAACAAATACCCCCATGTGCCAAATCCACCACCCTGCAAGAAGCGAGCATCTGTTGCGCTGATCGTGCGCTTCCGACCCCTAACACCCGATTCTGTGACATACGATTCAAATTTATGCGGTGCCACCGCTGCAACCTCCGAACAGCGCCTAGAGAACTTCTTCAACCAGCAATGGGTCCAGCAAGGGGAACCCGAGATCCTCTTCATTAAGCGTGCAACACGGACCGGCGATAGATGGACTGGGCAAATCGCGTTCCCAGGAGGTGGCAGAGAGCCGAATGATGGAGATGATTGTGCTACCGGTATTAGAGAGACTCGAGAGGAAATAGGTCTAGACCTGAACGCGGATCACTGCATGCTGGTGGGCAACCTACCCGAGCAAGTCGTGACAACATGGTGGTCCAAAGTACCGTATGCCTGATCTCATCGAGGAATATTCCCACTATCTAGGCTGACGAGCATTGTAGGCTTATGATACTGTGCCCCTATGTACATTTGGTGATGCGCTCCGATACCCATCCCCTAAAATTACAGTCGACTGAAGTGAGCTCTACCCATTGGGTGTCGCTACGTGCCTTGATGAGCCCCCATCTCAGAACTTTTGAGCGCAGTGACGTGTCAGACCGGTTTCTTCGCCGTGCCAATCGAGTGACCGGAAGCGTTCTGAGGGCCATGATCGGCCAATTACTGTTCACGGCCAGGAGGCTCGTTCCAACAGAGAGTGTCTACAGCCGCTCGACCTTGGACTACGCTTCCTTGGTCCATGCTGTTGAGCTTCAACAGGCAAGCTCAAGGTGTAACATGGTAAGTACATGGTGGCGCAGATCTCCGTCGGTAACTTCAACCCGAGAACCACCATTGATCCTCTGGGGATTAACTTACGGAATACTGGCCAACTTTCTTGGCCTCTTACCAACTGACAATCCCACAAAGATGTGGGACTGGCCGACGCTGAGCCCTTGGGACATTCGTTTTGTTATTTGGCTTACCACATACAAGTTCCGAGCTCACAAAATGAGAATTTTAAGTACCTCTATGACTGCGCTAGGAGATCCAATCGGGCGGCACGAGAACGTAGTTCTCGGCGGGCTCGACTCGGACACTTTTGCTACAACCACCACCAATGTTCGGCTGCGTAGCAGACTCAGCTCGCTTGACACTGTTGGAGAGATGCTAGATGGCTATTTCGAGCGTTTGAAAACCGCCATGTGGATCGCACTGGCCTTGCGTCTTGGTTTCGGAACTATTGTCATTACCATCCTTATTCATCGCTACCGACGCCGGCGTTACATGGCGCGCTTGTAGAGTGGGTTCGCCCATTAGAAGATTCTTACATGCAATGCAGGGGTATATACACAGCACATCGTATGTGGAGCTGATTCCCGGATTAGCCATCTGCATTAACATTCTGCACTCTAGCAATGTGATACATGAAACGGTACCGTTCGGTCAGTCCAATATTCCTGTCTCCTCAATAGCAGGATTGAACTTGTCCAATCAACGTTCAGCTACAGAATTCACGGATCCAACCGCCGAAACGCATGTATCATCCTGGTCTCAAGGTTTGACGTAGTACTATAAGAAAAGGAAGCTGCCCCACGGGAAGAATCCTGCCGTCAGGCAAGGACGTCTCAAGCCATCGAAGTGGAGCAGGCTCGCGATTGAGAATTACCGAGTAAGGCAGCGCAGCCCTTTGACAAACTTGGTCATTGACATCCAGATTGCCTCTACAAACCGTTCGACAGGATTAAGTGGTCCTTTGGTCACATCGACGAACAAGAGCTGTCTGTAAACTCGGTCATATCCGAACCTCGGCTCTGGGGCATTATAACAAC
>JAABUW010007204.1_pt1 | contig 13539 bp, 15 predicted proteins | sample 5560081 | NCBI WGS metagenome assembly JAABUW01 (sample SAMN10711882, study PRJNA513363) | rock metagenome | isolation source: Antarctica rocks | place: Antarctica: Victoria Land, Knobhead sud
AGACCCCAAAACGTTTGCAGCCTCAAGATGGTACTCGGGCCTCTCAAGAGTTGCATGCCATCCGCAGTCATCGCTTCAGCAATCTGCTCAGCGGTTTCGCCTCGCGCTGTCCTGGCTGCGATATCCGCTTTCCGCGCATTTTGCTGGTGAGCAGACCGTGCGCCGTTCTTTTGGCGCGCTTTGGGATGCTTCATACCCGCGTACTTGTGTGGTGGACGTTTACGTAGCCCCCATTCTACACGCCGACGTGAGATGGTCTTATTAGTAATGTCGGTGCCCTGAGCGCGCAAGGCTGCTGCGATCTGCTCGCACGTCTCTCCATTTGCTGTTCGCTCCTCTATCTCCGGGCGGTGTTGCTCTGCTGGATCGAACTTGTGTGCATTTGGTTTGATCGGCTTGCTGGCTTTGCGTGGCGCCATCGTATATTTGTCTCAGCAAGTCTCAAGGTGGAGTTGAAGGGGTGTGAAGGTTGCGAGATAACTTAAGGAGGGCGCAAAAGCTGCGAGGCGGGAAGGTGCAACCTCCGCACTTTTGTAAGTGGACTAGCGTGAAAATCTCTCAGTGAGCCGTATCGCACAACTTCATTCTTCAGCAACCACATGTTTGAGCATCAGAATTTGATCAAGAAGTGAGGCATAAAATAAGTGCAGCCGTCTCTATCTATCGAATCTACAAAGGAGCTACAATACGGCCTCTACACTCACCAAATCCAAGCACAACTTTTCCGCTCTTATCTTCACACCAGCCCTCGAGGACGATTTCATCTCCATCTTCCAAATAGCCTTCTTCATACTGTCCACTACCTTTTGGCAGGATTTGAGTCTTCGTCTGGGTCGCCTCATACAGACACCCAAGCTCTGTCTTCTCGCCTTGCTCGTTCGTGCCGCTTCCGGAGATAGTCCCCGTACCAATCAAGTCACCAGCCTTCATGCCACAACCCGACCTAGCGTGGTGAGTAAGTTGCTGGTATGGCGTCCAATACATGTATTTGAGGTTGCTGTGGCCCAGAACAGACTCTTTTCCATCGCGTATAAGCTTGATTCGAAGCTTCACGTCAAGCGCGGCGTCGTTTGGTGTGGGCCAGGTCAAGTGCTTGAAAGGTGGTGGATCCTGCTTCGTGTTTGGAGGGCAGGAGAAAGGCTCGAGAGCTTCCAAGGGCGTGATCCAGTTGCCAATGCTTGTGCCTATAATGGAGAACATCATCATTAACGGGCTGACGGGCTTCTTCTCATCAGACAGACATACCGAAACCTTTCGAATGAAACGGACCAAGCGGACGCATCTCGAACATCTGATGATCTCTTGCGCTCCAGTCGTTCAACAAGACGAAGCCGAAGATGTGTTCCTTGGCATCTTCTATCGGCATTGGACTGCCGTAGGGTATTGGACTGCTAACAAAGTAGCCCATCTCTAGTTCGTAATCCATTCGTCTTGTTGGTCTTCGTGCAGTGTCAGAGCTGGAGAAGCATAAAGTAACTAATGCCTAGGCTTACCCAAAGATTGGTTCCGAATCCATGGCCCCTTCAAAGGACACATTCTGTGGTCGATGGATGTCTATCGGCGATGGGACGACTGAAGAAGGGCGGCCGTTGTACACTGAAGGAGTGTACCACCTGTAATACATTTCAGTTTCAACAGTGCTGTCGAATGCTGTATTCGAGCCTACCAGTTCTTCGGAATACCTCCATTCCTGTTCATGCCAGTGGAGCAATTCTGGCAATGCTCGAGTGAAGTATAGAAATCGGAGTATCCCTCAATCTTCATCGGAAGATGGTTCTCGACCTCCTTAAGTGGTACAAAGCAGGATGAAGTAATCTTGCCTTCCTTTAGGTCGGACTGAATCTGGTCCCGAACTGTCCTTCGGGTCGCCCATGGCAATGCGGCGAAAGTATTGAGATATGGCTGGAACATTCAGTCAACGGATAGATTGCATCGTGCTCTGGACAGAAGCTACGGTACCTCAGCGAAGATCTGAGCAAAAGAGAACTTGTGTCCTGACTCCAAGCTCGACAAGTTGCCATTCTTTGCATACTTGGCTAGATCGAGAGCTGAGTTGCCAATGGCTGTTGCACACCTTGGAGTCTTGTCGGACTTCGTACTGATTACACCTGGATTGAACGACTTGTCAGCTGTTGTCTGCGATGCCGGTTGATGTGTGTGGTACCATAGGGGATGTTGCCTATGGTGAAAGGCAGTTGATCAAGAGCAGGTGTTGTCATGTTTGCAGATCTAATGCTTCAATTCCGATATAGACTAAGAAGAGTGAAGGTAGAGAAGTAGGAAGAGCAAATTTTTCCGAAGGTAATGGAGATCGAATAGGCCGAATATGCCGATGCCGCCTCTAGAATGAGGTTCAGATGGACGCAGGGTTTGAGCGATCCGTCCCGCCGCAGCCCCGCAAACTCTCATCTCTGTCGCAACTCGAGTCAGGACTCCAGCAACGACATAGATTTTCTGTCTAGAAGACCAAGATTCAGAGGTGTATAGTACGCGGTCAGCAGCAACGGTGGTATAACGAGGAAAGAGGACCAGACCTGCAGAATGCCGAAACCATAGCGGATCTGTCTCGGTAAGCACGAAAGGCCGAGTGTCTGCACATCAAGCAAGAAAACTACAATCGTATACTCGCGATGGGGCGATACCGTATGTATGTGCAAAGCACATAAGCACGAGCAGGCGTCGAGTCAGAGCAACGTTTGTCTGAATCGAAAAATCCATCATCTCCATTTCTGCTTACGCATAATTTTCATTGGTAGGGTTTTCATTTTCTGAACTCAAAAGCGCATACCGTGAACAGGTAATCTGAACTGTATTGCGAGACGGTGATCTTTCTCCCCTATATAAAGAAAGGTTTCTCCCCGATGAGATGGCGTATCATCTAAGCACTACCAGACTGCTCCAAAGACGCTTTCCAATACTCAAGCCTCTTCGAACATCCGAACATTCGCAACACCTTCAAACACCGCACCAAACCATCAACCATGCCTGCCCGCAAGATCGGAACGTCTATAGGGGCGCGCAAGTCTGCACCATCGACATCTGCGGTCATGGAAGCCGCACGCAAGTCCGTCGAACCTCAACGGACCACCATGAACCATGACCGGACCATGGCACAATCCAGGAAGGTTGCCCGTATGTCCGCTCTGTCGGATCCGCAGCTGATCGAAGCTGCGCGCGTTGCCGCCCACAATCAAGCTATCCAGGAAGCAGGCCCCGATCTGCTCACGACCATACCAGAAGAGATCGGAGAGATGATCGCAAACGATCTCAAGAGCGCCGCCGATCTGCGATGTTTCCGTCTAGCTTCTCGGACAACAGCGAGACTCGGATACAAGCCACTCCGCGACAGCGTTCCCGATGCCATCGAGTATACCGCACACTTCCCGTTTTCCGCAGCTCGACTCCTGGACGAACTTGTTGTTGGGCTACAAGACCGGCTTCCTGAGTGTGCGGCCAAAGTCAAATCGCTGAACATCAAAGACGGTAGACATCGATCGGGTGAAGTACTGGTGACTCCAGCGATCGGAGCGATCGACTTGCCTTCACTGCAATCCCTCGAATTGACAAGCGTAAGCATACCGGCCAAGTTGCTGTTGAGACTGTTACGTCATCACCGCAGGACGCTTCGGAAGCTGACCATCAACGACGTCTCCCTTTTGGGCCACCGCGACATGAACTCGGCCAAGAGCTATGCCGAGTGGTGCAAAGTCCTGCGATATATCCAGAAGCACATGCGCCTCAAAGGCTTCATGACGAGCAACCTGGACTGGCACGATTTCGACACCGACCGGTACGGTTGTGGCATCCACACGCCGAATGCCAAGTATCACCAAAAATATAGTAAAACTCGGCCAAGAAGTCACTGGCAGTTCTTGAAAGGTGGACTGTATGCCCAGGGCTACGAAGAGGTCCAGGAAGGATTGGAGCAGTTCTTGAAAGAGATCGCCAAACCAGCCAAGCCCTAATCGATGCTCACTTGTTGTTCTTCTATCCGCATCCGGGGGCCTTGGACTCACGAGCGTTGCATTGGCGGCAGACCTCTCTCGACCGCAGAACCAGACAGTGGTACAGGACTTAGTCTGTTCGTTCTCCTGCATCGTCTTCGGGAATCTGCAGTCGACAAGTACTGCAACGGCGACACTCCCGAGTTACTCGAAGAGGCGAAACGCAGCATCGAGTATCGGTTCTTTCCGCGTTGCAACAAAAGCCTGCTACCGTCCGCAGGTACTGCAGCGCCAATATCCGGCGCACCGGGGTGGAGACGACGCAGGTTAAGATCCTCGATCACACCCTTTCAACAATTGCAACCCAGACTTGCTGCACTGTACCGGTGAGGCATCGTCCGGATATTTTTCGTGGAGGAGTACTCATTTCGCCATCTGTATTTGGCGGTGAAATGTCGATTAAAGCAAATGAAAGTACCGTCTGAGATCACTCGTCTTTCGCCTTTTGACTCTTCTTCTCTCGTAACCTCTTGATGAACGCTCGTAGCTCCTTCACCAACACCATGACCAGCGGCACACCCATGGGCCCCAGTAGTGGCACATACACTGCAACCTTGTGCTCATCCGGGAAGTACACCTGTCCAACCATCGAAGGCTCGAAGAAAGCCTCTTCAGCCTCGTCCTCAGCCGTTCTCGCATTTTCCAGCGCCTTGTGGAACTGGCCTGCATGCAGAGCACGGCACGCTTGGTCCAAGTGGTGAAGGGTCTCGTCAACCGAATTTGCCACCGACTTCGGTATCGCTATCGACTTCAACTTAAGTGAGAGTCTGGCGAGAGCACCAAGGGTTGACGATGCAGACACGATGATTGAGGTCGCTCGTTCCCGCGTCAGACTCTGGATCCGGAGCGCAAGTGACGGTGGAGATGATGGAAGTCCAAGCAAAGTCGAGAGCTGATCGGCAAATGTGAGCATGACAGGTTCCAGGTGATGTGCAGTCAGCTTGTCAGGCTGCTTGCCAGCAGGATTCAGGATCTGTACGCCACCCCACTGCGGTATAAGCCAGCTGTTACCGCCATTCTCTGCTATGACAAGAGGGCTCTGATCTTGAGAAGGGACAAAAAGCACGAAGTTGATAGTTGGACCAGCGCCAATGCCGGGACTCAGAGGCCACTCTGCCGCATTGATGAAGCCGCTCAGGTCCGACCTCTGCAATTGCCACTCTCGACTCGTGTCATCGTATTGGGGGCCAGCAATGGAAGGAGAGAAAGACGCGTAGAGCTGCACTTGGGTATCGACCGTGAAGTGGCTGATGCCAGAGAACCGGTTAATCAGTGGCTGGATTGTACTCTCCAATGCCTCTTCAACATCCCAGGAGGCCGGCAAAGCTGAAGATGTAAATAACGAGAACGTCAGATGATAAGTCGATGCGTATTTGAAAGCCCTCGTTTTCTTCGCATCCAATTCCGCTTTAATCTCCGGCGAGGGCTGCTTAATCGGTCTTCCAGATGTGAACGCCGTTTCTTCTAACAAGTATGAGATGGTGTTCTGCTCCTCAGTGAAGATTCTGTGTATAACCTGCGATATGAACACGGCCAAAGTCGCTGTGTCTTCTGCGTCGCCTGGATTGTGCCGAACCTCGAGCAGCGGGACCCAAGACCACAATGTCGTTTCAGTCGACTTCACGCTCGAGTCTGCCTTGACATTCACTGTGAGTGCACTTTCTTTGTGCTCTGGGCTTGCCGGATCGGTATGCTGCACAGTTCGTAAGGCATCAAAGGCTATTGTGGCGTTGGAAGCATCAGGAGTGACATGGAAATCGTATAAGGCAAATCCATCGTCGGCCCTGAGAAGACCCTCGACCTGCGCTGCAAGACTCTCGGCCTGAGTAGGGTCAGATTCCACAATTAGTCGGACATATACCGGGTACTCGAGCTTGCAAGCCTGGAGGAGTGATTAGCAAGAATTCCTTCCATAAGGTGCAAGATTACTCGCTCTTCCTTCAGCCCAGGCATTCATTGATTCGAGTGGGAGAGTGGACCGATGTATTGAGGTCGTCTGTATCCAATGCGGCACTCCGAACGCAACGACCACGGCCCAAAACGCAAAGATGATCAGTCGACGTGTCCGTACTGTCTTCGGCTTCTCCGCTGGCGGCATGATACTGGCTGATGGAGCCTCTATACCGCTGAGACGCTGCCCACTGCCAGCATCAGTCGCCATCAGATGAAGGATCGGCCAGCGGTTTTGACGAAGTTGTCATAAGTTCACTCTTTCTCCTTTGCTGTTGGCGACTTCCCTTTTGAGCTGGTCGGTGCTTCGGGAGTGGCCGAACCAACCACAATTCACATCAGATTGAACAGACGACAAGAAGCAGTTCTACGAGAGTAGGCGGGATGCGATCGCTTGGGCGAGAACTGTGGACAAGATCGTGCATATCCTCTTCCATTATCCTCGCTAAAGGTCTGTCTTTAGTAGCCGAGCTTCACTTCATTGCACTTTGGGTGGTCATTACATCCCTAACTAAGGCCGTGATGTGCATAGCATGAGAAGAGTACATCTTATGCATGAGGCACAACGATCTCAGAATGCTGTAGGCCCAGATCCGCTTTGCTCGATAGTCGGTCGTGTAGTCCTGCGTGGACATGACGATGTTGTTGTCAACCAGTCTCGCTGTGATCACTCCCGCCTCGATCGCACCATCCATGTGTTGTGCATGACCGCGTGAACATCGTTCGGGCCCACTCACTTCTTCCCCTTCACCTGCTTCGGCTGCAGCGCATACGCCCTCACAGCATACAATCCCTGCGGCATCCCCCTCTGCACCTCCATAGCCACCAACCTCATCCCAGCATCCTCAAACAGCTGCCTGAACTTCTTATCCGTCCTCGTAACACTACTATCCGTCTCATCGAACACGTCCACATTCAAATGATGATTGCTCAGATTTTCCTTCACCACAATCCACCCCCCCTCACTCAGCACAGGCGGAAGCCGCTGGAGATACTCCACCAGCTGAATATCTGTGAGCTGGCTGAGACACCACTGGTTCCATATCAGGTCATAAGGCCCTAAACCGTCATTATGTGGGTTCCAGGCTTCTAGGCCGACATTGTAGATCTCGCCCACGTTCTCGCCGTCTTTGACCTGATCCGTGAAACTCTTCACTGGCTCGACAATATCCACCTGCTTAGCGACTTTACTCAAAAACCCCGTTGTGATCCTGCCGATACCTGCTCCACAGTCCACCGCCTTCTGTAGCTTCTTGCCTTGTGGAAAGTGTTTCGATTGTCGGCGAAGCTTCGCGAGGAAGTTACTGCTGCCCTGCAGGTCGATGCGTGAGACTTGCGGGTAGCCGCCTAGCACGCCGCTGACGGTGGCTTCGGTGGAGGACCAGTATTTTATGGCAGCTTTGTGATCGATGTGGGAGTCTGGGGCGGCATTGGGGTTGAGGAAGGGGATTTCTTCTGCTTTGTCGTTGTCGCTGTTGTCGTCGATGCGGGCTCGTTTCGAGACATCGTCGGCGAGGCTGGCTGGCTCTTCGTTTTTGCGCTTCGGTGAGGTCGACATTGTGTAGACGGTCGTTCAGCAATCAATGCACTTGGCAAGCCTGTGTTGACTCGGTTGACAAAAATGTGAAGTCGAAAAGTTGCACGAGATCAACAATGCCAACGCCATGGCTGCAACGCTGGCCGAACTTCAACCTCCGCTCCTGACAATCACATGCAACTTAACTTCATCTCTTAGAATATACAACCATCTCGAGCACATCTATCCGAACAACAAGATGCGACCGCGAAGCCACAATGATGTCTACAGCTCCGGAGACAACACGAGCTCGTGGCCTGCGATCTCGGTGCTCCACGATCGTCCCCTCACACCATTCGGCTAATACACTCCGTCTGTTGACTTCATGACGCTGGCTGTCTGCAGGTAGGTCGCATCTGTGTCTCTTATACCGTCTGTACTTCCTGTCGTACTGTAAGTGTGTACAGTACGCCTATACATATTCATATCGATCTCCTCCCTCTACAAGCAAAAGACCACAGCTGGGTCGTTCGAGCCATACCATCTTCACTGTGGACTTGGGGTACTTGCCTCTCATACGAGTTACCAACCATGAACTTCGGCGCCCCCTCCACCTCCTCAGGCATGCTCGCCGAAGACCCAACAATCCAACTCTCCGGCGACCCCGACCAAGCCAACGGCCCCACGCCCTCCCCCTTCACCCGCTACAACCAACCCCTCCCCAAAGAATGGATCCCCCTCTACCGCAGACCCATGCGCACTCCCACCCGCAAACTCCGCATCTGCACCATCGGCGCCGGCATCTCCGCCATGAACCTCGCCTACAAAATCCACCACGAGCACGACCTCATCGCCCGCGGGATAGTCTCCGAGCTAGTTATGTATGAGGCGAACGAGGATCTGGGAGGGACGTGGCTGGTAAATACGTACCCGGGGGTGGCGTGCGATGTGCCGGCGCATATATACACGTTTCCGTTTGAGCCGAATCCGGATTGGAGTGCATTTTATGCTGGTGGGGACGAGATCTGGCGGTACTTTAAGCGGACGGTGGAGAAGTGGGAGTTAGATCGGGGGGTGAGGTGTGGGCATAAGGTGGAGAGGGCGGAGTGGGATGAGGAGAGAGGGAAGTGGATGTTGGAGGTGAGGAATAAGGATGGGGTGGTGAAGGATGAGTGTGATATCCTGGTTAGTGCGATAGGGTTTCTGTCGCAGTGGCGGTGGCCGGATATACCTGGGATTGACGGCTATGAGGGACACCTTTGTCACTCGGCAGTTTGGGATAAAGCATTCAAGTGGGACGGGAAGAGGATTGCGGTGATAGGCAATGGGAGCAGTGCGATACAGATTATGCCGCAGGTGGTGGAGAAGGCGGAGCATGTTACTAACTTTATACGGCGGCCTACGTATATTACTCCTGGGCTGGGCTCGAGTATGATTGGAGGAGAAGTGCAGTATCACTATAGTGAAGAGGAGAAAAGAAAGTTTCGCGAGGATCCGGAGGAGCTGAAGAGGTATCGGAAGCAGATACAGGCAGGCTCAAACCGGTCCTTCGACATGTTCACCAAAGACTCCAAGGCGCAGGTAGCAGGCAAGAAGGCGACAGCAGATCAGATGAGGGCGAAGCTGGGCGACAATGAGGAGTTGGCCAACAAGCTGACACCAGACTATGAAGTTGGCTGCAGAAGAGCAACTCCTGGACCCGGATATCTTGAGGCCTTCACACGGGATAACGTAAGTTTAGTCACCGAAAGAATCGAAGCAAAAGGCATCCGGACCGGCGACGGCACCCTCCACGAAGTCGACGCCATAGTCTGCGCAACGGGATTTCAAGTTGACCACCGCCCTCCCTGGCCTTTCATCGGACGAGACGGCCTAACACTAGCTGAAGCCTGGAAAGACGAACCCACCTCCTATCTCTCCCTCTGCGCGGCACATTTTCCCAACTTCTTCATGTTCTCCGGCCGTACGTCCCTACCCTCCCTTCCCCTACCGCCCCACTGACCTTTCTTATCTAGCCAACGCCCCCGTCGGACACGGCTCCCTAATGGCCGGCCTCGGCCTCAGCGCCGAATACATGGTCTCCTGGATCCTCAAGATCGCCACCGAAGACATCCACTCCATCGCCCCGAAACAAGAAGTCGTCGACGAGCTCAACGCCTACCAAGACGAGATCATGCAGACGCTAGTCTGGAGCGGAGGCTGCCAGAGCTGGTACAAGAACCATCGGGTGGACGGGAAAGTGACGGCGGTGTGGGCGGGGAGTGCGTTGAGTTATATGGAGATGATTGAGACGCTGAGGGCGGAGGATTTCGAGGTGAGGTATCGGACGAAGAATAGGTTTCGCTTTATGGGCAATGGTCGCGTGAAGATGGAGTACGAGCCTGATGCTGATTTGGCTTACTATCTCAAGAAGTAGTGGACTACATCGCGAGCGATAGAGCAATAGATTTTGCCTCATCTTTGACAGCTAGACTCAATGCCGCCTATAACTTTTGATCATCCGGAAGACTCACGCCTGAGTATCATACACATCTCATCACGCTTCTCCCTCGCAAACCTGATCTCGTCCTAGCCTTCACGATTCGGCAATCGCTTCTTCGTTCTCTACGACCATCGTCAGCACAACTACACGCGAAGCATGTTGGACAAAACTAGCTAGGCTTACCCTTCAGAATCCCCTCCTTGACCAACTCCCCCCTATCCGGTCGTGCCTCCATCTTCTTCTCCAAGCTGTCCTTCCTCATATGCTTCTCCAACTCCCTCTGCTTCTCCTGCAACGCCGGCGCCACACCACTTTCCGGTAAAATATTCTTCTCCACCAGCTCCTCCTTCTCGGGCCGCTTACTCAAGCCCTTCTTCAGGTTGTCTGTAATACGCTGCCGCTCGAGCTCCTGCTGGCGGGCTTGAAGCGCTGGAGCAGCGGTGGTGTCGAGCAGGATGTGGCGGTTCCTGAGGTCCTGTTCGTCCGGACGGTGCTGGAGAGCTTTCTCGAGGGAGTTGCGGCGGTCGAGGGTGGGGGCGATGGGGGAGGTGTCGACTTCCGGGGCTTGGGTGGTGGTGTCGGCCATTGTTGTAGTGATGTTGGTGTGGTAGCGGGGTCGGGATTGCAAGGTCTTGTTGTTGCGTCGGTGTTGTTGGTTGCAATTGCAATCGAACGAGAAGAGAGTGGCTAGAGTGTAGAGAGTAACGGAATCCAAGGCTGACGTTTGAAACAACGGTCGTCACAACCCTTTGTTCGTTGCTGCCGTTGTCTTAGGTTTCACAACCCCAGCTCGAGCTCGGACCTGCATCAAAGCAAGGCGGCACGCGATGACATACTTTGGTGGGGCAGCATGTGACAGCCACGTGATGCTGGAACATACAATTTGCGGACTCGAGATTGGTCTCTATGGCCAAACGATCAAACATTGTGAGTCGGAAGCATTTGGAGCAACCGGATATGTGATTAATAGTCCTACAGTGGAAACACCGTTACCAAGCCGAGTGATCAAGCAGAGCAATATTGTGCTTCGAGCCTTGCCATCCCCACCGAAGCTTCGAATCTCGTGCGGCCACAGTTGCTGAGCAGGCATCTAGACGAGGCGTATCGTTCGAGACTGCCAGATTGCTCGAAACCATTTTTCGTTCGTGTCGCCAGAATGGTCAGCGCGCAGCGTCAGCTCGAACATTGCCACTCTCTCATACGTGTCTCCGTCCCTCTGCGAGGTCGCCGCCTGTATTATCAAGCCCCACGCGCACGTATCACCTGTGAACCCACGTCGAAGCAGGACTAAAAGAGCAATGTACTCCGTGCTAAAGTCCGACAGCCTCTGCTCGTCCAGCGCGGTGTGCCCATCCGATGATGGAGGTGTAAACATGTCCAACCGTGTCCTCTCACCGGAGTACAATTTGAGAGTGCTGATCGGCTGACCGTCCCGCATATCTGTACTCTTCCCTTGTACCCACTCTCGATCCCAAAATGCCGTGCCTAAGACGGCTCGGGTGAGTGTGTTATCGTTGCTCGCAGAATGATGGAAGCAGATTGCAGGTAAAGTATACCCAGTCACGTGAAGGCGGCCCGAGAGGACCTCTCCGTATGGGTTGCTTGAATTGAGTAATTCGATATCTTGTCCATGAACTCGCAGATCAAGAGGGGATCGGCTGAATCGATCCACAGCTGACAAGTCCCTTGAAAACTCTACCGTTGACATGCTAGTACCGGCCCACGACCATGATGGCGCGCAAGCGTGAGCTCCATCATCCCTGCGGCCATTCCACATTAGTTCGCGCAACAGATCGACACTCCAGAGGCCGGCTAGAAATTCCCCTCCCAGTAAAAGATGTAGGCGTTCACAGATCCCCGAGAGCGCCGGCAACTTGTCGGCGTCATAGCTCAGTTTGCGGGCGCCATAATGGAAGAGCAGGTTCTGATACTCGTCCAACAGGGTGTTGATGTTGGCCTCAGATATTGTGGATAGATCCAGCGTGTTGGAGTGGCACAACTTTCTCAGCTAGTCGAAGCGGAATGTGACGCTCGGTCCTAGGTGAGAAACCCCGTCCGCAGCCTCCCAGCCCTGACCGCACCTCCAATATAGCTGCTCAGGGCCATACTACCGACATAGAAGGGCTAGAGTCAGTCGATGTCCCATTACCAAAAAGTTGTTGGGGTCTTGCGAGGATGGAGTACAACTCTCTGCACTTACGATGAGATGGCGACGCGAGAGAATAGTTTCCTGCAACGCCCAGCCTCGCGTGTTGAGAGGAGCTTCTGATTCCAGCATCCTCAAGTTGTGGAGACGAGACATAGATGTCCCTATATGCACCTCCTCTGCCCGGCGGCCCTTGCCCCTTCCAGGGAACACCCGCAAGTGCCTTGTACCCAAATCTGGGATGTGGGTATTGGTTCGCAAGATACCGCTTCGACTATGCTCGGAAGCTGCAGCGAATATCGTGAGCGTAGCATTACGATAAACTGTACCCATGCGTTTTGCTTCCCGTGCCCAATCTTCCTTGGAATCTTGAACAATACACAGACAGTCAATCCATAAATATCGAAATCCTAGTCGCTTGGCAATAGTCATCGCATGCTGAAAATTTAGAGGCAACGGCTCGTGAGGTAGCTCCTTTTCGAACAGTTTTATGGTCTTATTAGTGAGGGGAGTCCAAGGCTCCAATTGGAAACCCGTACCCCAGCAATGACTTAGAGCTACATAAGGGGCCCTCTGGCCGTTCGTGGTAAGGATACGAGACTTGTGTGATGGACTCACAAGTGAGCCAAGGTCAATTACCCGAGTTGGTAGTATCTCTTCACTGCGCAGACGACATTCTGGATGCTCTGCACGGCAGCGACGTAGCCATCCCTGTGCAATCGAGAAGTTGTCATCCGAGGAGAGGTTGTAACCCAGCGCGAAGCGTCCGATGTTATGATTCTCCAGGATTAATGCAGAATCTGACCGTTGGAGTATGTCGGCTAGACTGAAGCAAGCGCTGTTAGGGGCACTTTACCTCGCTCGACAGTAATACATAGCTCAAAGTTTAATGATCCTCCAAGAAAGTGCCCGAGTTGATCTTCAGAACCAATACGGTCTCCGAATTGCACATGTAAAGTGTCAAGAATGGCGACTTCTTCCATCGCTGTTTTCGAGTACATGTATTCGAAACTACAAGCGAGTGCGATTCTGACATCGGCATTTCTCGCTTCTGCCGCAGAGTATATCGAATCGTACTTGATTGCAGCACTGTCCAGCCGCTCCCAGCAGTGCCAAACGTCCGGATAGGTACCAGATATGTCGGGGCCGGGAAGGGTTCTGGAACTCTTGAGGATTAGATCACAGAAATCGCAGCCTTGACGAGCTGAGTTCTCTAGATCATCGAAGGACTGGTGGTGCGGATAGTATCCAACTTCTGGGAAGCTGAGCGCCCTCTCACGATCGCTGAACTCTTTTTTGGCAGGTTCGATCAAGGTCCTTATGGTCAAGCCAGAGCAATAATGGCATCGCGACGCCTTTGCGGGGCCTTGACTCTTGCGCTGCTCGCAAGCTTGGACGACTTCCTTGATGCTGTCGCGTAGGTTTCCATTGTTATGTGTCA
>JAABUW010007205.1_pt1 | contig 13534 bp, 13 predicted proteins | sample 5560081 | NCBI WGS metagenome assembly JAABUW01 (sample SAMN10711882, study PRJNA513363) | rock metagenome | isolation source: Antarctica rocks | place: Antarctica: Victoria Land, Knobhead sud
CATGTGGTATTGATGATACATCACAGGGTCTCATGCTGATCGTGTACTTCTGTAGAGTAAAGAGGGAACAACAGAACAGCATGCATGTGACACATGTGACTTGTGTTGTGTGGCAGCTAGTGTTCTCATCATTGCAGAAAGCTTTGCACACCAAGAATTGCCATGCACAATAAGTAATCCTGACCTGCATCAATAGCAACCTCAGCACCAACCTTGAACAAGAAACGTGGGTCTGAAAGAAGGCGGTTGCGCACTGCAGGAAACGCTTTGGAGAAGAGTTTGGTGAAGAATCCTGCCTGCGACCAAGACAAGCAGAGTCAGATCACTGTAGAGGTAAACCTTGTTTTGTTGCCCTGTTGCTGCTGTCAAACTTTCTGAAAGTTTGCTGATATGAAGGTGACAAAGCATGCTAACACAATGCACAATGCATCGGCACAGACAACTGTTCATCTGACTTTGAGCTTTTCCAAAGCAAATGCATACATTTTCCTTCTCCTTTTACTCTCAACAGCGCCTGCCATAGAAGCTTACCTGAAGCAAGGCATATTGATACAAGATACTTTGGCGCAAGCCACCCTGTGCAGCTGCTGCAATGAACTCCTGAGGAAGGGCAATCCCTTTCCTTGCTGCAATGGCTTCTGCCTGGAAGCAAAAAGAGGAAGCAACTGTGAAACCGAACAAAGCGCTCAACTGAGCTGCGAAGCTTCAGGCAGGTTCAGGTGTATACTCACTGCAGTGGTACAACTAGCAGAAGCACGGTGGACTAACCTCCACTGAGTTCAGCAATTTGTCATCATCATCATCGTCATCCTCGCCACCGCCTCCTCCGCCACCGTTACCGCCTGAGCTGCCATTGCCCCCGAAATTGCCATGGCCATCGTTGCCAGAGCCATCAGTTTTAGGGAGTTGCAGGTCGGACTCTTTGAGGTTTGCGTTGCATGCGATAGGGTTTTGGCCGGCATTGATGTCACCTGTTGACAGCCATTGCCGACCGCTGCACGATGCGCTCTGGTTGCTGCTCACACGCTGAGAGGACAGGGGATTGCTTGAGTCACATCGAACTGCTGCTGCTCGTCTATGCAGAACCTGCGCAACAGCATGCGGTTGCGCCTGACAAATACTGCGCGTTGTACATGACGAGATATCGCGCTGCAGCATCAAGCAGATATACCTGCACGCGGCTGTTGAGCTCTCGTGAAGCCTTTCGTTGGTTGATTAAGGCAGGTCTGCAGGTCAGGCCCCTCGCATTCAGCAGCTCGGCTGTCATGCCTGATCCGTGCGCGCCTGGGCAGTAACCCTCCAAACCTTATGGATGGGGTCCCTGCAGAAAGCAACGGGACCGAGTCAAGTGTTGCCAGTCTGGGCAGAGCTGCCGTTTTGAAAAGTCCACAAAACGATTAGGGTTTCCCACTAGGGCATCTCTTATGCATATGCTTCTGCAATGCATGAAAATCTGACTGTTTGATATCAAATGCAGCTGCAAGATTTTTCGCCCGTATTGCAGACGTTTCCACGTTGTACCCGCGAGACTTAAAGGTTCTGCAGGCAAAATTGCCAGTGGTAACAGCTTGTGGCTCAATAGCAATTTCTGTGAACACAGTGGCACGAGCGCAGTGCCATTGGCCCCTGGATACGTGAGACTTTGTTCTTCATCCCTCCTTGATATTCAGTCCAGACGGAAGGCTTAGTATTAAATGCCAAACTTACATATGTGGTAGGTAAAATGGCAAATGTAACGCTTGCAAAACTTCCGATAAAACGCTCCCTGCCAATGCTGTGCAAAGAAGCGATACCTGCAGCCTGTGATCGTCCTTCTGTCTGCTCATCGGCCTAGTAGTGCTGGAAGCAATCAGCAGCCCGCTTGTGAGCTGTGACCAGGAAATACCGAGGATGCTGCCTTGCGCCATGGTGCACACCTGCTCTTCGAACAGACTTTGGTCGGTACATCCCTTTCGTGTCAGGTACTTGTAAAGCTGATCTTGGAGGATCTTGAAACTGTACGCCAGTATAGCACGCAGGCGTCGGGGAGACCACCGCCTTGCCTCTGGATCAAGTTGCGCTTATCTTCGACAAGAAACTCACGTCTGTTGCTATGCTCCTCAGGAAACCAGAGGGTACATCACAGCTGCGGTTTAAAAGCAGCCATAGTCAACGCGCCAGCTGTAACGAGCAGTCTTTCGTCCTGGGTGACCACAAGGACAGCTGTTCACAAACAGACACACCTGCTAGGTCAGTTGCTTGATGCCGGGGCTGCTTTGCGGCAGATCCAGGAACATTCAGTGGGACCTGACTTCCTGTAGGCGACAAATGCTGCTCACTCTGCTTGGGTCTTCAGCTGTGATAGCTCTACCAGCAGTGGCTGAGCCCAAGTTTGAACAGATGGAAGCCTTGAAAGGCAAGGACTATGGCAAAGTGAGGACAAAGTGAGCATGTGCATTACAAGCAACCGTTCTTGTCTTCAAAAGAAGCATGAGGCAGGCCCAAATGTGATGTTGCTTTCACCCACTGTATTGGACCTGTTTCCTGAGCGCCTTGTGCATACAGAAGCAATGAAGGTCAGCAAACAAGCGCAATGTGTATACCAGAAAGTCCACCACAGCCTTGTGGCAGACACTTTGAAGCTGTATATGCTTGCTGGCTGACTAAGTGATGCAATGGCAGGTACCCTGATTATGTCTTGACAGATTCAGGACTGCAGTACAAGGACTTGAGGGATGGCTCAGGTGATGCTGTTTCAAATGGCTCACATGTCACAATTGACTGGGATGGCTACACTCTAGGGTACTATGGCAGACCCTTTGAAGCACGCAACAAGGTGAATGTACACCTTTGGTTCATTTTGCGGCGGGCAGCATTATTTGTGATTGCATGTCCCAATATTGTATCACCATTGCCGTCATGAAGCAAAATTGCTGTTGTAGGAAGTGTACTGCTGCCATAATGTAGGGCTTCAATGTAAGTATTTGTTTCCATCTTGGCATCTGTGCAGAGAGCATCTTGTGCATGCCATGCAATCAACAACTTGTTGGTTCACAAATTGTTTCATTGCAGTCCAAAGGTGGAGCTTTTGTCGGGGACTCAAAAGACTTTCTGAAGTTTACTGTGGGGGATCACTCAGTGAGTCAAGCACACTGGCCAGTTGGTGATGTAGCAACACATGTCTTGCTGAGCACCACCTTGTTTGCAGTTGGTGCACTGTGACTGTTTTGCCCCTCATCAGCCCTGGCAGATGTCACGCCTGTCATCATTCCATCCTCAGCAGTCTTGGCATCTGTGCCACACCACATTGCACCAGCTAGAATATGATTTCCTGCATTCATGTAAAGCATTTGTTCAGTTGGATAGGCCAATCTGCACCAGAGATGCAATCGTGCAGGTAATACCAGCCTTTGAAGAAGCAATGGTAGGTATGAGGGTGGGCGGGGTGCGGCGTCTCATTGTACCCCAAGAGCTGGGGTACCCTGGGCAGCCCCCTGACTTCACCAAACAGGGCCCTACTCCTGGCAACTTTTCAGTGAGTTAAACAGTCCTGTTCTTTGATGTGTCGGGCCTTATGTTCTTGTCATTGATGGCACTGCTACTGACTTTGCAACCTGTCCGTGCCCATCATCTGCATGACATGTAGCTGTTGTTGAGGAGGAAGCTGGTCATGAGGTCATTATTTGTTGTGCATCTCGTGTTTGTTCAGTACAACAATGCACAGCTGATGGTTACTAGCAACATCCAGATCAGCTATTACACAAGAGTCATTTGAGCAATGCTCATGGCGCTTAGCTGCCACACATTGGAATAGATGCCCTCCTGCAGCTGCTCAATGACACAATGACGCAATGGCGGCTGCACTCATGTCAGGTGCTCCACAACTGTGGCATTTGGAATGCAGGGCAGGAGAGCATTGGACTTTGTTCTTAAGAATCAAGGGCTCATTGACAAGACGCTGCTTTTTGATATTGAGTTGATGCGCGTAAATTGACGGTAACAGTTTATGTTGCAAGCAAACTGGAATCTGCACTTAGGCTAGGTTGTTACAAGGCCTGCTGCTGCTGTGGTCTGTGCATGCTCGCCTGGATCTTTGCCTCAACAGCATGGCACAGTTCTGTTGCAGCATGCTACAATGATCAAACATGCGCTGAGGACAGCTGCTCTGTCTCCCATCTCATGATCATGATTTTAATTGCATATGCGGCCACAATGAGCAAACAGAACTAGGTAGCAGCATGGAGCACGCTGCCAAGTGCCTGGACCGCATCAATGCTGAAATGAGATTCCCTGTCGACCATGTCCCTGACATGTGAACAAGACGCATAACAATGTTTTCTGCAAAGCCAGTCTGGTCGGTTAATATTGAAGCATTGATGCCAGCATGTCATCAAGAGCTGTTTGCAGATGTGTGCCCATGTATTCTGCCGACAGTTGATGCGCGGTCTTGAGTGACAGATCACATCGTCACTAAGAATAAGCAGGTGCATCTGGGAAGCCACAAATAATCTCTCAGTCCTGTCACTGAAGAAGACGTCTACAACCCAGCAGACCTGGGCAGTCATTGATGCAAATGACCTTTTTCTTCATATAAAGTTATAGCATGATGGTACAGGAGACATAGCAGGTAGCTTAGAATATTTTGCTTGCTTGAGACCAAGTTCTGCTACCGTGTGTAACAGCGCTGTTACAATCAGTTGTAAACAAACAGACTCTATTCTAACATCACAGGAACACCATCAAACATGAAACTGATACGTGGACCTGCAGCTGCTAAGTGCTTCACAAGCCTTGATAAATGCACAGCGGTCTTGCCTGCAGGGTGAATGTCACACAGGCTCAAATACTCCAGTTTAGGAAGCAGGGTGACGTCAGCAATGTGCTTGCCAACCACAGCTGGGCCAATGATCTCAAGGCTTTCCAGCTTTTGCATTGCCTTCCATCTGATGTTTGAAAAATCAGTCCTATTGCCCTCCCCTGTGGTTGTGACTTTAAAGGATACTAAGCTTGTGAGCTGAGTCAGCTCTGCAGACAAGCTGGCTGATCCTTGAAAGGTGAAGATAACACGCTGTAAGCTGGTCAAGCCATACAGCCAGTCTGTGGGTAGCTCAGTACCATCTTTGCTGACCAAGAGAGCATCTAAAAGAGCAAGCTGTCTGAGAGAGGACAAAATCGCAGGGAAAGCAAAAGCGCCTGCAAAGCTACTTCTGAGGGAATGTGCAGGTTGTGCTGCACGTATCAGGCACATGCCGAATGTCAAAATGTGGAGAGCTGCGCAGGCTACCAACCCCATGTCATGCAGACCAGACAACACAGAGTCTACAACTGCAAGGCTTTGCAGATTCTGAGGATGAAATAGGCTTTCAGCACATTGTACCCAACTTGAGATTATGTGGAAATGCTTCAAAGAATTGGCAATGAGGACATCACAGAAACTGCCATCTTCCAACACCAGCCACTCTAGGGAGGTCAAAGCTTTCAAGGCCATCAAGGAACTGTCCTGAGAGCCCGCCAGCTTGCAGATTGTTACAGATGTGAGTGTTGAAAGGCTGTCGTCCAGTGTAAGCACTGATGGCTGCCAGAAATAGATAGTAGTCAGCTCAGGCGTTTGCAATGACAGCAACCATTGCTGCAAGCCTCAACTGACATCTGTAGCAGGAAGATGGGTCTTCTTGACAGCCTTGCAGCCCATGACATGTCAGAAGCACAAGCATGCTTGTGTTGACAATCACATGCTAGCCTTGCTCAGCAGCTGCAGCAACAGTCCTGCCCAGATTCACTTCACGCTCTATGCTCACACAGATGTCCTGATAAATGCATGCAAGCCTCCTGTAAGAATGCTACTGTGCCATTGCGGGCTGACAGCTGATAGTGGAACCTCTATACAGCAAGGCTTTGATTCTGATATGCTTGTCAGCATTGCAGCATGCATGTATCAGCTTCTGTTGCACTTGCCTTACATGTGTGCCAGTGCACACTGTATAGTAGCCTGTCCCTACTTGCAGAGTGAGACATGTATTGTAATCATCATTTTGATGGGTCAGGCCTGAACAGTAAGTACTGCATGTAGCTCAGTGTGATGCTAAGTCATGGCTCCATGCAGCATGGCTGTGTACATATACACAAGCATCGTCAGGTTACATATGTGTGTCATAACTCCAAGTAAGACTGCAGGTAGTATCCAGCTTGTGACACACTGTTCATACATTGTTCACATGCAAGAAAGCACACAACTGTGCCTTAACAGCATTGACATCATCAAAGAAACCTACATGAACACTGTGTCCACAAACAAATACTGACTAGTCATGCTGGGCTGTATGGTGCCCATCATCACAGAACTGTACAGACATGTCATGTACCATGTTCTGCATGTCACTGAGCATTTTTTCACTGGCAGCAATCAAAGTGAGCTTGCAGCATGGTGCATGCCACGTGTGAGCTTGCACAGAGTGACATCAACAGCAGTAATCCTGCATGCCATATTGCATGCTTTTAGGTGTTACACATCAGCTGAACATGGCTACTAGGAACCTTATTGGGAGTGTTGACCAGAGGCCAGTCTGTTGCTGGGTTCAAAGATTGGTGGGCTGCCATGCTGTGGCATGATGCCAAGAACATGCTGCAAGCTGCAGCAATGAGGAGGCATTGCAGATTGACCTGCAGAATTGGCTGCTTGCAGTGCTGCCCAGGAGGCTGTTTTGCTTTCAAGAGCTCAGGATCACACAGTGGTCCAACCCTGTGGCAGAGTGCATGCTGTTAGCTTGGACTGGCCTGGAACAAGCATAGCTGACTGCGTAGGACAAGTGAGCAGGGCAGCGGGATGGGGTGCAGTGGGTCTGTAAGGCCAGGAATGCCCCATCTGAGGCTCGTGTGAGATTTTGCCAGAATGCTGTAACAATAGTGGGCGGTCCAGACGGCAGGTTTTGGGGGGGTGGTGAAAAAGCTGGATTTTAATCAGGTAAATGGTATGGAGAAGAAAGATGTTTGCACAGCTGAGTGCTGCACAGGTGGCCACCTGCGCATCCCTCATCTGCCACCTGCCCGCTAGGCGCAAAGGAGAAGGTAGCAGTCAGCGAGAGGTCAGTGATGTTTGCTCCATCACAACGAGCTGCGGTCGTGTTCGGAACAGCGGCTGGCGCCTGCTTTGCTCAGGGTCACGGAGCTAGTTGCAGATAAGCACGGCGCGAACTTTCCAGATCGCAGACGCAATAACGGCAGAACGCGGCGGTGTTCAGTTGATGCCTGTGTGCGCGTGTGACTCACCGTAACAAGGACTCCCAACCGCCCCACGGCCCTTCGAAGGAAAACGAATTCTGTATGAAAGGAATCCGAATATTCAGAAGGGGGGGGCCTAACTCATCAGGGGGAAGGGTTCCCAGGCTGCTCACGGGCAGATTTGAAGAACTGCTGTCATGTGCAGCTGTGCGTGATCATTTGGTTTCAGGTGTCTTGGAAACAGCTACCTGAGCGACTGTTATATTCGGTGCCACCCCATAAAGCAATGCATGACATACAGACTCCTTGACTTTTGCAGCTTCAAGATGTTAGATCTAGATTATATGCAGGAAGGATTCAGACACGTAGGTTTCGTGCTGTCTTACGTTTTGGTATTTATAAACCCACTACATTTATTATTCATATTGATAAATAATTCACAGCTACATGCTGTCTACACGTCAATTGACTTGCAAGCTTTGTTCAGGGCGCATGCAGGACAATAGATAGCTCAAGCCAGCAACTGCAAGCACGTATCTAATGCAATAACATTTTGTGACGGGAGCAACAGATGACTACACAATGTTATAGCTTTAAACAGGGACAATACAGCATTCAACCCTTGCACCCTCCAGCATCAGGCGCAAGAGACGATTCACGTCCTTTCTGTCCTGGATGAGAGCAACTGATGCAGCAAAATACCGGTGGCAACACTTACATTTAGGCTATCTACACTATCAAACTCTGTTTTGTGGCCTGTGTCTACCTTTACTAGCTTGTGACAAACATTGCGCACTGTAGTCCTGAGCCCTACGCCCTCGTTACCAAGTACTAACAAAGTTGGCTGTGTCATTTGGACATCCAAGCAGTTGACAGATGAAGCTTCAGATGCAGCACCAATGACTTGCCAACCAGATTCAGCAGCAGCAGCTAAAGTCCTCGGGAGATTTTGGGCTGAGTAGACAGGCATTGCTTCCATTGCTCCAGCACTAGCTTTACTGACAACAGGCGATAAAGGCGCGCTGTTGCGACTGCATGTTAGCACCCCATTTGCGCCCAGAAAATGAGCACTTCGTAATGCAGCTCCAAAATTTTGGGGGTCCATGACTTCATCAAGTACCAACCAGAGAGGAGGCTTGGTCAGGTCATCTGAGCTTTGCATTGCATCCTCCAATCTGTCAATTGGAACAAACGACAGAGGTGAGCAGTCTAGAACCAGCCCCTGATGAGGTCTGTTGCCAGAGATGATGTTGAGGTCATGCTTGCTGGCTGTGTTTACTGCTGCACCAGCATCTCTTGCTGCTTGTACTGCTTGAGACACTGCTGTCTGATCCTGCTTCTTCACAGGCCTGAGGCCGTCCTGAATATATAGACTGTACAGAGAGCGGCGAGAAAATTTGAGTGCAGCCAATACTGGGTTGACACCATAGACAGCATCTCCGACCCAGTTGTTTTGCAAGAGGCTGGTGCTAGTTACTGGGCGATCAGCAGGATCGCCCCTGTCACGTCCCCACTCTGACCGCTGCTCTCTGGAAGGAGGTCTCCGGTCCCTGTCACTGCGGTCCTGCCAGCTACGTTGATCGTCCCTCCCCCTATCTTCGCGTTGCCACTTGTCACGAATGTCCTGCCGAGGCTGATAGCTCTGAGAGCGCTCTCTAGACTTATAGCTGCTGGTGTCTTTGCTCCGAAACCCAGAGCTGTAACACCTTAGAGCAATCGAGCGGTTCCGCAATTGCTGGGAATGCCCTGCCGAAGCTGAGCGGCTTATATGCTGCTGTAACAAGCGCATCGACATGAGGAACCGCTTGTCGCTCCTGTGTGTCGACTAGTGTTGTGATTTGCAAGTCTGCTGAGTCGGCAGAACCCTCTATAAACCCTATAAATTGAATTGCTTCCCTCAGAGAAATTGAACTGCAGCACTTGTAATACATCTGCAGTATGCAGTACAATAGCTTCAGGTGGATCATGTAGGAACATGCAGGCTGCCATTGCTATACCGCTGCGCACTGACTTTGACCTACAAATGTCTCAAAATTGCGCCTCACGCATGCATGGAGTGTCAAAACCCGCCATTAACATGACGCCAACGAGACAAAACAGACAGCGAGACAGATGTGGTGTGGACACAAGCATAGAGCAAGACGCTTCCAGGCGAACTGTAGCTATATCCAGTCGCCTTCTTGAAGCTTTAGGGGCAAGTAGACCTGACTCAAGTACTGAAAGCCAAAGGAGCTCAGAGCTTGAATCTCAGCTTTCACCTTGCTTTGCACCATGATTTCCAGCTCTTTTATCCACTCAGGGTTGGCTTTCACAAAGTCTTCCTCCATCTGCAGTAAAAGCGGTTCTGATGTAAGTGACCATGCGTCTACAGAAAGTCTCAAGTAGACATGTCATTGTAACAAACTAGGTAACCGCTTCCTTAAGCTGGGCTGGCAAGCAATAATGAGTTGGAATAAAAGTGCGCAAGCTTGGAACCTTATGCACCAGGCGTGGGGTAGATTTTCTGTCCGTTGGGCTGTCCAGCATATGTTGATTGCATTCTAGCATTTGTCAATGCTGTACAATGAGCAAAATATACACACCAGTCTTTTGCCGGTCTTCATATCCTCCTCAGTCATGGGGAGGCGGCACTGTTCTGGGATATTGAATCGATCCAAATCAGATGGCCGTACTCCCAGCCACTTGATGTCAGGAGTTGTCAGGTTGCTGCTGTCATATGACATGTTCATGGAACCTGCATGCCCCTAAATAAAATCTGTGTGCACCATGGACACAAACAGAAAGCTTACTGGCTGGCAGTCGGCTTTCACAGGTCCTCAAATTGGGCAGACTTGCCCAAGTAATGCAGTAACACAGGATCTTACATGTCTATAAAGCAAATGCTGTTGTGTTTGGCTCAACAGCTGTCTCACCTTTCATGTAGACAGAGAGGATCTTCAGGCCATATGGATCTGAATCTACCAGTGCCAACACAGGTATTTTGAGCGTATCCTTCAGTTTCCTCAGAAACAGCCTGCAATACACAAGAGGTCATGCACAACCATGCAACAGCACACAAGGTGCTTGTGCCATTATACCCTACCAAGATGCCTGTCAAACACATGTTCAACAACGTCTTTGCCTCAAGGTAAGTCAGGACATCTTCCTCAGGAAAAAGACATTGACTGCCAGCTGCACTGGTTGACTGCACCTGGATGCCACATCTGGCTGCCCCTTTGCTGTGAGGATGATGCAGGGGTAGGTGTTGTAGAAGCGGTCCTCTGCAAGCCGCATGAAGGCTGCATCCTTCTCCACCAACAGGATGAACAATGCATCACTCTGAATGCTGTCCACCTGCAGAACTACAATGATGTGAGCCACATCACCTGAAAGTCCATTTTCAGAATGCGCCAAACAACGTGCTGCTGTATATAGAATCAGGGCTGCTGGACATGTACACTTGCATGTAGACCAATTGTCTTCCTGATGCTTGCAGATGATGTGTGGAGATGCTAAGGCAAGGTGTCAAACAACAGAGCACATCACACACCAACAACAAGCATTTGCCAACTTCAGCGACAAGCAAGCAAGATGTGGGGTGCTTGCAAGATGTGATAAGCAGCCGTTTGACTTTGAGCAAACGAAGACAAGGAGGTGCTTACCTTGTCCACATTGGGGGGGATGGCTTTGCCGCCAACTCCCATGCGCTGACAGTCTATAAGGTCTCCATCCTCTCTGAATGTGAGCCTGCCCACTACAACCCCTTTCTCTGATGCCACCACTGCAAACAGAAGCACAAGCCAACCTGGGACAGAGCTTTCATCCGGGTGTTGATCTTGCAGTGTTAGTCCCACATATGATGTTCTGGAGGGAAGCATGCTTGCGATCCCTTTTCTGAGCAAATGGTACGACAGATGTCAATTGCCACACACAAGACTTTAAGGTGCTAAACAAAACAAAATGACATGGGTTTTTTGCCATTGCATTTGAAGCAGCAATGGCAGAGGTCAGAGTCCACCATATAACAAGATGTACACAGTGAACCAGCTCAGGCTTCAGGCAAGATACACAAAGCTAGTCTCACCGTGCAAACTAGATCTGGTGCAGCCTAGCAAACAAGCCACATCATCCAAAGTGCTATCGGAGTTGCCTTGTTCCTGGGCATCACACAATGCAAGACTTGTTTGCTTGGCTGTACATGACATGCCTCATTTCACAGTGTCCAGACACAGACTTGTTGTGATACTGAGGATGTGCAATAGTCTGTCTTACAGAGTTGTTCAAGACATATTGCAAAGCTAGCCACATATGCTAGAGCATGATATGGTTGGCTGGGTGCTTACCTCAAACAGCTTGACATCTGTGTAGAAAAGATCACGCTTTGTGACATGTATGCGCTTAAGGCACAGCTCGTGAATCAGCTGCAGAATGCGAGTTGTGATGACAGCCTTTCGACAGGTACTGGTGCTGGCAAAGGGCCGCTGTGACTTGGAGTCTTTCAAGACTATGCGGTCAAGTTCTGGAATGTACATTTGGTTGCCTTTGGCCCTTGATGGAATGCCATACGAGAAACCTTCCCCGTTGAGGATCTGCTGGGCGACCTGATAGATTGCGCTTTCAACCTCATCTAGTACCGAGTCTGCACTTTTGTCAACTACCTGCAGAAAAGCAGATCAGTAGTGTGGTCAAAGCTGCCAAAAAGCATGTGGGACAACACGCACATACCTCTCGACATGAATGGGGCAGTTGCAGGTCTGAGAGCGTCCTACACAGGAGCACGATGGTTGATTGGTGGCAGTGTGAACCTTTTGCCAGCCGCTGTCGGGATCACACCTACCTTGACAGTATGGGGTCTTCACGTACCCTCTTGGCCAGGGCTTTCACTTTCACCAGTACTTCCTGTGGCATGCAGAGTCAGATGACGGTGGCTCAACATGGATGCATCATAATATACAGTCTGAACTTACATCTGCTGTTTTGACTTTCTTTTTTGCGCCGAGTGCAGCATGCTCTGTTTTAGCTGGTCGTTTCTTGACATTGGTTTTCGACATTGTGCTCAGGCAGGGACTCCAGCTCTTGCGCCGATCAGCAGGCGCTGGTCATCGAGGGCGTTGCGTGCAATGTTGTGCTCAATTCGAACGACCACCTTGACCGGTCTTGCTCCGAGACCATTCGCTAGTAGCGTCAAAGCTCGCCCAGCAAGCTCTAGTCAACAAAGCAAACAGGTTTGCATTGGAAGGCCTCGCAATGGTTCAGACGTGCGAGTTTTGGTTGCCCATAAAAAAGCGAAGATGCAAATTTGAAGCGAAGCCAGGATTCAAGTTTTGCGGGAATCATATGCCAAACGGCCTGCAGCCAGAACGCAAGCGTATCCCATGCCCTTGGGACCCTTCACAGTATGCAGCTTACTGCGGCCCCTCTGAATGCGATTTACGAGTTTTTCGACCAGTCAGTATGTTGCTGCAGTACAGTCTATGAGGCAGAGTTGAGGCAGCATGCTTTCAGGTGCCCTTCTCACCTTTTTCAGCTCAAGAACCAGGTAGCAGCGTGCTGACCTTATTCTATGCAACAAGTTTACATTATACACAATGGAGACACAGGCAGCCTCATGTTAGAACTCTGCACTCCAGCAGGCAGCCGTCAGCTATTCAACAGCACTTGAATCTGCAGGCACAGCCATACTGCCAGCCAGATGTGAACGCTGGTCAGCAAGAAGATGCATTGCACCTGCTTGCAAACAACAACCAATCACAGGCGGAAACAGAGCAGGGCGCTGCATCCCCACAACAGTATGTGCAAGCTTTGGGGCAGGAGAAGTTCATGGCTTTGATACACCGCATTGTCAAAGCTCATCAACAGGTAAGCATGGCTTGTTGGCACACCAGCAGACTGCTGTTCATCTGCGATATGTTCGACAAATGCTGGCAAACATGCTGTGTAATGTGCTACACACCTTACACAGGCATGCTCAGAGCAGGAGAGACTGCAGCCCTTGACACCCTCAGAGTGTGAGGCTTATCTCAAGCCTGACAATGAGCGCCCCTTCTCTCTCAAACATGCGCAGCAGCAGGCCAGCATTGTAGGGCATATGAAGCAAAGCGGCCTTCTGCAGGCAAGTTCTCACTATGCCAGAGCACTAAAGTAGACTGAAACATGCCTGGAAGCTTTGTAATGTTGTTTCTGCTCAACCGAGGTCTCGCTTTTGCCCTACAGATACATGCTTTTACTTGCTAAAGCTACATGCTAGCACTCCTGACCTGTTATATGTGCTGGCATTGTGCAGAATGCTGAGGGACATGTATATATTGAGTTTGGAGCAGGCAAGGGCTATCTTTCCAGCATGCTTGCAGATGCCTCA
>JAABUW010007206.1_pt1 | contig 13532 bp, 16 predicted proteins | sample 5560081 | NCBI WGS metagenome assembly JAABUW01 (sample SAMN10711882, study PRJNA513363) | rock metagenome | isolation source: Antarctica rocks | place: Antarctica: Victoria Land, Knobhead sud
GCATTTCTTGTGGTGGAGGTCCCGGTTCGTGCTGAACCCGTCCGCATCGTTCGCGTAAATCGCCAAGCGGATCAAACGCCGCACCGCGTCGCAGTCGAGCTGCTCGCCAGACGAGTAGTAGGACATGCTGCGCCGTGCCGGGAACGCCCGGAGGACCGCGGCCACCAGCAGTTCGCCATCTGCAGAAGCGGCAGCGTCGACCGCCACGGGATGCAGCAGCGCTGGAGGGCAGGCCAGGTCCTCAGTCAGCAGGCCCTGGCCCAGCAGTTCCTCCAAAACAACGTTGATGGAACGCGACGACCACGCCTTGCCGTCGGGTGCGCGCAGCCCGGACCGGGTCAGGCAGTCCAGGAACGCCGTCTTGTTGGTCGGCAGGAACACCAGGTTTTTGAGGCGCAAAACCTGTTTGGGTCCAGCAGGCAGGCATGTGTAGCGGTGCCAGAGATCAGCTTCGGACGGAGGTTTGCGGATGGCGGTCATGGGGCGGATCAGGCTACCTGCGGCTCAGCGGGCCTACCTATACGAAGGCGTCGCTTGCCGCCACGCCGGGCCTGGCAAGACGGTCCGGACAGGCCGAGCTGGTGCGAGGAGGGCCGCCTGCCCCGTGGGTGCCATCGCGGGCTGTTTCAGGGCTTTGATGCACGGGCCGGTCGGTTCGATCGGCGGCTCTCGCCCGAGAAGCCGGCGGTAAGTTCCGCAACGCTCTGCAGCGCCGCCGGCGGCAACGGGCCCTTCAGCACGGCCGCCAGCGCCGTCTCGAACTCATCCACGCTCGCCGTGCCGACCAGGATCGTCCCGATCGCGGGATGGGCAATGGCGAAGCGGATGGCGTGCTGTCGATCGTGCCACCTGGGGAGGCGGTGGCGCTGGCCCGTTCCCTTTCGCCGGTGATGCGCGAAACCGCGCGCAAGCCGATCCAGGCAGACTGCAATGCCGTGAGCCCGTAGACCGTCGCGGCGATCGCGGCCGAGGTGGGCGCAGCCGGGGCTCGCTTCGTGGATGCCGGCATCATCTGCGGCCCGCCAAAGCCGGGCACGCCCGGTCCGCTGATCTATACCTTTGGCCCCGATGCGCCCGCACTCGGCATGCTGGCGCAGCATGGGCTGCGGATTAGCGACCTGCATGGCCCCGTGGGGGCGGCATCCGGACTGAAAATGAGCTATGCCGGCATCACCAAGGGGCTGACGGCGCTCGCCTCCGCCATGATGCTGGCCGCCATGCGGTTCGGGGCCGCCCCGGCGCTTCTCGTAACCGTCGCGAGCCTCCATACCGCGGCGGAGACGATCGAGCGCTTCGAGGCGGCGGTCCGGGCCAAGGAATGGGCCGTCTTCGCCAAGCTCGACCACGCCGCCGCGGCCGAGGCTGCCGGACTCCAGCTTCGCCCCTGCACCGTCGTCGTGTTCGGCAACCCCAAGGGCGGCACGCCGGCCATGCGAACCAATTCGACCCTGGCCATCGACCTCCCCCTGAAAGCCCTGGTCTGGGAGGACGACAGCGGCAAGGTCTGGCTGACCTACAACTCGGCCGAGTTCGTCGGCCAGCACGTCTACGGTCGGCACGGGCTCAGCCTGGATGCGAAGCCCAGCCGGGGCCTTGCGAAGCTCCTGGGCGACGTCTCCCGGGACGCGACGCGGTAGGCCGGGAAAGCGAACACGGGAACCCGGCGGCCCCTGGGCGTTGCACGTCCTCACTGATAGGGAGGTTCCCGTGGCCGCTCGCCCGCGCGTCGTAGCGTTCGATATCGTCGAGACCACCTTCTCCCTGGAGTCCTTGCGTCCCCGGCTCTCGGCGCAAGGCATCCCAGGCGCCAGCCTGGAGACGTGGTTCGCCCGCATCCTGCGGGACGCCTTCGCGCTGGCCGCGACTGACACCTACGCCGGGTTCCGCGACATCGCGGCGGCGACGCTCGCCGAAGTGGCGCGCGAGCACGGGCGGGAACTGGGCAAGGCCGGGCTCGACGCGGTGCTGGACGGGTTCGGGCAGCTCGACCCCCATCCCGATGCCGCCGAGGCATTCCGCATCCTGAGGGGCGCAGATGTGCGCGTCGCCGCCCTCAGCAACGGCGCGGCCGAGACGACGCAGGCAATCCTCCAGCGCGCGGGGCTCGCCTCGGAGGTGGAGCGCGTCATCTCCGTCGCCGAGATCCGGCAGTGGAAGCCCCGGCGAGGCATCTACCTGCATGCCGCGGAGGTGCTTGGCGTACCGCCCGCGAAGCTGGCTCTGGTGGCCACGCACGCCTGGGACGTGCACGGGGCCAAGTGCGCCGGGCTGCTCACGGGCTTCGTCGCCCGGGGCCAGAGCTTCCCCGCCACCATGGCCGCGCCGGACATCATCGGGCAGAGCTTGGCCGAAATTGCCCGCGGAATTGCAACCATGCCGACCAAATGAGGCCCGCACCGACCGACTGACGGGTGCGGTCGAGGTGCCGTAACCTTTAACGCGGGGACTCGAACCTTGAGGCAACCCCATCCACCTCCGGCACGGGGGCGATAGAGGTTGCCGACTAAGTGCCCGATGCGTGTACCTTGGCTTCCATCATCGGCCCTGGACGAGCCCCTCCTTGTCCGGGGGCTGGATCCCCGTGCCCTTGCGGCGCCTAGCCTCCGGGCGAGCGAAGCCGGTCGGCCTCCGCAAACCCGCAAGGAGTAAGACGGTTGCAAACAGCGGCACCCTGGCTCGTCCTGCTCGCGTTCTGCGCGCTCACCTGGTGGGTAACGCCCCGGCGGGTCGAGGCTGCCCAGTTCTTCGACGGGCGGCAGGACGACGGGCGGCCCCCGGGCGTGTGGATGGTGGCGATGAGCGCCGCCGTTACCTGGGTCTTCGCCAAGTCCATCGCCAACGCCTCCGACCTCGCCTACGGCTACGGGCTCACGGGCGGCCTCGGCTACACGGTCTATTACCTGAGCTTCGTGGTGGCGGGTTTCGCCATCTACCTGCTGCGGACGCGAGGCGGATACCGCTCGCTGCCGCATTTCCTGGTCAACAAGTACGGGGTGCCTGCGGCCAAGCTGTTCATGCTTCTGGTGCTGTTCAGGCTGGCCAACGAGATCTGGTCGAACACCAAGGTGATGTCGCTCTACTTCGGGCCGGAGGGCAGCAGCGCATACTGGCTCGCGGTCGTCCTCGTCACGGCCTTCACCGTCGCCTACGCCTGGCGCGGCGGCATGCGGGCGAGCCTCACCACCGACCGGGTCCACATCGTCCTGGCGTTCGTGCTGCTGGCGCTGGTGCTGGCCGTCCTGTTCCCCGGGCTCGAGGCTAGGGGGCTGCCCGCGGTCTCGCAAGCAACGCGGGACGGCGGCCTGACCTTCTGCCTGCTCGCCCTCGTCCAGGTCCTATCATACCCGTTCCACGACCCGGTCCTCACCGACCGCGGGTTCCTGAACCAGCCGAAGCAGGCCCTCCGGAGCTTCCTGCTCGCCAGCCTGCTGAGCGGAAGCTTCATCTTCCTGTTCAGCCTGATCGGCCTCTATGGCCTGTCGTTCGGCCTCGGCAAGCCGACCAGCGTCACAGTCCCGGCCTCGTTCGGGCTGGTCATGCTGCTGGTGTTCAACGCCATCATGCTGATGACGGGCGGATCCACCATCGACTCGACGCTGACCAGCGTGGCCAAGCTCTCGGCGCGGGACTGGCGGAACCGCTCGGCCGATCCCACGCCCCGCCAGCTCGCGACGGGCCGCATCGCCCTGGTCGTGGTCGCCGTCGTGGGCAACCTCCCGCTGCTTTCCATCTACCTGGGCGACCGGGTCGGTCCGGCCATCATCGCGGCGACCACCATCAGCGGGACGATGGTGATGGGACTGGCACCCATCTTCCTGCTCTCCTGGATCCGGTCAGCGGGTCCCACCAGCTTTCACTTGGCGCTCTGGCCCGGCGTCGCCATCGGCGTCGTCCGCGCCGTGGAGACCTTCGGGCAACTGCACATCTTCCCCGCGAGCCTCTCGCTCGGGTCCGGCCCCTTTGCGCTCGACCTCGGCGTCAACGCCTGGGGCCTGGCTGTCTGCACTGCAGGCTTCGCCGCGGGGGCTGTCCTGGCGCCCAGGACGGACCTGTCGGTCGCCGGGCTGCCCCAGGAATGACGCCGGGCATGGCCCCCGTGGTGGAAGCGCACGGCGCCGTGCTCATGTTCGGCGGCTGCTACAGCAACCTGCAAGCGACGAGCGCCCTGCTGGAGGAGGCGCGGCGGCTCGGTATCCCGCCCGAGCGCACCATCTGCACGGGCGACGTGGTGGCGTACGGCGCGGATGCCGCGGCCACGATCGACGTCGTCCGCCATGCTGGCGTCCACGTCGTGATGGGGAACTGCGAGGAATCGCTGGGAGATCGCGCCCAGGATTGCGGCTGCGGCTTTACGGCCGGGTCGGCCTGCGACCGGCTCTCCGCCGCCTGGTACTCCCACGCCGACGCCATGCTCGACGACGCGGCTCGCGCCTGGATGAGGAGCCTGCCGCGCCGCATCGACCTGCTGATCGGGGGTCAGCGGCTCGCCGTCGTCCACGGCAGCCCGGACCGGATGAATGCGTTCGTCTTCGGCTCCACCTCCGACGATGATCTCCGGCAGCTTGTCCGGGGCGCTGAAGGCGACGGCGTCATCGGCGGCCATTGCGGCATCCCGTTCACGCGCATGGTCGACGGCCTGTTGTGGCACAATCCCGGCGCCATCGGCGTTCCCGCCAGTGACGGCACGCCGCGCGTCTGGTTCAGCCTGCTCGAGCCCGGCCACGGTGCCATCGAGATCCGGCACCTCCCGCTCGAATATGACCACCCTGCGGCGGCAGCGGCGATGCGGGCCGCCAGTCTTCCCGAGGGCTATGCGGACGCGCTGCGGTCCGGCCTGTGGCCCAGCCTGGACGTCCTTCCCCCGGAGGAGCTGGCGCAAACGGGGCAGGCGCTTGCTCCCCGGACGCTGCGCTGGCCGACACCCTGTGCGGCAGCGTCCGCCCCATGAGCGCAGCCGCGCCGAGCCATTCCTCCTGGCTGCCCCGGGCAGTTCTGCTTGTCGCAGCGGCGGGTCTCGTCGGCGCGTTCTTCGCTTTCGGGCTCCATTACACGCTTACGCTCCAGTCGCACCGGGACGACCTGGTTCGGGTTCGCGACTGTAACCCCGTGCTGTTCGGCGAAGGCTATTTGCTGGCCTACATCCTCATGGCCGCGCTCGCCATCCCGGGCGCCCTCGTCATGACGGTCGCGGGCGGCGCGGTTTTCGGCCTGGTGGAAGGAATTTTGCTGGCGTCGTTCGGGTCGTCGCTGGGCTGGTTCGACCTGGCGTTCCGCCCGGGCGGGCCCCCGCTGATGCCGCTGAATGCTTACGGCGCGAACCTGCACTCGGCCTGGCTCGGCATGCCGTTCGGGGACCAGGGCTTCGTCATCCCGGCGCGCTCGTCCGCGGCGCTCGGCGGCTTCGAGGAAAACGCCCCGTACGGCGAGGACCATTTGCTCGCCGCGGCGGCCAGGCGGGCGGGCATCCCGCTGCGGCGGATCGGTGCCTGCCTGTTTACGAGCGCGCGGAAGTACGAGCGCGGCGGCTGGGCCGCCACGACCGCGCGGCATCTGTGGCTGACCGCCGCGCAGGCGTGGCCGGAGTGGCGCTGCCTGCGCGGGGGCGCCGGATGACCGCCGTCGCCATTTTCGTCAAGACGCCGGGCCTCAGCCCGGTGACGACGCGCCTGGCCCGAGGCATGGGCGGCGCCCACGCGACCAAGTTCCACCGCCGGGCCGCCGCAGCGGTCGGCGCGACGGCGCGTGCGGCCGCGCCCGACGTGACGCCGCACTGGGCGGTGGCCGAGCAGGACGCGCTGGCCCACCCCGCGTGGAGCGCATTCCCGACGCTCTGGCAGGGCGATGGCGACCTGGGCACGCGGCTGGATCGCGTCTACGCGGCGCTGCTCCGCGATGCGGCACTCACCGTCCGGAACGGCGGACCTCCGTACGCCATGGGTCCGGCAACCGACGGCGGCTTCTGGCTGTTCGGCGGCCGGGCTCCGGTGCCGCCGGACGTGTGGCACTCGGTCGCCTATTCCCGGGCGGACACCGGGGCCAGGCTGGCGGAGGCGCTCGGGCGGTTCGGTTCGATCAGCTGGCTTCCCGCTCTCGCCGACACCGACGAGGCTTTGGACCTGCCCGCATTGGTTTCGGCCCTGGGCTGCCTGCGCGACCCCTTGCCGGAGCAGGCCAGCCTCCCCGACTGGCTGCGAACCATGCCCCAGGCGCCCGCCTTCCCTGAACTCGCCCAGGAGACGTTCTGACGGTGACCGCTTCCGCCCTCGCGTCCGCCCCGACTCTCGCCAAGGAGAAGTTCCGCGACCCCGACATCACGGCCGGGGGCGAGCGGCGCGCCAAGGTCGGCCTCAAGGCCCTGGAGACGCTGTGGTTCAACACCGGGACGCTTTGCAACCTGACCTGCCTGAACTGCTACATCGAGTCCTCGCCGCGGAACGACCGTCTGGCGTACCTGACCCAGGCCGAGGTCGCCCGCTACCTCGACGAGATCGCGCGGGACCGCCTGCCCACCCGCCTCATCGGCTTCACCGGCGGCGAGCCGTTCATGAACCCGGACATGCCCGGGATGCTCGAGGACACGCTGTCGCGCGGGTTCGAGGCGCTCGTGCTGACCAACGCCATGAGGCCCATGCAGAAGGTCCAGCCCGCTCTGCTCGAGTTCCGGCGGCGGTTCGGCTCGCGCCTGACCGTGCGCGTCTCGCTCGACCATTACGGGGCCGCCGTCCACGAGGCCGAGCGGGGCGCGCGCAGCTGGCAGCCGACCGTGGATGGCCTCGCCTGGCTCTATCGCGGCGGGTTCGAGGTCCATGTCGCGGCCCGCCTCCTCTCGGGAGAGACCGAAGGGGAGGTCCGCGCCGGGTTTGCCCGGCTGTTCGCCGGGCTCGGCATTGGCCTCGACGCCTGGGACCCGGTCCGGCTGATGCTGTTTCCCGAGATGGACGCCACCCGCGACGTCCCGGAGATCGCCGAGGCATGCTGGCGCATCCTGGGGCGCTCCCCGGACGAGGTCATGTGGTCCGGCTCGCGCATGGTGGTGAAGCGCAAGGGGGCGTCGTCGCCCGCCGTGGTCGCGTGCACCCTGCTGCCCCACGACCCGCGCTTCGAGCTCGGCACGACGCTGGCGGAGGCGAACCGCCCGGTCGCGCTGAACCATCCGCATTGCGCTTCCTTTTGCGTGCTCGGGGGCGCGGCCTGCAGCCGGGCATAGCAGGGTCGCTCGCCTAGCCCGGGGCGGAACCCCGCGCCAACCGGGACAGCACGCGGCGGCCCAGGACGCCCTCAAGAGCAACCAGCAGCGCGGCCACGCCCAGGTTCCAGGCCAGGATCATGACCGTCGCGTCGATCTGATGCAGCAGCAACAGCGCCGTGGAGGTCATCGCTGCAACGGCCAGGCCCGCCGTCATGGTCACCAGCTTGGGGCGCAGCCGCGCGGCGTGGCGGAGCATCGCGAACATCGCGACCGACAAGGGCACGCTCACGGCGAGCACGGTCGCGAAACACCGGACCGCCTCGCCCATCTGCAGCGTGCCCGCGTTCACGCTGACCCAATCGGTCAGGCAGCCATAGCCGATTGTGGATACCCAGAGAAGCAGCGTGGGCAGCGGCAGCAGCAGCCAACGGCGGGAGCGGTCGGGCAGGCTGCCCAGCAGGCATCCGACGGCCGCAAGACCTCCAGTCGCCGCCGATGCAATGCCGCCCAGCAGGAACGAGGGCTTGCGGAGCTGTTCCGCCAGATCAGGCCGCAGGCCATGCTCGACGACGAGCAGCAGCAGGATGCCTGTCGCCAGCGCAAGCCATCCCGCCGTCCGCACCAGCGGTGGATGGATCGCCCGTACCGGCCGGGCATCTGCGGCCAGGATCGCGATGAGGTCGGGGGTATCCATCACTCTTTGGGACCCCGATCGTGCAGCAACGTCCTCAGGGCAGCGATGCCCCGGTGCGTGGCAACCTTGAGCGCGCCGACCGACATCCCGCTGACCGCCGAGGCGTCCTTGAGGGATTTCTCCTGCAGCTTCAGCAAGATCACCGCTTGCCGCTGCCCGGGCGGGAGCGCCGTGATGGCGAGGTGGAGATCCTGTGCCTCGAAGCTGCTGTTCGGGTTGGTCTCGGCCGCGGGGAATGCCTCGTGTTTCAGTTCGAGGGTGACCTCCCTTTTGGACGCGCGCCCCCGGGCGCGCAGGCGGTCCATGACCCGGTGCCGCGCGATCCCGGCCAGCCACGGCTTGAACGGGCGGGATGCATCGTACGTGTGCCGGACGGCATGCAAGGTCAGGAGTACGTCCTGGACGGTGTCCTCGGCGTCGCTCGGGTTGCGGTGCGCGCGGCTCGCGATGGCCCGCAGGAAGGGCGTGATGCCGACAAGCAGTCTCCGGTAGGCGCCGCTGTCGCCGCCCTGCGCAAGCACCATCAGCGCCGCCCATTCCTCGGGATCGATGGTGATCGCGTCGCGCGGGCGTAGGGCTTGGGTCATGCTCTTAGGCAGCGTCGCATGAATGCGGGGGAGCCCACGAGCAGGTCTCCCCCTGTCCGAGTTCCTAAGCCTCGCCGCGGGCGGGATAATCCTTCTCCGTGACGAACTTCACCGCGGCGAGCACGTCCGAGAAGGACGGCCGTGCGAACGGCATCGTCTGGATGGAGGCCGCGTAGAGCGTCTGGTCAGGCCGGATCAGGAACAGGCCGGGCTCGGCGAATAACGGCGGCTCGCCGTCTTTGATGCCTGCCGAGATATAGAGGCCCCATGTGCGCGCCTGCCCGATGCCGAAACCGTAGGCGATAGGCAGGTGCTCGATCCCCCATTCGGCCTTCGACTGCTCCGCCCGCTCTTGCGTGTCGGTGCTCGCCGCCACGGTCTTGACGCCGAGCGCCTCGAACTCGCCCAGCTTGCGGTCGAGGTCGCGCAAATAGGTCTTGCAAATGGGGCAGTGCAGGCCGCGATAGGCGACGAGCAGCGTGAACGTCTTCGGCGCGCTCTGCGCTAGCTCGAACTGGCCGCCGCCGACCAGAGGCAGGCTGAGGCCGGGAACTTGGGTGCGAGGCGTGATGGACATTTGGAGCTGAATCCATGTTGCGGGCACCCACTTTGGGGCGCCGTTGAGGTCGCTAGAACCGGGTCGTCAGGTCGGTGAGCCAGGCCGGGGACGCGGCGACCAGCGCGCCTTCCAGCGCGCGATCCGTGCCCGTCAGGATGAGAGCGGACACCGCAAGAGCGCCGCCGCCGAGAACGAGTTTCCCCGCCTTCCCAGCGCTCATCATCCTGCCGCGCCATCGCATGAGCGCCTGCCGGGACAGGGACCCGACCACGAGCAGCGGCACCGCCGTGCCCAGGCCGAACGCCACCATGACGGACCCCACGCTGGCGAGATCGCGCCCTTGAGCCGCTAGGACGGAGGCAGCCCCGAGCGTGGGGCCGACGCAGGGGCTCCAGACCGCGCCCAGCAGCAATCCGAGCACGAACTGGCCCCCGAGGCCGGTGGGCGTGAGCCGCTCGATCAGGCAGTTGCCCGCATCGCTGACGCTCCCCGCCGCCAGGGCGAAGCGCCGCTGCAGCGCTCCGCTGAGCAGTACGACACCCATGATGCCGAGCAGCACCGCGGAGACGCTGCGGAACACGTCGCCGTCGAGCCCGGCCGAGAAGCCGATGGCCGACACGAACAGGCCGACGCCGACGAACGAAGTCACCAGCCCGGCGGCCAACGCTGCAACGCCCAGGCGGTGAGCCGCCATGGCAGGTCCCAGCACCAGGGGCAGCAGCGGCAGCACGCAAGGCGACAGCGTCGAGAGCATGCCCGCGACGAAGCCGAACCCTATGCTGGCGAAAGCCAGGCTCATGCCCGGGCGTCCGTCGGGCTAGCCGTTCGCCTTTTGCAGGAGCGCCTTGATGGACTCGGCGTTCGTGTCCCCGGTGGAGCGGCCCTTCTCGGCGGGGCCATGGAAGACCACCAGCGTGCTCTGCATCTGTGCGCCCAGCGCGCGGACGACATCCTTCTGGCTGTCGAAGTCGACCTGGTAGACGATCAGGTCCTTGAACGCCGGGTCGGCCATGAGCTTGCTCAGGATTGGCCGCTGCTTGGCGCACGTGGGGCACCAGGTCGCCGAGATGTCGACGAGGATCGGCCTGCCCTCGTGCTGGGCGGCCGCAAACGCCGGCTGCGTGAACGGGGCCTCGGTGGCAGCCCGCGCGACGGGGGCAGCAGCCACGGCGAGGCAAAGCGCTAGCGCGGCGGCCGACAGCGATTTGGTGAAGCGCATCAGGGTCTCCCGATCGGTGTGAAGGGATGCCTGGGCCAACCCAGGCATCCGACCCATCGTTCTGACCGACAGGCCAAAAGGTTACGGACCCCCGTCCGCATACGGCCCGGCAAGGTCACAGCATGGAACCGATGTCCGATGCTGCGGTCGGGTAGGCGAACATGGTCGATTTGAGCGTCTCTGCCGTGATTGTAGCGCGACAATCTGGGTGAGAGACGTATTGCCTCATTCAGGAATGCTCCCGAGCCCCGGCGCGATTGCCTCACCAGAATGCTCCCGTAGCACCATCGCAGCGTTTGGCGCCAACACGCTCTGGCGCTCGCTGTCAACGCGCCTTCTCGTGTTTTCCGTTACGTGTGCGCCAGGCGAAGCTGGCGCGGTCCAGCCGGTGGAAGACCGGTGCAGGTAAGGGGTAGCGCCCGCCTGGTAGCGAGTGTTGCGGCGCGGAAGGTGACGACCGCGGCGAAGCGTACACAGCGATTGTGTGGGGTGGGCTATTGAGCCGCGAAAGGCAAAAACCGCAGAGGCCGAGACGGTACGTAACGTCGAAGGCAACATGTCCGGCACCGCTATGCGAGGCGCCGGCGCTCTGCCGTGGTCTGAGACCCTATCACGCACAAAAGGAACGCGTCGGAACCTGGGAGATCTCAGGCCTGGCCGGGCAGTTCATGGCTGCGCCGGTCCGCGACGGGAAGGCGAGGAGCCGTAGCCGCCGATGAACGGGCATGAGAAGTCAGACCCGATCGTAGTAGCGATGAAGCCTGCGAACAAAGCCGGGCGACCGGTGGCGGAGCCGGTGGAGCGAAGGGTTGGGACCAAGGGGAACGCGGGTCAGCACAACACGCGCCGGGCACAGAACCGGGAAAGCGTGACCCAGGCGCTGGCACGCGTACGGCAAGCAGCACGGACAAGGAAGAAGGAACGGTTCACCGCGCTCCTCCACCACATCGATGTCGATCTGCTCCGCATCGCGTTCCTCGCGCTCCAACGCAAGGCCGCGCCAGGGGTGGATGGTCTGACGTGGCGGGATTACGAGGCAGAGCTTGAGCCTCGGCTCACAGACCTGCACGCACGGGTCCATCGGGGAGCGTACCGGCCGCAACCATCACGCCGGACGTATATACCAAAGGCGGATGGGAAGCAGCGGCCGCTGGCGATTGCCGCCCTGGAAGACAAGATCGTCCAGGGCGCGACGGTGCTGGTGCTGAACGCGATCTACGAGGAAGACTTCCTCGGGTTTTCCTACGGGTTTCGACCCGGACGCGGACCACACGATGCGCTGGATGCCCTGGTCGTCGGGATCGACAGCCGGAAGGTGAACTACATACTCGACGCCGATATCCGGTCGTTTTTCGACGAAGTGTCGCAGGAATGGCTCGTCCGTTTCCTGAGCCACCGGATCGGCGATCCGCGCATCATCCGCTTGATCCAGAAATGGCTCAAGGCGGGCATTCTGGAAGACGGGGTCGTCACAACGAGTGACAAGGGGACCGGGCAAGGGTCGGTGATCTCACCGCTGCTTGCCAACGTCTACCTGCACTACGTGTTCGACCTTTGGGCCGCGCGCTGGCGACGGCGCGAGGCCACGGGTGACATGATCATCCTGCGCTACGCGGATGACACCGTGGTCGGCTTCGAGCACGAAGCCGATGCCCGACGTTTCTGGGACGCGATGCGCGAGCGGCTACGGGAGTTCTCGTTGTCTCTGCACCCGGACAAGACCCGCCTGATCGAGTTCGGCCGCCACGCTGCGGCCAGACGCGGGAAGCGCGGGCTTGGCAAGCCGGAAACCTTCAACTTCCTGGGCTTCACGTTCATCTGCGGCAAGTCTCGCAAGGGCGGCTTCTTGCTTTACAGGAAGTCCCGAGGCGACCGCATGCGGGCGAAACTCCGGGACGTTCAGGAAGGATTGCGACAGCGACGGCATCAGGCGATCCCCCTGCAAGGGGAATGGCTGAGGCAGATCGTCAGCGGCTACTTCAACTACCATGCGGTGCCGACCAATAGTCGCGCCCTCACGGTCTTCCACTACCACATCCGCCGGCTCTGGCTGCGCACCCTACAACGGCGCAGCCAGAAAGACGGCTCGACGTGGCGGAAGATAGAGAAGCTTGCTGCCGACTGGCTCCCCAAACCCAGAGTCCTTCATCCGTGGCCCCGTGAACGCTTCGCCGTTAAACACCCGAGGTAAGAGCCGTATGCGGGCAATCCGCACGTACGGATCTGTGCGGGGGGCGCTCAGCAATGGGCGCTCCTACCGCGATAACGGAGATCAGAGCCATGCCCAGAGGCCGCAAACCAGATGGCGAGCACGCGCTGAGCAACGCCGAGCGCCAGGCTCGCCATCGCGCCCGCCGCTTGGAGCAACTCCTGCCCGCAACAACCCGCAAGCGTCGCCCTATCGATCGACGTAGCCGTCCTCAGCGATGGCGGGACGCGGTTTCTGAACTGCTGGAATTGCAGGCGGAATATGCTGACTGGTTTACGGCATTACCCGACGGCCTGCGCGACAGCACTACTGCGGAGGCGCTCGAAGCTATTGCCGGCCTCGATCTTAATGACCTCGCCGACATCGAACCACCCCGCGGCTACGGCCGTGATTGAAAAGAACACGAACCGGTCGATTTCAGCCGATAACGGCAGCCAATCTCGCCAAAAACCGCTTGACACCAAAATCCCCATACAAGTTCTGACCGCCTACGCGGCCGACCTCGCGGCGTTCCTCGCCCACGTGGCGCGCCCGCTGCAGACGGTGACGCTCGGCGACGTGCAAGCCTTCCAGAACACGCTGGCCACCCTGGCGCCGGACACCGAAGCGCGCCGGCTCAGCGCGGTGAAGTCGCTTGCGCGGGCTGCGGCGGCGTCGTGCGTGGCCTGGGCGTCGGCGGGGGTCAGTGGCTGGCGTGGTCTAGCGTTGCTTGCGAGGCCGTAGCGGCGTCACTTTGGCCGGCGGCGGCACTGGTTCCGGCCTCCAGCCTGCGATGGTTCTGGCACATTCCCTTGCGCGGGCATTGTCCACAATGCCCGGGAACCGGCGGCGCAGCTCGATTGCGGCGGATAGCTCGCCCTCGTCGAAGTAAGCAGCACGGATGGCGGCGGCGTCAGATTCGTTGACCATGAACATGCCGGAAGGATGTGCTGTGCGCGTCGTGGGTGGCACGGAACCTGTCAACGACTATGAGACGGCCGAAGTCTTGGATTAGGCTTGGTTGTTAGCCGGTTTCTGGGGTGGGTTGATCCAGGTAGCGGTCGGCACGGCGGGTGGTTCGGGCATTTTGCGGACG
>JAABUW010007207.1_pt1 | contig 13531 bp, 10 predicted proteins | sample 5560081 | NCBI WGS metagenome assembly JAABUW01 (sample SAMN10711882, study PRJNA513363) | rock metagenome | isolation source: Antarctica rocks | place: Antarctica: Victoria Land, Knobhead sud
CTTGGCGCTCCCGTTGAGGCCTAGTGGTGCAAATCAGACGGAAGCATCCGTCTGATTTGCACCACTAACCTTTATGTGGCGGACCGATTCACCTAACGCCTGGGAACCAAGCGTTAGGATCGGACCTCTCGTTCGTTTAAGCCTATGGGCGGCGGGCCCGGCTACTCGGCCAGCTCAGGCATCAGGAGCCCCGTTTCGTAGGACGGCACCCCCTCGTCCCAACCCAGCGCCTGCGCTTTCTGGAAGTCTTCGGCGCGCCCGATGTCCAGCCAGCAGCCTTGGTGCAGGAAGGTGTGAACCGGCAGGTTCTTGCCCATCATGCAGACCATCAGGTCGTCGAAGCCGAAGGGAACGCCATCGGGAATATGGTCGAGCACGTCGGGCTCCATGCAGTAGATGCCCATGCTGACGATTTGGTTCAGGCTTGGCTTTTCACGGAAGCGGACGACCCGGCTGCCCGCAGCCTCGATCACGCCGAAGTCCATGTGGGTGGTCCGCTGCGTCGTGGCGATCGTCAGGGCTCCACCGTGGGCGCGGTGGCTGCGCAGAAAGGCGCTGAGATTGAGGTCCGTCAGCACGTCGCCGTTGAGCACCAGGAAGGTGTCGTCGAGCTTATCCCTTATCAGGCTGAGGGCGCCTACGGTACCGAGCGGCTCGAACTCCTCCGTGTAGATGATGCGCAGGCCCCACTGCCTTCCGTCGCCGCATACGCTGCGGATGAGATGGCCGAGGTAGCCGGTCGTGACGTAGACCTCGTGCGTGTCGTTGCGCCGTAGCCATTTCAGCAGCAGCTCCAGCACCGGCTTGGATCCGACGGGCATCAGCGGTTTCGGCAGGATCGTCGTATAAGGCCTAAGGCGTGTGCCCCTTCCACCCGCTTGAATGACGGCTTGCATGCTAATCTCCCCAACAAGTTGCACTAGGTTCAAGCCACTTAACTGCTTGCAACGAATGTTGCGCGGCTATCGTTGCGACCTGGCATTTGCCTGTGGAACATGCACCAGCCGATAGGGCCGGCAAATTAGCAAAACGATCTATAACCCCCCCTGCGTCACGAGGGGACCAAGGCCGATTTATCGGCGGTTATCGGCGCTTATAACGATTTAGCCAAAGCACGGCCTGCGAACGGGCCGAGTTGGGCCGGCTAATCTTAGTGGCCTCAGATCATTCCGGAAATTGCGTTCCGATGCCGAGAAGCCTGGTTTTGCGGCGCCACGTTCGGCGGCCGGCGCGCTCCAAGCCCGGAGCTTGATCAACGACGGATCTAGTCACAATGGCCAGTATGCCGTTTTTTCATTGTCCGTTTGGTCCAATGGTCAATCCGGGACTGAAAGGGTTTAGTGGCGTCGTGCTCATTGGCGCCGGAACCAGCTTCCGGGCCATGCGGCAACCCCGAGTAACCCAACGGTGAAAGTGCGAGATGGATCATTTCAGTAGCGGCTGTTTGGTCTGGGTGCCTGCGCCGTTCCGGGCACCGCGGGCAGCATGCGGCCGGCGCGCCGGCGTTCCGCATGTCGCGGGACCAGCACGTCCTTGACCCCGGATCTGCTTCTTGTCGGGGGAGAGGACCACGATCTCCGCATCCCGTTCCTGCTGGCGCTGCGTGCGCGGGGGTTCCGGGTCGCCGCGGCCGGCACTGGCGATCCCGCGCCATTCGTGCGCGCCGGGCTCGACTACCATCCTTTCCAGTTCGACCGTTTCGCGAACCCGTGGGCGGATCGCGCGGCCATCGCCACGCTCGCAAAGCTGTTCGCCGATATGCGGCCCGGCCTGGTCCAGTGCTTCGACACGAAGCCGAACTTGCTGGTCCCGTTCGCGGCACGCCGGGTCCGCGGCGTTCGGGTTGTCCGCACGATCAACGGGCTGGGCTGGATGTACTCGTCAAATGCGCCACTCGCGTTGGCGTTGCGTCCGTTGTTCTGCGCGCTGCACCGTGCCGCAGCCCCGTCCACGGTGGCGACAGTGTTCCAGAACCGTGAGGATCAGGCCTATTTCGAGCGCCGCCGGATGGTGGGAAACCGGCCAAGCCATTTGATACCGGGTTCCGGCGTCGACATCGAGACGTTCGACGAGCGCTTGGCGGCGGGACCATCGCCGGCCCAGCTGCGTGACCAGCTTGGCCTCGGCGCCGGCGAGGTTGTCATGACGGTCACTCGCCTCACGAAGCAGAAGGGCATTCCGACGCTGCTCGACGCCGCGGCACGGGTGCACAAGGTCCGGCCCGATGTGCGCTTCGTGCTTGTGGGACCACGGCAAAGCGAGGGGCCGTTCGCGGTGACGGAGGCGGAGGTCGCCGCTCATCGCCCCTACGTGGTGGCCACGGGCAAGCGGCCCGACGTGCCCTCGCTGCTGGGCATGGCCGACGTATTCGTGTTCCCGACCCAGTACCGTGAGGGTGTGCCCCGGGCGCTCCTTGAGGCGGCGCTCGCCGGCTTGCCCATCGTGGCAACGCGGATGCCCGGCTGCACCGACGTGATCCGGGATGGCGAGAGCGGCTTCTTGGTTCCGCCCGGCGCCCCGGATGCCTTGGCGGATCGCATTCTCGGGATGCTGCACGACCGGGCGGCTGCGCGCGCGATGGGCGGCCGTGCCGCGGCGCTGGTGCGACGTGAGTTTGGCCTCGAACTCATAACCGCCCGATACGCACGCATCTATGCGGAGCTCCTGGAGCATGACTTCGGGGAAGGCGCAGCGCCGGGGCGCAATGACTTCGGCGCAGCGCAGCCTTCGTACTCGAGTTCCGTATTCCGGCAGGGGGGCTGACAGCATGTGCGGGATTGCAGGCATTCTTCTTCCAGAAGGCGCCGACGGACGGCGGCTCGCATCGGTGGGGGCGATGGCTGCCGCCCTGCATCACCGGGGGCCCGATGGGGGTGGCGTTTGGACGGACGAGAACGCCGGCGTCGCCCTCGGCCATCGCCGGTTGGCGATCGTGGATCTGTCCATGGCCGGCCATCAGCCGATGCACTCGCATGGCGAGGGCCTGGTCGTGACCTATAACGGCGAGGTCTATAATTTCCCCGAGCTGCGGTCCGAGCTTGAGGCGCGAGGCCACCGGTTCCGTGGCCATAGCGACACCGAAGTCATGCTGGCCGCCTTCGAGAGCTTTGGCATCGAACCCGCCCTGCAGCGCATGGCGGGCATGTTCGCCTTGGGCCTTTGGGACCGCACGCATCGCGTTCTGCGTCTTGTGCGGGACCGCATGGGCAAGAAGCCGCTCTATGTCGCGCTGGTCCGCGGCGCGTTGCTGTTCGCGTCGGAGCTGAAGGCATTCCGGGCATTCCCCGGCTTCGACCCCGAGGTCGATACGCGGGCGCTGGCCGCCATGCTCCGCCAGGGCTGGGTTCCGGATGACCAGTGCATCTGGAAAAATGTGTTCAAGCTGCCGCCCGGCACGATGCTGACGGTGGGCGCCGGCGACCTCGATGTCGCCAGCCCCGAGGCGCTGCTGCACCGTGCTCGTCCGTGGTGGTCGCTCGCCGAGGTCGCTGAGGCGGGCCAGCAGGCGCCCTTTGGCCTGTCCGCGCCCGAGCTCGAAACCGAGCTCGACCAGCTGCTGCGGACTGCGGTGCGCGAGCGGATGGTCGCCGATGTGCCGCTGGGTGCGTTCCTGTCAGGCGGGATCGACAGTTCGCTCGTCGCGTCGCTCATGCAGGCGCAATCTGCGCGGGCGGTCCGCACCTTTACGATCGGCTTCGACGACGCGCAGTACGACGAGGCGGCGGACGCCGCCGGGATCGCGCGGCATCTCGGAACCGAGCACACCGAGTTCCGTATCACCGCGGCCGATGCGCGCGCCGTCATTCCCGACCTGCCGCGCATCTGGGACGAGCCGTTCGCCGACGAGTCGCAGATTCCAACCCTGCTGGTGTCCCGGCTTGCACGGCAGCACGTGACGGTGGCGCTGACGGGCGATGGCGGCGACGAGGGATTCGGCGGCTACTCCCGGCATGTCATGTCGGGGCGCATCGCGCCGGTGTTCGGACTTCCCCCGGCGCTGCGCCGGGCAGCGGCTGCGGGACTGCAGATGCTGAGCGCGGATCGGTGGGACGCGATGCTCCGGACCGTCCGGCTTCCCGCCGCGGCACGGCACACGCTGAATGGCGGCAACCTGCAGAAGCTCGCTAGCGTGCTCGGTGCAGCGGACGAGCGCGAGCTTTACCAGCGGTTCACCACCTTTAGCGGCACCTCCTTGGCACCCGGCCCGACGGCCGCGGATGCCGTTCCCGCGCTGCCTGATCTCGCAGGCCGGCTGATGTATCGCGATATGGCGCGGTATCTGCCGGGCGACATCCTCGTCAAGCTCGACCGGGCGAGCATGGCCGTGAGCCTGGAAACACGCTGTCCGCTTCTTGACCACCGCGTGATCGAGTTTGCGTGGCGTCTGCCGACCGCGATGAAGCTGCGCGGCAGCAAGGGCAAGTTGTTGTTGCGGCAGGTGCTGGGCCGCTACGTCCCCCGGGAGCTAACCGATCGGCCGAAGCACGGTTTCAATGTTCCCATCGGAGCGTGGTTGAAGGGGCCGTTGCGGGACTGGGCGGGGGATTTGCTTGCCGAGGGACGGCTGCGGCGCGAGGGGCTCATGGACCCCATGCGCGTCCAGGCGCGCTGGCGTGAGCACTTGGACGGGCATGACCGATCCGGCGAGCTGTGGGCGGTCCTGATGGTTCAGGCCTGGCTCGACGCCGAGCGCTCCGCGGAGCGGGTGCCGTTCACGGCAGGGCCAGCCACGGTCGCGACGGCAGCGCTGCCAGTCTTGCACATGCCGGTCCTGCACATGCCAGCGCTGCACATGACCAATGGGGGTGCCTATGGCTAGGCGGCCTCCCATCGATGCGCACGGTCAAACCGACGACTGCCGAAGCAAACAGGCCCGGCCTTTTGCCTTCCCGCAACGTAACGGGAATGGCGGACTGCGGCTGGAAGGAAACAACCTGACATGACCCCTGATCTTCAGTTCCAGGAACTCGCCAGCATCTTGCGCCGTCGGAAAAGGCTTATCCTCGTGCTGGCCGCGACCGGCATGGCGTTGACCGGAGCCGGCGCGCTGCTGATCCCGCCCCGCTACACCGCCAAGGCCCAGATCGTATTCGAGCCGCAGCAGGTCAGCCGGATCGGCGAACTGACCTCCATCGCCAATTCGGCTGCGGAGAACTCTGTGATCCCGACGCAGGTGGCGACGCTGCTGTCCCACGACCACATGGAACGTGTCCGCAGAAGCCTTCCGCAGGACCCGGCGTTCCGTGCGGCCGAGGAGGCGCGGGCCAGCCACCGGCGAACGGCCGATGTGGCGTGGGACAAAACCGCCAATGCGGTATGGGGCGACCTGGTCGCGTGGCTGCCGTTATCGTTGCGGCCGGAAGGAGCCGTGGGCACGCCGGAGCCGCAGCGGCTGTCCCTGCAACAGAATGCGGCGCCGGCGGACCCGGTCGACGCCGCAGTTCCGAGCCAAGAGGAGTTCGAGCGGCGTTTGAAGATCTTTCAAGAGGTCGGGTCGCACGTCATTGCGGCATCCTACACCTCGCAAAGCCCCGCAACGGCGGCAGCGGTCGCGAACCGAGTGGTCCAGCTCTATATCGAGGATCAAACCGAGCAAAAGCGGGCCGCCACGAGCCGTGAGCTCGCGTGGCTCGGCGAACGGATTCCGGCGCTCGCGATGGAGGTTCAGCGGGCCGAGGCAGCCGTGGCCACTCATCAGGTCAAGCACGGTTTTGCAGAGGTCAACCCGTCCCTTTCGAACGATCAGCAGGTTGCGGACCTGAACCGCCAGCTCGCCACGGCGGAGGCCGATTCGGCCGCACGGCAAGCGCGGCTTGCCTATGTCCATGGCCTTCGCCTCCAAGGCTCCAGCACCAATGGTTCCCTTGAGAGTATCAACTCTCCAATGCTGGTCGAGCTGCACCGCCAGGAGATAGCGCTCCTGCAATCGGAGGCCGAGCTCGCGACCGCGGTCGGCGAGTCGAATCCAAAGCTGCTGCAGGTCCGCAGCCGGCTGCGTTACGTTCGGGGCAGGCTCAGCCAGGAGACCGACCGGGCAGTCGGCAACCTGGAAAATGAGGCGCGGATTGCCGGAACGTCGGTAAGCGCCCTGCGCACGCAGCTTGCGGTCATCAACGGCGCCAGGGGTGACATGCGCCTTCGTGACCTCGAGCACGACGTCACCGCCAAGCGCCAGCTTTACGGCAGCCTCGTGCAGCGCCGTGAGGAGGTCCGGGGACAGCAGGACATCCTGCAGGGGGACGCGCGCATCCTGTCGCACGCCGCTGTGCCGGAACGGCCGAGCTCTCCCAACCCACTCTTGTTCATCTTCCCCGCGATGCTCGCGTTCTTGATCAGCGGCAGCATGATGGCCGTGCTTGTCGAGCGGCTTGACCGCCGGCTGCGCAGCCAGCGCGACGTGAATGACGCGCTTGGCATTCCTTGCATCGCCTTGATACCGAAGCTCCGCCGGATCGGGCGGACGCGGCCGCACCATTATCTCCTAGCAAAGCCGCTGGCCGCCTACACCGAAGCCATCCGGTCGGTGGTCGCGGCACTGCAGCTGACCGCTCCGCAGCGCGCGCCCAAGGTTGTGCTGATCAGCTCCAGCGTGCCGGGGGAGGGCAAGACGACGCTCGCCGTGAGCTTGGCGGCCTACATGGCGAGCCTTGGACGGCGCGTGCTCCTGATCGATCTCGATTTCCGGCATTCGACCGTCATGCGCGAACTTGGCGGCAAGGCGGAGGGCGGGGTCCTTGACCTCCTTGACCATGAACGCCCGTCCGCGGAGGTGATCCAGCACCTGCCGGGGCTTCAGCTCGACTATCTCCCGGTGGCCCGCAGGCCAACGGACCCCTTCGCGTTGTTCGCGAGCCAGCAGATGTCGCACCTGCTGGAACGGCTGCGCGGCGAGTACGATTGCGTGATCGTGGACAGCCCGCCGCTCCTTGCCATCACGGAGGCGCGGCTGCTTGCGACCATGGTGGACAAGGTGTTGTTCGTTGTGAGGTGGGGCAGCACGCGGCGCAACGTCGCACAGAATGCATTGGACCTGCTTCGCAGCGTGGGGGTTCCCGACAGGAACGGCGACAACGCCGTAAGCGCCGTCATGACCCAAGTCGACCTGAAGAAGCACGCCCGCGGCGGCTACGGCGACGTCGCAGAGTCGTTCGTCAAGTATAAGAAATACTACCTGGCAGGTTAGCAGAATAGGCGAGGAATGCATGGGAGCGCACCTGATGCCGGATGGAATTCTGGAATACGAGCCCAAAACAACCCCGGCGCTACCGGAGCATAGCGCTCGGCCGGTCACTAGTTTGCCGCCTGTGCAGCTTCTGCAGACGTTGTTGTCCGCCTTGCACCGGGAGCAGGTTTCGTATTGCTACTGGAAAAGCAGCAGGCGCTTGCAAGCGGTCTTGGCGGGCGACGCCGACCTGGACCTGCTTGTGGGGAAGGCCGATCAGCATCGGGCTGGACGGGTTCTTCTGGAGTGCGGCTTCAAGCTGTTTCCGGCCGTCGCCAGCCGGGACCATCCGGCCATCCTGAGTTTCCTGGGCTATGACGAACCGAGTGGCCGCATCCTGCATGTCCACCTGCATGCCCGTCTTGTAACGGGCGAGCGGCTGCTGAGGAACTACCGTTTGCCTTGGGAGGAGGCGATCCTGGCAAGCGCAATGCTGTGTCCGGTCTCGCAGCTCCGGATACTCGACCCGGCGAGCGAGGCGGTGCTTCTGGCGGTGCGTGCGTGTGTTGAGCTGCGGCGGCAAGATCCCATCACGCTGCTGCATTGGCAAACGGCGCAGCGTAAGTTTGCGGCGGACCGGGAGGACCTGGTCGCGTGTTTGGACTGGACCGCATTGCGTGGCCGGGCCGCCGAACTCCTGGGCGACGATACGGCCGGGCTGCTCGCCGACGCCGTCTGCGGCAATCGGCCGTGGAACCGCGAGCATCGGCTTCGGCGCTTGGTCAAACGCGACCTGGCGGCACACCGCCTGTATAATGCCGCGGAGGCCCGCCTGCGCAGCATCGGACGTGCGGCTTGCTGGCTCGCCGGCGGGTTCAACAAACGCTATCTTCATGCGCCCCGGCCATGGGGCCGGCGTGCGCCGGGCGGCGGCTGCGTTGTCGCGTTGCTGGGCGTCGACGGCAGCGGGAAAACCACCGTGACCGCCGCGGTCCGGGCCTGGCTCGGTGGCGAGATCGACGTCATGCCGATCTATTTCGGCACCGGCGACGGCCGTCCCTCGCTGCTGCTGCTGCCGCTGAAGCTGGCAGTGCCGCTTTTCACCCGCCTGGTGAAACAGAAGCCGAAGGGATCGTCGCACGGGACGGTGTCCAACCGGGCGCCCGGCGCGCTGTATGGCAGTTTTTTGATGGTGTGGTCCACGGTTCTAGCGCTGGAAAAGCGGAGCAAGCTGCGCGGGGCGCATCGGGGCGCGGCGCGCGGGATGGTCGTTGTTGCCGACCGTTACCCGCAGGACGAGATCCCCGACTACAACGATGGCCCGCTGCTTCCGCGTCTCGCCTGGGTGCCGTCCTGGCTACGCCGGTTCGAGGCGGGCGCGTATGCGTTGGCCCGCACGCTGCCGCCCGACCTGGTGATCAAGCTGGATGCCCCGCCGGAGCTCCTTGCCATCCGTGAGCCGACGATGGAGCGCAGCGTGATCCGTGAGCGCGTTGGCGCCGTGCGGCGCCTTACGTTCCCGGGCGCCCGCGTGGTGTGCGTGGATGCGACGCAGCCGCTCGCCAACGTCATTCGCGCTGTCAAGCACGAAATCTGGCGGATGCTGTGAACTCGCCCAGGAGATCGGTCGCTTGATCATCGAACTGTTCGGACCTCCCGGGGTCGGCAAGACCACCTTCGCGTCCGCCCTTACCATCTTCCTGCGCAAACGTGGGCAGGTGGTCGATCCGGTCATGAGCTACCGCCCGGCGGAGCAGGTGTCCGCTTCTGCATCCCCGGCCAGGGAGCAGTGGCAGATGCTCGCCTCGGTACGGCGCTTGGCGCGGCCGATGGCGGAGATGGTGGCGACCGCGGGCCCGCTGTTGCGGCACTCGGGCGACGTTGCATCGACAGCAGGGCTCATGCGGCTGTTGCCGCCGAAGAGCTTCATTTGGTCCATCAGGCTGCGCCAATACTTGTTCCGGCTGTCCCGTTCTTGGGATATCGCTGGGTCGTCCCCCCATGTCGTTCTATTTGACCAGGGCTTCATCCAGGCGGTGTGTTCCCTAGCGTTGCTGAGCCGGACGACGGGGGAGGCGCGGATGGGGCCTGCCCTGGACGCGATACCGGAAGCCGACCTGCTGATCCGGCTCGACGCGCCACGGGACATCCTGGCAGCCCGCCTCGGCAACCGGCAACGGCATCAGGGCAGGATCGAGCGGTTTCTTGAGCTCGACCTGCAAACCAACCTTGACTCCATCGGCATCATCGATGAATTGCGGTTGCTGCTTCACGTGCGTGGACGTCGCGTGATCTCGGTGGACTCCGCGGACCCGCACACGCTTCAGTCGGGCGTGGCGAAAGCCGGAACCGACATCTTGGCGTGGCTCGAAACAAAGCGCTCCAACCAGGCGGCGTCAGACCGCCACATCAGCAAGCGATCCCACCATGCGTAGCATGCTATCCGGCAACAGCGCGCTCAGCGGGAGGCTCGCCCGCAGCAGCATCGTGGCATTCGGCATCCACATCGGGGGAGCCGGGCTGACATATTGCATGCAGCTCTTGATTGCCCGGACCGCCGGCGCGGATGGTTTTGGCATCTACATCTATGTTTTCGCGTGGATAACGATGCTGGCATATCTCGCCGGATTGGGTTTCGACGTCTCGTTGCTGCGCTTCGTCTCAGCGTATCAGGCGCAGGGTGACTGGGCCCTGCTCCGGGGAGTGATCCGCTACGCAGAGCGGTGGGCGGCCATTACCGGGCTGGCGGTGGCGGTGGCCGGCATGGCGATCGTCAAGTTTCTGGTGCATTCGCAGTCTCCCGATCTCACGAACACGTTCGTCATCGGTTTTTGCCTGGTGCCGGTCTTGGCGCTGCTGTGGATACGCTCGTCCATCGTGCGGGCATTTGGCGGCGTCGTGTCGGCTCTGGCGCCTGACCGCATGGTGCGCGATGGGCTTTTGCTCTGCCTCATCGGTTTCGCCGTCTTCGTTCTTGGATGGCACCTTGATGCGTCCACCGCGATGCTGGGGACGCTGCTGAGCGCGCTGGCGGGGCTTGGGCTTGTGAGTTGGGCGAAGCGGCGCTGGATGCCTCAAGCGGCCTATGCAACTCCGCCGGCGAACGCCGGGCGCACCTGGGCCAGGGCCGCACTGCCGCTGGTGATCATCGGTGTCGCCAGTGTCGCGGTGAACCGGACGGGCGTGATGCTGCTTGGCTGGAACGGTCATATTACGGATGCCGGAATCTATGCGCTGGCGTTCAACGTTGCTTTCCTTGCGGTGCTGCCGCAGACGGCGATCAACGCATTGTTCGCCCCCGCGATCGCCGGGTTGTTTGCGCGGAAGGACCTGGCCACGCTCCAGGCGCTTGCCACCAAGACCTCGGTTTGGATGCTGCTCAGCGCGACGTGCATCGCGCTGCCCCTCGCATTGCTTGCGGAACCCTTGTTGAGCTGGTTCGGGCGGGATTTCACCGCAGGAGTATCTGCATTGCGGTTCCTCCTGGCCGGTCAGGTGATCGCTGCCGGGGCCGGATCGCAGCTCTATCTCCTGACGATGACGGGGCACGAACGCAGCGCCGCCACCCTGATGCTGCTGAACGTGGTCGTCAACGCGGGCCTTGGCGCCGTGCTCATTCATTTTTTCGGGCTGACTGGTGCGGCTATCGGCGCCACGGCCACCCTCATACTCTGGAATATCGCCATGGTGTTGCTGATCCGGCGGACCCTGCACGTGGTCCCAAGCGCTCTCGCCGCGTTCCGTTTGCCATCGGTAGGGCGAACGCAGGTTAGCAGGGTACGGCCGGTATGACCGTACGTCTGATATCGACGGCCTATGGACCGGTCCTGGCCAGCGGACCGGAAGATTGGTCTCCTGTGCCGTATGCAACCCGCGTGGACGCCATGTCGCTGTTGGGCGAGGCGTTGCTCGCGCTTGGCTTGCTGCTGACGACGGCATCTCAGCTTCGCCTCGGCAATCTGCCGATCGGGCCCGGGGAACTGTGCCTGGTGATCTGGCTCATCCTCATGTTTACACGCGAACTCGGCCGGCTCGGTCCTCCCCTGACTCCGGCTTTGTCACGGCTGTTGATCTTCTGGACAGTTTTCATCTTTTCTCAAAGTCTGGGTTTTCTGACAGGATTGTCCATCGGCGAGCAATACGATCCACGCTGGCTTCTACATGACGTGATGGCCTATCCTCTTCTGGCCGCTGTGAGCTGCTTGAGCGTGGTTGACCCTGGGGCGAGACATCGTTTGCGCCGGGTTGCCTGGTTCCTGACGACGTTCGGCACTGCTTCCCTGGTCCTACAGGTCGCGGTGGGCTGGGAACTCGTTAGCGTTCCGCTAATCGAACCTTGGTTTTGGGAACGGTTCCGCGGCTGGTCGTCCAACCCGAACCAGCTCTCGCTGCTCTGCGCGATGCTCGGGCTTATCTCGCTTCACCTTGCCGAAACCGCAATCCGACCCGGCGGCCGACTGCTTGCCATCGTGTGCTTAATTCTGCCCATTTACGTTGGCCGGATGACGGGAAGTGACACATTCACTCTCGCGCTGATCGCATCCGGCCCGATTTTCATTTTTCTGAAACTCCGGGCATGGCTGCTCCTATCAGGGCGACAGATCGCCATCAAATCTGGGCTCGCCTGGATCATCATACTTGGTCTGCCGCTGATGTTGACCCTGCTTGCTCCCCTTGCTTCGGTGACCGCCTCCGACGCTGAAATCTACGCCAGAGAACTTGCGAAAAATGGCGGCCAAGAATTGGGACAGGAGTCCGACTTGCGATTTGCCCTCTGGGTCGGGGCAATACAGCTGGGAGTCAAGTCAGGCTTTATGGGTTTAGGCCCGGGTCCTCACCTTGAGATACCGATAGCGGTATTGGAGGGGAGAGCCAACACGGAGACTCAGCCTGACAACCTCGATCACCCACATCAGCTACCTGTGCCGAACTTTGAGGCGCACAACTCATTCCTCGACTTACTGACCCAGGGTGGAATGATCGCTGTCCTCTGCTTCGTGTGGATTGTAGCCGTGTCTGGTCTGATTGCATATAAGGCTCGACTCGCTGGCCTTGCCACGTTGGTCTGCGGCCTCGTTATATTCTGCATGACCGGCTTGATCGTTCGGCATCCCGTTGTCTGGTTCGCAATTGCACTTTGTTTAGTCGCCGAGCGTCCCAGAGCCGAAACCACACTAGACTTCCTATATCTTAATGGAAGCGGATCTATGGTGGAAGAACGCGAGTAAAAATGCCATGCGCGCATGTATGCTTCAGATGTCTTCTATTTCAAGGATGATACTATGAATATGCACAATGTCGATGAAAAGACCGTCAGATCCTTTGGCCAGGAATGGTCCACTTATGATCAAAACCGCCTTCCAGAGGACGAAAAGACTGCACAACGCTTTGAAGAATACTTCGCAATATTTCCGTGGAATCTTCTGCCCGATGACGCTGTCGGCGCAGATGTCGGCTGCGGCAGTGGTCGTTGGGCGTTACGGGTTGCACCCAAGGTCGGAGTTTTGCACTGTGTTGATGCTAGTAGGGAGGCCCTCAGGGTCGCTCGCCGCAACCTAGCCGGTCAGCCCAATTGCACCTTCCATCATGCGAGCGTTGCGGACGTACCCCTCCCGCCCGGCAGCATGGATTTCTGCTACTCGCTCGGCGTACTCCATCACATCCCAGACACCATGGCGGGTATCGAGGCCTGCGTTGCGCTTCTAAAGCCCGGGGCACCTTTTTTAGTGTACCTGTATTATGCCCTTGATGACCGGCCCTGGTGGTTTCGGGGAATCTGGAAGGGAACAGATATCGTGCGGCGTAGCATCGCCCGCCTCCCATTCTGGCCGAAGCGGGCACTCACTGAGGTAATTGCGGTCACAGTTTATTGGCCGGTTGCAAGACTCTGCGCAGCCGTCGAGCGCCTGGGCCGCAACCCCGCTGGGCTGCCGCTTAGCTGGTATCGTGATAAGAGCCTATATATTATGCGCACCAACGCTTTTGACCGCTTCGCCACCCCGTTAGAACAACGCTTTTCCCGTGCTCAGATTGCGGAGATGATGCGTAAGGCTGGCCTAGAAAACATCTGCTTTTCGGAAAATGCTCCATTCTGGTGCGCGGTTGGATACCGGGCTCTACCATATCCAGCAGAAGCTGCATCGTGACAACATACTGCTTGGCGGCGGTGCGTCATATGCGGCGTAACACTTTACGAACCAGATCTGGCCGAAACTTGCGGAAGCCGTGGCGGGCGGCACAAACGGCTGTCATCAACGTCGCACTAAGGGCCTGAGCCAAAACAATCGAGTCGAGATTGTGGGTAGGAATCGGTTTGCGGATCGTATCAGCCTGGCAGGGTAATGGACACTGCCGCCATCAAAGCCCGCT
>JAABUW010007209.1_pt1 | contig 13528 bp, 15 predicted proteins | sample 5560081 | NCBI WGS metagenome assembly JAABUW01 (sample SAMN10711882, study PRJNA513363) | rock metagenome | isolation source: Antarctica rocks | place: Antarctica: Victoria Land, Knobhead sud
GTTGCCGGCGACGGTGACGATCCCGACGCTGGCCCCGATCGTGATGGTGGTGTCCGCGATGAGAAACGGTATCGATGCGGCTCGTACCAACCGGTTGGCCACGGCCAGCGCCCGCACGTCGGTGAGCGGCTCGGTCATCAGCAGCACGAACTCATCCCCGGCCAACTGGGCTGCCACATCATGGGGCCGACACGACTCACGCAACCTGCGGGCGAACTCCACCAGCACACCATCACCGACCGCATGACCGTAGTCGTCGTTAACCGACTTGAAGTTGTCCAGGTCGATATAGAGCAACACCGGGGTCGGCGTCGCCTCTCCGGCGCCCGCCGGCGGTGCCGGGGTGTGCCAGCGGCCGAGCCGCTGCGCATGGCGTTGCAACAACACCCGGTTGGCCAGGCCGGTGAGCGGATCATGCAACGCAGCCTCGGACAGCTCGGCATTGACCTTGCCCAGCTCGAGGTTGGCGTTGACGACTTCCTGACGCGCGCTGGATTCCTCGGCCACCGCGTACAGAAGCTGTTCCCGCAGCACAGCGGTGGCCACCCCGGTGTCCGCGGTGACCGCAAGCTGCTCACCGAGGGTGAGGCAGTGCTGGGTAAATCCCCGAGGGTCAGCGTCGGTATGGGCCACCAACAACAATGCGGACGGGGGCGCGCCGATGGGCAGGGTGTAATAGGACCGCACACCCGAGTCGGGATCCAACGGGAAAGCCAGCGGTGTGTCTGCCGCGTCCTGCACAACGGGGGGGAACCTGTCTCGGGCATCCCACAGCTCCCGCATGATCGCCTCCACGAGTGGGCGGCCCTGCTCGGGCAGCGTCCACCCCGATTCGTGCACGTGACAACGCCCGTCGGGCAGCCACGCGATCGCTAACTCACAACTCAGTGCCTCCGCAGCCACCTGGGCCACATCACCCAACACCTCCGCGACGCTGCCCCCCGGACCGCGCCGGGTGGCCAGTGCCTGGCTTGCGTGCAGCACTTGCAACTCGTCGACGAGGTACTTGGCTGGTGTCACCGTGTCGACGAACTCGGCAGCCACGCCGGCGGCAGCCACCACTTCGGCGGCGGTGAGTTCTAAGCTCACGTCGCCCTCCGTAGTGGGTGCGCCGAACACCACCAGCACGTCCCGACTCAGGCGTACGGCCACGGCCACCGCCGCGTAGTAGGGGCCGAAGATGCGGCGCGGGTAGGTATGCCGCACCCACACCGGCCGACCCACGCGCAACTGCGAGCCCAGCGGATCGGTGTCCACGTCCATCTCCACGCCACCAGCCCAGCCCCTGGCGCGCCCGGTCCCCCCGACATGGACGAAACGGGAGCCCGTCACCCGCCGGAAAACGAAAACATCTGACGTCCCCAGCACGCCGGCCGACTGCCCCATCCTGCGCAGCTGCAACCCGTCCTCACCCACGGGCGTCCCACCGGGCGGCGTGGACCGCGCGGAGCCCGGCTCGCCCATCAGTCCTCCTGACACTTCCCCGTTAGGAGGTCTTCGGTCGCCCGGAAAACCGGTAGCGGGTGCAGCGAGTCAGCGTAGGCCCCGGGGGTTTCCCCACCCACGGCCACCGTGCAGCCGGTCATCGACCTACGTCCTCCGACCACCGTGGCGGCGATCCAACCGCACGCCGACGCTGGCGTTGCGGTTCACGTGCTCCACACGCGGTCGAGCGCAGCCCCCACCGCACCCTCAGGGCGGGTGGGCGCCACGGGGCACAGCACCACCGCAACAACCGGGCAAGCCCGACACCACCGGGCCCACCCGCAACGTGCAATGTGCGGTACCGCGTTTGTGGTGAGAGCTGCGCGTCCCCGCACCTCGAGGCGGTGTGTGGGTAGGGTGAGCCCACTTTCGTGCAGTGCTCAACCCGCCGCGCCCGGAGAGGGGTTAAGTAGTGGTTCACCGTGAGGGCCCGATGGAGGACTCTGCTCCCGGGCGAGGGCAGACACATCCGCCCGGTCGGCTGTTCAGCGCGGTGGATGCGGGCGCCCCCGGTGTACAGACCGACAGGATGCCTGCGCCGCAGCTGTCGGGTTGCCAAACCGAGGTTGGCGCCACCCGGAAGGGTCCGACCGCGACACCCGGTGCGGACGAGGCGGCCGTGGCCGGCCCGGGGACCGTGGGTGCGTTGCTCGCCGAGGGCGGGGTGCGTGTGTTGTACCAGCCGGTGGTGGATTTGGGGACCGGGCGCAGTGTGGCCTATGAGGCGCTGGCCCGGGGGCCGGTGGGCCACCGGCTGGAGTCACCGCAGGCGTTGTTCGCCGCGGCGCGCACCGAAGGGCTGCTCACGGAGCTGGATGCGGCCTGCTTCACCGCGGCCACCACCGGTGCATCAACCGCCGGCCTGATTACGCCTTGGACCCTGTTCGTCAACCTCGAGCCCGAGTCCCTCTCCGATGAGGTGCTGCCGCTGACCACGGTGTCCACAGCGGGCCTGCGGGTGGTGGTGGAACTCACCGAGCGGGCACTGACCGAGCACCCCGCTGCCCTGTTGCGCACGGTGGCCCGGGTGCGCGCCCTGGGCTGGGGGGTGGCCCTGGATGACGTCGGCGTCAACCCCGACTCGCTGGCCCTGGTGCCGCTGCTGCGCCCCGACATGCTCAAACTCGATGCCACCCTGATCCAGCAACCCCCGAACACCCACACCGCGCGGGTGTTCTCCGCGGTGTCCGCCGAAGCCGAACGCACCGGATGCACCGTGCTCGCCGAAGGCATCGAGACACCGCAGCACCTCGCCGCGGCGAAGACACTCGGCGCCCGCCTGGGCCAGGGTTGGCTGTTCGGGCGCCCCGCCCCCCTGCCCGCACCGCTGGGCCCGCCCCCGGCCGCCGCAGTACCCATCGACCCCACCGCACTGCGACAACCCGACCAGACCCCGTTTCAAATCGCCGCCGAATTTCGCCCGGTGCAGCTGGCCGACCGGCACCTGCTCACCGCCATGTGCTTGCACCTGGAACGTCAAGCCGCCACCGTCGGGGAAAGCTGCATCGTGCTCGCCACCTTTCAACGCGCCACAGCGTTTACACCCGTCGCCTCCCGCTACACCAAGCTCGCCGCCGCCAACGCCTACATAGGCGCATTCGCGGTCGGCCTGGCAACCGAGCTCGCCCCAGGTGTCCGTGGGGTCAACCTGGGCCCCGATGAACCGCTGGCCCGCGAATGGGACCTGGTCATCCTCGGCCCGCACTACGCGGCGCTCATCGCCGCCCGCCGCACCGACAACAACACCGGCGACATCTCCGACGAGCACGAGTACGTGCTCTCCCACGACCGGCGCCTCGCCGTCACCACAGCCCGAGCACTCATGGCCCGCATCACCCACCGCACACCCCGCCCAGACAACGTCGCCCACCCGAACTGAGTCGCCCCAGCCGAACGATGATCGGTGACGTGGTCGGGCGGCTGCTTGACCCCTGAGACCTGCCCAAGACAAATGCCCCGCAGGAACCGCCCGGTGGCGTGTCCTGGTGACGGAGCGCTGACCGAGGACGAAGGTTGGCTCACTTCCAAGTGGAACGGTCCGTCATGGCCCGATTCCGCGCGGCATGTGCATCCCCGCGGACAGATAGCCAGATAGGCGGGTTGTGGTGGTGGAGGACGTCGTTGCCACTGGGGGCGCTTTGCTCGCGTCGTGCGCGGCGTTGCGGAGTGCAGGAGCGGTGATCAACACCGTGGTGTGCGCGATCGACCGCGAACAGGGAGGCACCGAGAACCTCCAGGCTGAGGGTTGCAGCTGCGAGCGGCGCCCACGCGCACCCAGCTAGAGACAGCCAGCTGAGCACTGCGTCTGGCTGACCAGCCGCAATCGCTCAGCGATCCGCCATCGGATGTACGGCCGAGCTTGCTTCCGCTACCGAGGTGCCTGGTGAGTCTGTGTGGGGCGCTCCCTCACCGCAGGTGTGGCAGGTTCTCGGTCACCTCATGCTTGTTGAATTCGGCCGGATTGAACTGGTCTGGGGAGTCCAGCCCCAGCCATTCCAGCTGGGCTTTGTGGTTGGGGTGGGTGGGATCGGCGAGTGTCGCGAGCAGTTCTTGGTAGCCCCAGACACCACCGCAGTCCTCCGGTGGGGCGGCGCGCTTGCCACCGGTGCAGCGTGGATAGATCGTGCCTGGCTGGTTCTCGTGCAGTTTCTCCACGAGAATCTCGTGATCCCAGTCGTCTCCGAAGTCGTAGACATACCGGAATTTGCTTCCTTCGGCGGGGGCGACCTGTTCCAGGGTGACCGGTTTCTCGGAGCGGTGGCCGAGCTCGCTGTCGGGCGCGCCGAACTCGCCGTAGGGTGTCTCGAAGACGTGCAGGTGGCCGTCATACCAGCCGAAGGCGGCCTGGATCACCTCGTGCAGCTTCGCCAGGCTGATGTTGGCGGGGACTTCCAGCCGACGCCAGATCGGTGGTTTCGCGCCCCGGAGTCCCACCTTGAGCTGATAGAGGGGGGCCGGTCCTTCCGCCTTCGCCCGCTTGGCGGGCAGTGTCTCACCGCCGGCTCCGCCGGTGAGCCCTCCGATGATCCGCTGCAGCGCGGGGGCAGTGCTTCGGCACCGTTGCCTGCGCGGTGCGGCGGTGGCGCCTCAGTGGGTTTTGGCAGCGTGGTGATGCGGGCCCGCAGCAGGGACGCGAGGAGCGCGTAGCTGGGCGCGCCGTCCTCGTCGAAGAAGTCGTCGACGTCGTTGTCGATGACTTCGACGCCCTGGATATCCTCGAGGTCGATGTCCAGCCCAGTGTCTTCCTGGTCGTGGACGGCGCGGGCATCCAGCGCCGCCTGCAGCTTCCAGCGGGAGGTGGCGGGTTCCACCCGGGTCATCTCGAGCGCAAGGCCCTCGGCGGCGCTTTCCTCGACCAGCTCCCGTAATGCCCCCGCCAGCTCCCCTCCGTCGAGCAGGCTGAGTTGGTCGGCAGCGCCACAATTGAGGTTGTCCACGGTGGCCACCGCGCCGTGCGAGCGGCTTCCGCGCCGGAACTCGCACGCAAGGACCGCCCCGGTCCCGAACGGGTCGGTCAGTTCCCAGCAATCACCCGCCACGACGGGTTCGTCCAGTTCGGACGCCCATGCCGGTTCGGGCACGCCCGCGGCGGCGAGGTGGCGAGCAGCGGTAGCCGCGGCGCTGCCCGCCGGCTCCGGTAGCACCGCGCCGATGGCCAGCAGCAGAGCCAGTGCCGCCGTGCGTTCGACCGACGCCAGGGCAGGCACGACGTCGGTGGCCACCACCGCGGTGAACTCCTCGACCGGATCTGGGCTGGCGGCGAGCAGCATCGCGGCGAGCATCTCCGCATCCAGCGGATCCTCGGCCCGCAGCAGCTCCGTGCCCTGAGCTAGCAGCTCGTCCAGCATCTGCTCGGGACTGACCTGCCCGGAACAGACGGCACAGTCACAGTGCTCGGTAGACTCCGGCGCGGGGGCGGGCACCACATGCAGCTCGGGCGGGATGTCGCCGCGGGGCTGCTGCGCGCGGTTCTTGCTTCGGCGGCTGCGATCGATGGCACTCATGCGCGGCAGTCTTGCACCCGAGCATGCCGGGCGGCACCTGGCGCGCCGTCACGAGTGCTGGGCGCGGCCTGCCACCCCGCGGCGGGGCCACTGGCAACAACCGAAATAGGACGACCACCCCGCGACAAGCTTGACCACCGCCCTACCCCTTTCAGGGATACGCCGACCTTCACCACCACAAACAAGGCCAACCGATTCAGTTGGGGATCGGCTTGCGGACAGTCGACAGGCCGAGCCGCTGAGCGCCCGGTCCGCGGCGTCGAGGATTCCTCATGTTAAGGTTATTGAGGTAAGCCAAGACATGGCTAGGTCGCACCATAAAGTAGACCAACCAACACACGCGACATGATCTCTCAGACTCCGATGCAGCAGTGGATCGAGCAACACATGTCGATCTTTGAAGAGCTGGGTAACGCCGTAACGGCTGTCGCCAAGTCAGCTGGCGATGCCGGTCGGGCTATTGACAGCCACGGGCCGCGGAGCGCGCAGGCCAGCCAGTCCCTCGTTCAAGCATCCGGAGCAGCAACCGAGCTGCTAGCCGTCGTTGGTCGCGCGCGATGCCTTCCCGCCATCCCCAACGAGGACACGCAGCATCACTTCGACGCCGGTCTGGGCCGGTGGACCGACGCGGCTGAGACCATCGCAGCTGCGGCCCAACGAGGTGATGGGCCGGAGGCCGTGCGGGCGGCCCGAGCGCTCGAAGCCGGCACCAACGAGTTCTTACGGTCCGCGGCCGCCCTCCGGCGGGCCACCGGCCAGGCGTCCGACCCTCGGAACCCCTGGTAATTGCTCGGTGGTCACGCTGCAATACCGCCTTGCGCCCGGCGGCTGTTGCCCTCAGGAGGCCCTGCTCAAAGTCGGCACAAGGTGATGCATGGTGCGACGCTCCATGCCGTCATCGCTCAGACTGGGCCCGGCGTCCCACAGCCGGATCCACAATGACACTGACGGCCGTATCCGGTGACAACTTCAGCTCGTATTCGGTGACAACTCCACGGAAGTTCACATCTGTCCGGTGCGTCGCGTGTGCAGTGGTGGTTCGTCCTAGGGGACGGAGGCCGGGCGCGCCGTGGCGGTCGGCTCAGTGAGGGCGCCGGGATTCGGGTTGGTGGCCGGCGGATCGGGTTCCGCTGATTTCGTGGGTGCGTTGTTCGCGGAGGGTGCGCAGGTGGACGGTGGCCCAGGTGCGGAACGGGCGCCAGGCGGCTGACACCTCGGCAGGTGTGTGGTTGGGGCCGTAGCGTTCGGTGATCTCGGCGTTTAGCCGGCGTTCGTATTGGGGTAGGGCGTCGGGTGCGTTCGCGCCGCGTAGGACGACGAGTTCGGCGGCGAACGGTCCGAGGCCTTTGACCTGCTGCACGACCCGGATGGCCTGGGCGGGGTGGACCGACCGCAGCGTGGCGCCGTCGAGGCGTCCGTCGAGGGCGGCGTCGGCGACGGCGTGCAAGTACTCAGTTTTGCGGCCCGGTAGGTCAAGGTCGAGTGTGCGCAGCAGCTGCGGCGCCGGGAAGGCCCCGTCCTCACCGTGACGGGCGACGAGGTCGTCGCGTAGCCGCGCTGCTTGGGTGATGCGGATGCGCTGGGACAGCACCGACCAGGCGGCGGCCTCGTAGGGGCAGTGGAAGCCGCACGGGCGCAGGCCGGGCAGCTGGGCCTGCGCGTCGGCGATGACGGGGTCGCGCCGGGCGACAGTCGGCCAGCCGCGGGCGTCGATGTCCAGGGACAGGAACCGGCAGGCCTGCGCGGCGGCGGCGTCGAGGTCGCCGTCCCCGGTCACGGCGAGCCGTGCGGTGTTGTCCTGTTGGGTCACCCGCACCTCGGCGCGACGCCAGTCACTGTCGGTTCGGAACACCGAGCGAAGCTGTTGCGTCTGGCCCTGGCCCTGGGTGCTCAGTGCGCTGGGGGTGAAGCCTTCCCAGAACGTTTTGCTCGTGGCCAACGACCACGGCCCGAGCACCTCGACTGCGATCGTGTGGTGTTTCATCGTCTGCCCTCCCCCGGCGTTTCACGCCTGGTCGTGGATGGTGACGGCGTAGCCGTCGGGCTCGGTGAAGGTGAAGGTCCGCCCGAACGGGGCGACGGGGACCGGGACACCGGCCTCGCTCAGCTGGTCGTGCAGGGTCTGGGCGTTATCGGCGTGCAGCCACAGCGCCACCCCGTGCCCGGGCCGCGGCGTCGCCGCGTCCAGGTCGACACCGGGCAGCGGTTCGCGGAGGGCGAAGGAGATGGGGGGTGGTGTCGAACGACCGCGCCGGGCGGGCTGGCGGGCATCCGGCGCAGGCCCAGGAGGGTTTCGTAGAAGTGGGCCGAGCGGTCCAGGTCGCGGACTTGCAGGGCGAGGAAGTCGGGTCCGGTGACGGTCATGGAGAGCCTCCAACAGTGGTGTCAGGACATTGACATGGCCAGTGTGTGTCACGATGTTGACATGTGTCAAGAGGAGGCGGTCGGCGACCTTGACGAGGCGGTGGGCTACGTCCTCAAGCAAGCCGCCGCCGCGCTGCGCGCCGCGATGGACGCGGCACTGCGTCCGCTGGGACTGACCGTCCCGCAGTACGCCTGTATGGAACTGCTCGGACAACGCCCCGGGCTGTCCAACGCCGACCTCGCCCGCGGCGCGTTCGTCACCCGCCAGTCCATGAACGGGGTTCTGCGCGGCCTGCAGGACCGCGGGCTGCTCACCCGGCCCGCCACCGCCCAACACGGCCGGGCACTGCCCACCCAGCTCACCCCCGCAGGCCGCCAGCACCTGCATGCCGCCAGCACCGCCGTCCGCGCCGTCGAACAACAGATGCTCGCCGCCCTACCCCTGACACACCAACGCCGGCTGCGCGAGGACCTCACCACCTGCGCCGCCGTGCTGCGACCGCCCGCAATCGCAAAGCCGGCTGACACCGACAGCAGCGAACCTGGTGCTCACGCCGATCCATAGCCGATCGTCAGCGGAGGACACCGACGCTGCGCCGGTAGCCAGTGCGGTGATGATCAGCTGGCGCCGCGTGTGAGTTCGTGCTCGACCGCCCGTCGAATCCAGTTGGAGACCGAACGGTCGTCTGCGGCGGCACGATGCCGGACTTCGCTGAGGAGCTCCTCGGGGAACCGCACGGGCACGGGCTCGCTGAGCTTGGCCTTGCGGCGAACCGGTGGCCCTTGGGGCGTTTGGTTGTCCGGGTCGGCGTAGAAGGCGTTCGCCTGCTGAGGGGTCGTGTTCGTGTTGGTCATCGGTCCTCCCGGTAACGGTGGGCGAGGTGGTTGGCTGCGATGCAGCAACCGATGAGACGGCATTGCTCGGCTCACCGGTGGCCGATGGCGCCAGTGGCACCGTCAGGACCTGTCCGGAGACCTCGGTGACCATGAGCCAATGCGCAGGTGGCTTGGCGGGGTAGAACAACGGCTCGCTGGCCCAAACGTCGCTGACGTCGTCCAAACCCAGATGGGGGTGTTTGAAGAGGTGACTGGCTTGCCGGTCGATCTCGAATGGCCAGTCCTCATCGAGGCGATCGACATCGAATCTGTCCACATCCAAGGTGGCGGCCTTCTCGGCAGCTTCTTCCTCGGCAGTCTCGGCTTCCTCCTGGGCCACCTCGGCCCGGATCGCGGCGTGCCGGACCCGGCGTGCCGCCCTGGCCTGCTCGGTGGTGCTGCTCATGAGGGGATCTCCTTGCCTTGCAGGTACTCCCGGAGGTGGCCGCCGCGGGTCTTCCGGCGGTGACCCCGGAGGAATCTTCCGGATCGACACAGACGGTGATCACGAACCCGGCGCCCGCTGAATACCCGACGATCGTGGTGTAGCCCACCTGACTCCTCGGGTCCGGATCGCGCACCACCCGATGCGGATCCGCCGCCGCTTGCACCGTCCACCCCGGCTCGATGTCGGTCGCGCCGGGATAACGAACCGAGCGGTTGCGGATATGCGCGGCATCCGCGCCGTCCCACCACAACTCCCCCGGCACTCCACGAATGGAGCACAATGCGCTACCCGGAGTGGGGTCTGTCACCCCCCGGCCCGGTTCCCTATCGCGGCGTGAGCCGTGTGGTTACCAGCACTGAAGGTGGCCCCTGTTAGTGCGCTCGTGGTGAGTTCAGACCTCAGCGAGGGCGTCGGCGAGCTCGGTCTCGATGTGGTGCAGGACGCGGGCGGTGCCGGTGGCGTCGTAGGTGCCGTCGGGGTGGTAGCCGGGACCGGCGATGGCTTCGGCGTCGTCGACGCAGATCGTGACTGGGTTATGGCCGTGGGGTTGTTCGGCGATGGCGGCGAAGTGTTCGGCGACGGCGGCGCAGGCGTGTTCGGCGGCGAGGGCTCGGGTGTCGGCGCTACCCGCGGCCCCGGTGCCGATGGTCCAGATGATCATGGTGTCCTCCGTGGTGAGTGCGTGTTTGGTGGTCGTCGCAGGGCTGGTATCCGACGCGGGTGAGGTAGTGAACCACCACAGGGCGGCGTCGGGATCACAGCGTCGGGTGGCCGCGAGGTTGCGGTCGAGGGTGCTGGCGGACGCGGCCACGACCCGGTGTAGGCGTCTCGGCCCGGTCCACGCTCTCTTCGGGGTGGGGCACCACTGTTCGGTGAGGTTCTCCCGGTCCCAGCTGTTGATCCCGCCGAACACGGCGACGGGAGCAGGCCATCGGATCTGGTCAATCGAGGACAGAGCGCTCGGGTAGACCGAACGAATGCAGGTACGTGCCGGTAGCCAGACGGAACAAACTTTGTCGCCATCACGACGTACTCCCAGCCACAAGCCGAACAACCACCGCACCAGCGCCACACCGGCCCGGCGACGGTTACCTACCGCACGCAAATCGTTACTAAAAGCCACACGTTAAGCGCCGAGTAGCCGCAATGTCCACCCCACGTCGTGGGGTGGGCTAGCGCGGTCGCCGACGGGGCGCAGTTCGTCTACATCAAGGCCACCGAGGGCACCGGGTTCCTGGATGGGCAGTTCGATACCAACTACGCTGGCTCCTACAACGCCGGACTGATCCGGGGCGCGTATCACTTCGCGTTGCCCGACGTGTCTACCGGCGTGGTGCAGGCTAACTACTTCGCCGACCACGGCGGGGGCTGGTCCGCCGACGGCGCACCCTGCCGCCGATGCTCGACATCGAATACGACCCCTACAGCGCGGACCCCTGCTATGGGTTGTCCGGAACCCAAATGTCCTCCTGGATCCGGGACTTCTCCGCCACCGTGCAGGCCCGCACCGGCCGCTACCCGACGATCTACACCACCGCCAGGTGGTGGAACACCTGCACCGCCCAGAACACCACATTCGGCGACACCAACCCACTTTTTGTGGCCTGCTACTGCAGCACCCCCGGGTCGATGCCCGCCGGATGGGGATACCAGACGATATGGCAGTACAACGACCAGGGCCTCTTCCCCGGCGACCAGGATGTGTTCAACGGTTCACTCGACCAACTGCGCACCTTCGCCACGGCCAGTCAAGCCCCCATCCCCACCCCGCCGCCGGCCCCGGCCCCGGCCCCGGCCCCGGCCCCGGCGGGCAGTGTGCAGGTCCTGCCCGGCTCCGCCGAGGCCGGTGGAGTCATCGGAATCTCTGTCACCGGCTGGTCGCCGAACACCACCTTGTCCCTCACCCTGGACGGCACCGGCCTTTCCTCCACCGTGACGACCCACGACGACGGTTCCGCAATTGTGGTGCTCAACGTTGCCCCCGACACGTCAGTCGGGACCCACACCGTGCTCGTCGCCGCCACCTCAACGAAACCCGTCGCGGTCACCGGCTCCTTCCAGGTGACCGCACTCGTCCCGTTCTCCCCCTACCAGATTCTCAGCGCGGTACTGCGTTTCCTGTTCGGCCTCTGACCATCTGAACCACCGGGCGAGACGCTCCCTGGCACACCACAGCCCGGCCACCAGCTGGTGCGGGCACCCCTGATCTCTCCTGCGCATGAGTCACCGCAGATCTCCGGGCAGCCTGTCCGGCCAAGCACACACCAGGTTGGTGCCGGCGCGGGGACGCGAGGCAAAAACCACCAACCTTGGACAACGACGCTCTTGCCACAGCTCTTGCGGACAGCGAGGAACCAGCGAACGCACACGGTGCGACATCAGTTCCGCTCCGTGACGCCGTCGCGGCTCAGGGCCAGGTCACCGCGGCTCTTCGCACTGCCCGACCGCGCAGATTGCCGGCGGCAGAGAGGGTGTAGGTAGCGCCGTCACGAGCCGCGCGGTTGCCTCCACAATGATCTGTGTGCGCTGCACTTCCTGCGGCTGCCCGGCGTTGTCCACGTACACATTCAGCCCCACAAGGCTCCGGCCAGTGGCACCGGCCACCTGCGAACAGCCCACGCCGGTCTCAGTGCCACGAAAGCCCAAGTCGAACTCGTAGTGGCCACCCTGGGCGTTCGTGACCGGGAACAGTCCACAATTCCCCGCCACCAGCAACTGCACGGTTCGCCCATCACTGGCTAGTGCGGTGACGGTGCCCTTACCGTCGGGGTCCTCAACCAACACCGAGCGCGGTCCCCCACCGGCCAGCTCCATAATACTGCTGAACGTAGCGCAGTGGTCCCGAAGGTGCTGCCCCCGGTGATCCACGCGGTATCCACACGCCCATCACCGTCAACATCAATCACCCGCTTGCTGAGGGCCCCCGGCAGACACACCGATCCCCGAGGGGGGCCGACCCAAGGACACCGCAGCGGCAACAGCAGTCCCCGCCACCCCGCAGCAGCACTCACCGGCGCGGCGGTGTCGAGCCGGCTGGCAGCGGGGCGGATGAGTCGCCCCCGCGCTGGCCGCAGCTGGCAACCGGCGCAGCAGACGTCCGCCCGGACAAGCACCCGGAAAGCACCCGGAAAGCACACCCAGCACCGCCACCGTCGTTGCCGCGACCCGATTCCGCATCATCTTCGTCCACCGTGCAGAACCCTGAAGAGGCACCAGCAGGCATTACTCCTTGTGTCTGATTAAACACAGAGCGTATGGTTCGGCACACTCAACAACATCATGGAGGTCCCGCGTGAACATGTCCTGGCAGTCCACAAAATCTTCTGGCGCTCGCACGTTGGCTGTCGGGGCCGCAATCGTCGGGGCGACCGCATTGGCGGTGCCCGCGAGCGCGGTGGCTGCGACCGCGACGCCGGTCGCTGCCAGTCATATCTTTCAGATCCCCGCACTCACTGGTTCTCTCGCACCTGGCGGGGCGTGCGGTCCTGGCCTGCTCGGTGCTGCGGCAGTGCCTGCGCACAGCAGTACCGATTCCGCGGGGAACACGGCATTCGGGATACAGTTTGATCCGATCGGTCTGACGTCTACCCCGGCGACCGGCACCGCGACCCTCGGCTGGTTCAACCTATCCACCTTCCAAGGCGGTCTCACCACGTTCCCGATCAGCGAACTGGCCTCCCCGGCAATCGGGAGTGGGGGCAGCGTCTCCACCCACACCGGCAATGGAGAAATCGTCGCGGTCGTACTGCTCAACGTCACCGGATCCGGAACGCCCTGCAACTGGACACCAAGCATCGGTGTGGTCCCCGCCCCATAGGTGTCCCTTGCCAGGATGGAGGGGCGGGCCAAGTCCGGGCTTGGTCCTTTACGCATAGTGGGCTATCCATTTAACTGCCCGCGTCTGCTGAGCTACGTCGCCGGGAGTACGCCGCCGCTGGCGCCGTAGCTGAACCATCAGTCAACGACACCTGGCCAAATCTCAAGCACGTCAACGCTTCCGGAGCCAAAGTTGGGCGTGACCAGCTTTGGCCCTGGCGGGGATGCACGAGGACCGACCGTGGCGCGCTCCGCACACTCTGGAGTGATTCCCCAGGTCAAACGCGCGCCTGGCAGTGAAATGGATAGCCCACTACGCATAAACAACCGCAGCGCCTGCAGCTACCTCTCCACATCGCCGCCACCTCCCTCAGCACCACCACCCCCAGCGGGATCCGCCAGCCGAAACTGACCGCTCGACCATCGCTAACGCAGTACGCCATTACCTGAGCCGCCAACGGCTCCGATCTGAGAGCAGTCTGATGCGCCGATCCGTTTTGCTCACCATGTTGACCGCCGCCGTCCTCATCCCGGC
>JAABUW010007210.1_pt1 | contig 13527 bp, 15 predicted proteins | sample 5560081 | NCBI WGS metagenome assembly JAABUW01 (sample SAMN10711882, study PRJNA513363) | rock metagenome | isolation source: Antarctica rocks | place: Antarctica: Victoria Land, Knobhead sud
GGACGAAGCGGTATAAGGCGTACAGGCAGTGGTTGAGGGGGAAGAGTTTGTTTAAGCAGAGTAAGGTTGATCCGGAGTATAAGGGGGGTGCTTGAGTGGAGGGTGGTGTGATTTGCGGTGCTGTGGTCTTGTCTTCGCGTTTTGTTTTAGCGGATGCATAGGGTCGGGTTTGGGCGAGGTTCTGAGCATAGCATTGCCATCCGCTTGCGACATATTTGGGTAGTAAACAGCCCATATGGTTGAGACCGCCTTGGTTTGGGTTTGTGAGAAGTCAATTCGGCCTGGGTATCGAGCAAATCCGCCCGGGGGGTTAAGAAAGTGATTTTATACAGCCCGAGTCGCCATACTCCCGCTACAAAATCAATCATCTCTGGAGGATCAGAAAATCAGATCCTCGTCACCTTCGTCTCCAAGCACGTTCTTCGTGCCATCGCCATCGGGCTGCTCCGACTTGGTAGCTCCCTCGTTGTTCTCCTTCTCGTCTTCTCTCTGCTTTCTCTTTTGCCTCTCCAATTCTTCCGCAGCAGCAGCCCGCTCCTTGACGTTCTTGACCTTCTTCAGCCGGAAGAACTCCTCTCGATCCAGCTCGTCCAGCTCGCTGTTGATGTACTTGATCGTGTTCTCCGTCCGTGGGATGATGACGTGCTCACTGTTCTCCAATTAGCCCAGAGCCCACACACATCTGCCCAGACAACATACATAGCATTAACTCTCCGATTCACAACCTTAATAACCTCATCCAAAATCACAAACGCCGTCTGCAAACTCGCCAACTCCACCAGCGTCTCCACAGCCCTCGTATACGTCTCCCGACTCCTCTGCACCTGCTGCCCCCCCTTCCCCAACCCGGTCATCCCAAACTCACTCGTCCCCTCCATCTGAAAACTCTCAAACTGCGGCAAAAACACCCCACTGACATTCTCCTGCCTCGTCCTCACCCGGAACTTCGCTTGCCGCACGCTCTCAGTGATCTGGTACTTGATCCCGTCGTTACCCGTAGCGTACGTGACTTCGGCGAGCGAGAAGGCGGCGATTTGCATGACGCGGCCCATTTTGCGCTTGGCTTCGTCGATGCGCTTGGTGATTTCGCGGAAGCGCTTGGTGAGGGCTTCGGATTTGCGCTTGAGGAGGTCGTGTCCGGTTTGTGCGCCTTTGAGCTTGGATTTCATTGCGCCGAGGGATTGGCGGGTGGGGAAGACTGGCTCGCGGCCCTGGGGGTGGACGTGTTAGTGGGATGTGCGTGGTAGGAGGTGGTGGAGGAGGGGGGTACCTACTTGGCCGGAAGACATGATAGGTGGTGGTTTTGTGCGAGTTCGGGCGAGGAAGGTGAGTTGCGAGAGGTTGAAAGGCTGTGGAGTGTCGGACTCGTGGTGCTCAATCGTTCGCAATAATCTGAATTAAGTGGTCGAGGTTCAACGTTCGTACAAGAGCTGTGGTCGAAGCTTGGGACGTCACAACCTCCGGCAAGTCGGAGTTTTCGGCTCCCGTAATATACCAATATATTTTACCACATGCGTCTTTGAGAATCCACAGCAATGCAGCTTCACATATATGCAACTAACATGTTGATATCAGATACACATCACTGATACCCTATCGTCCAACAACGCTAGAATTGCTAGAATCCCATTCAGCCTCCGCCTGCATGCCTCATCAGAACAACTCTACACCAAGTTCATAGCAAAGCCGAGTCCGGCCATCGCTGTAGGACCAGCAACTCCAGGACTTGTCGTTGTAGTGACTGTACCAGAGCTAGAGCTGCGAGCTGCTGCTGCCGGGTCTGCAACCATGCACATAGTGTTCATCGAGCGAAGCTGCAGCTGCCCACCAGTGCTCTCGTCGACGCCAACGAACGCGAGCTCTAGCCTGCGCTTCTCAGCAACGCTTGACGCCTGGTCGTTACCTGGGTATGCCGCTGACTGGTGCAAGAAGAACCCGCTGCCTTCCTTGTATTGCGCTTTCGTGGCGTTCGATGTCCCGGCGAGCACTTGCAGCCGTTAGAACCCTCGAGTAATATCCACTCGATGGGAGCACTTACGATCACTGTAGACACTGGTGTTATTACCGAACACATTCCCACATTCCGTCAAATCAAGAACGATACCGGCATCCGGGCACCCAGAGGCGCCCACCCGATTCGACATAGTACCCATAGCATTGCTCATGGCAGACACGCATGCGTCACCCAGCGGCTCAATGCAATCGAAAGGGTTGTTCGGGTCATACCCATCGTACACGCTCTGCAGGAAGTCATTACAGCCAAGAGGTTTTCGAATGAAAAAACCGAGCTGCAGCTAGAGCATTAGACAGAAAGTCAGCAACTGTCTCCGGGTTGCGATTGAGTTCTAAACTTCCCAGAGCACTATATCTTCTTACACTGTTTGCTTTTTTCGTCCGAGCTTGGCTCCTCGACCAGCGCGTTCGAGATCGATGTCAGTCTTGCTCCAGATGGGCATACAAAGACGACTTCAGCTCGCCTACCTGTCTACGGATTAAGCCGTCGCGATAGTCTCAAGGTATCACGATGCGTAAGACACAGAGAATAAGTATGTAACGGCAAACTTGTAACATTGCTCAGCATTTGAGGTCTACTACATGTTTTACTGTTTACCCTGGGCCAGCACACAACCTCTTTCTATCGACCGACCCTATCCCTTTATTACCGACGCTGAGTAGCGCGACCTATCACATCTCGTATCAGAGCATGGTGCATCTATGCCTTGAAGTAAGAGACGGTGCACTATAGATGCATCAGTAAGTGCGATGACCAGTAGCAAGGACGAGGAGAGCTTACGCCAGAAGAGGGAGCGGCAACATTGACAGCAGTAGTGACAGCTGGGGAGGAGCTGACGACGTGAACAGCCGACCCGCCAGCTGGAGAAGAGCTGACGACCGGAACGTCGGACCCAGCTGGAGCAGAGCCAACGGGAGCGGCGGCGGAGCTAGCTGGAGCAGCGGAGGGAGCAGCAGAGGCGCCACCACTTGGAGCAGCAGAGTCGCCGCCAGTGGAAGAGTCAGCAGTGCCCTCGCTAACAGTCATATCAACGGAGCCGCTGCTGAAGTATCCCTCAGTCGCCAGGATCTGATAGTTCTGAGTGCCCAAGTTCAAGCCGAAAGAGGCCCAGGCGTCGAAGTGGTTGCCAGTGGTGACGGTGCCCTCGGAGCGCTTGTCCGAACGGACAGACCAGTATTGCTGGAAGGTCGAGGTGCCCTCAATGGAAGGAGCGTTTGTGCGGGTGGTGGACAGAATGCGGTAGGTCGAGCCGTCAGATTCGATGGTTCCGAGCTCGCTGGCACCGCTGCTTGGGTCGTAGGTCCCGAAGTTCTCCACGATCTGTTGGTCGTGGTCAGCAACCGCAATACTGTAAGATGGTAGTGTTACTCACGTAGTACTCGACGAGTGGGTTTGTGGTCCAGCCATAAACTGTCAGATACCAATTGCCGTTCGGGGAGTAGGTGCCAGCGTAAGAAATGGCGCGGTCCGAACCTACAAGCAGAAGGGCGAAAGGGTTAGCGACTGTTTTAAACAATGGAAGGTATGGTTTTGCCCCGCAATGACGTACCAGTTTGCCATCCTTTGCCACCGACCCAGTTTCCGTCGCCGGACCAGCTCACGGTGTAGCGACCACCTTCGCCATTCTGGTAGTCGACCTGGCCAGCACCATCGGTCCAGAAGGAGTAGTAGTAACCACCGCTCTCACCAGTAGAGCTTTGCGCGATGGTGCCAACAGCGAAGAGCGCCGCAGCAGCAAGTGTCGATGCGAGTTTGAACATTTTGACTGTGAAGTGAATGCTTGATCAACAAGACTTGTATTGGCAAAGAGCGTATGGAGTAAGTGAAAAGAATGAACGACTTCTTGGACAATGGTGGTGAACATGTTCTGCAAGCAGACACATATCTGCAATGGAACTGGATTTTTTTAGGCCTATAGTGGCGACATGGCTCAGAACTTCCAGCTGTAGCACACTCTCCTGGCGACAATTAGCACGAAACCACGACACGAATGGATCTCGTCAGTCGGAAACATGGTGAATTTGTGTATCCTCGGTTCGAGATTCGAAAGACTTGGAGTCCTTGGTGGTGTTCTTGGATGTGGGCTTGGTGAACAGCAGGCGACCTTGGCCTATAAGAAATAGCCCATGTCGCGGGGATCAAGACATGTGTCCAGAGCCTCAAAAGTAGGGGCCAAGGGGTCCAAGATCGATCCAAGATGTTTTGAAAGTCTTGAAGTTTCAGGTTAAACTCATATGCATTTAACCGCAGGCACAGCCTATACAATAGCCCGATTTCGTAGCCGGATCTCGGAGGGACCAGATATGGAGTGAGTCTTCACAGATGATGACCAGCTGATCAGTGACTGATTTCATTTGAACGATGAGATTGCAGTCATGGCCGCGGAACAGTTCTTCAGCCCTGGCCCAGCCGTATACATGTTTTGCGTGATTTCGTTGTTGGGATCTGACGTCGTGTCTGTACTCTCCATGAGTTTCAACCCACCCGACTCCAGTAATTTGTCTCGTGTGGTCAATCCCTAGCATTCAAAGTCTGCACCGACTGCGAGTCTGACACCGGGTGAGAAGCAGGTACTCCAGCACGGAGCGCGTTGCTTTGTTGTAGCGCGGTAACAGGTCCAATACTCATACAAGATAGCCTATGCCTCACCCTCGATCATAGCACCGAGGCAAGCTCGCCATCGATGCCACTCGAGACACCAGTTGAAGTTCTCTGGCAATGTAGAAACGATGCCATCTCACACCGGAATCGGCCACAGAGCAAGACACCGTTCTTCTCGGGAAAGACTCCACGCCGAGCAGCTGCACTGTGAAAGTACTTTCTGGCCAGAAGAGACCGCACGGCACTCTGCTCAAGCTCATCCGCAGCCACACGGTGTTTGTCTCCAGCATCACAGTCTGCTAGCGACGCGTAAGGACATGATTCAGCACGCTTGCGTATGGCTTCGAATACGGTCTTCGTCTGCTCGTCTTCCGGCCCCAGCCAGGCGAGAACTTGGTCCGCATGAGCTTCGATCGTGGGAACGAGACTGGTCTGCTCGTTTCTCTCCGCAGCATCACCATGGTTGATGGATATACTGTCGACCCAGTAGGCATCGCCAGTGTTGTGATGTTCCGCGATAGCACTGAGCGCATACCATATCGGAGAAGGAACCACGAATGAGCGGCCGTTCAGCGTGATGGCTTTTGGCTCAGCAGAGTCGGTGTCGTCCGGACAGTATGAGAGGACTTTATAATGCGACGTCTCCTTGGAACAGTCCGGTAGATGCTCCAGCCATCCGTGTATGAACGTTGGTGTGCAATATTGGCTGAAACGGAACACACGGATGCTGCCCTTCTGCAGGTACGTGTATTGGAACTTCATCTTGCCGGCGGTACACGCTCCTCGCAGTGACTAGATGTTGAGATGGTGTATCTCAGGGTATGCCAGTATTTCCAGGACTTCCACGCATCCCGAGAGTGTAGTGTAGCAACCACAACCCCTCCACCCGCCGCCATCTCAATTCATTCATTGCGTGCAATTTTAAGTCACCTATACCAGTTACCACCATCTCCATATACACCTTCGCAACACCGCTCCTCTCATTGACTTCAGAAGAGAGGGTTTGAATCGCGAAATGGACGTCTGGACATTCCTCAGCGCGCTTTTTCCAAGCCGCAACCTGCTCAGCCCACGATATAGGTCTCTGCGGCGGACCGTTGGTGTCTATTTCGCCTTTCCATAGCGGAGATATGTGCGTCACCAGCTCCTGTGCCTCATTGCTTCTGAAGTCGAAGTCGCGCTCGTTGTGGGCATGAATTATGAGGCTCGACAGCCGCTCGAGCTGGGCAGCGGTACCTTTGGGCTGGTCATGAGCACTCGGCGTGTCTGGAGGCGTCGGTGCTGTATAGATTGGATCCATGAAGAGGGTTGAGGAGAGGTTTGTGGGAAGATACAATCGCCATGCCTACAGATATGCTCCAGCTCATCTGAAACTCAATACTCAGCCTGTTTGTCGGTACATGTTCCACCAAGCTCGAATAGAACAACCCGAGCTTACATAATCCGGGATCAAAGACACAGACATAGTTCATAAGTGGCGGTGAACACACGGAGGATGGTTGATGCATGTACGCATAGCTACCTGGTTCTGCTTGCCGTTGTCCTCGACCGCTCGTGCGTCTCCACGAGCAGTGCACACCGAGCAGTATGCTTGTGCTCAGTAATCTGTTTCAATGGTGGCAGGGCCCCTCTATTGACCCGTCTCAATTGTCGGTCAACACATCCCACGTAGAGGCCATACATCTCGAGGACTGTGCGAATCTGCACACTGTGGTGTTGACCGGCGTTGGAATCATCCGTTTGTGGGCAATCGTATGCCGGATTTCAAGCTACTGTATACTCGAGGAGCGTTATTCAAATCGTCCTTCACCCACCAACATACCGCTCCTGCAGCTGCTTGACAATGTCCCGATTCGCGGAGGTGGGCTTCATCCAGTCCTTCCCTTTCAGTATCTCGTCCTTCGTCATCACATAAAGTGCTTCCGCAACACTAAGTCGTACCCGTGGGTAAGGATTCGTTTTCAACATGCTTACTAGCTTCTTCAACACCTCTCCTCGAACGGATGGAAGCTCCGCCATACCACGGTAGACGTTGACTGCTGCAAGGATCTTCGGGATGTCGTTAGACTTGTGATGGGACTTTTGCACTGTCGATAACAGGTTGAGCCACTTAAAGTCGGATTCTGCGAGTCTTTGTGGTATCTGCATGTCGAACAGGAAGGCCAGTAGCTCCAATGCTGGGTGCATATTGTTGCTGTTGTCGACCAGGAGCGACTTCATGATGCTGGCAAATATGGTGAGAAGACCCGTCAGTCGTTTCGTGGAAACATCACCGAGAACCTGCACCAGCGCGGATCGTGAGACTTGAAGAAGCGACTCTGAGCTGGTGCCAGCGCAAGATACACAGCCTTCCAGTAGAGCTCTATGCTTCCACACTGGCTCATTGCGAGTCAATGGCGCGAGTCGTCGAAGGACACACTCTTGCGAAGATACGCTTGCAGCATCTTCGACGCGATTGTCCAAGTCGAGGTGATTCGAACAGCACTGAGCGGCAGCCAAACGCACTCGGTCCAGCTTCTCGAGACTCAGGCGGTACATATCTGCTTGCATAATCTCAACAAGCTCCAGCTGCGTGAGCAGAACAGGTTTAGTAAATATGTCGGATGCCAATACGATCGCCTGCAGCCTGACAAGGGATCCAACATCTCCCCTCTCATCGATGGTATAGTCGTTTGAGCCGCGATGTGCCGCATTGATCAGAGTCTGAGACAGCCCTCCTTCGTATGATGCGTCGTCTCCGATATGTTCTATTGTAAGGCCAAGTGCTCTAAGGCCTACGATGCGCCAGTCTACGTTCGTAGCATCCATCAGATCCGCAAGAACTCTGTATATCATACTGGTGAACTTGCCGCTCGCGCCAGGTCCGTACAAGGGCGCCAAAGCACCAAGGGCCATGGCACCGCAGGCTCCCTTGAGCGAACCGCTCTTCGAACTGTCAACAGTGACGTTCTGGAGCAGAGCTTGAGGTCCGATGCACCCAAGTGGTAGTGTGTGCTGCCTCTTCAACGCAAGAAACGCCGATGCAAGAGGTGGTATAGCCTGTTGAATGCTCTCCTCGTAGCGGTTGAACAGACGCTCAGCTAGGGTGTCGATCAAGGCAATTGGCAGGTCCTCGGAAGACGTGGTCTCGGTCAAGCACTTGCACAACGGAGCAAGCAGTCTTGCTATGGCGATCGGCAGCTCGGACTGCATCACTCGAGCGGTCAACTTTTGTATCGCATCGACGATCAGAGTTAGTATATGCTTGATATCAAGAACTGTCAGTGGGTCTTGATCGCCACCAACTACGCTTGTAGCGCTACCTGTCTGTTCGATGTATTGGAGGAGATGTGTCAGTGCCAAGATGAGGCCATGTAACTCTTCTACCTCACGCTGGCGAAGTAGATGTGCCTTCACTGTACTCAGAACTTTGTTTGCAGAGTCAAATCTGGAAGTACCCAGCTCGGCCAATGCAGCCCCCGCAGCTTCTCTCGAGAGCACGTCAGGCGATCCGATACCACGCCAGCCAAGGAGGCCTTCGATCAAGGCGTTCCAGTACTCCATATGACTATCGTCAAGGCCAGCTGCGCGTGCGGCAACGTCGACCATTGCTCTTTTTCGTAGCCCGACAGCTTGGTAATCGACGATCTGTACCAGTGCGATCCCTTCGACAACTTTGTTGGGATGCCTTCCGACCAGCTCCTGTAGCGCTGCTGAAGACCCTCGGCGGATGTTGCCAACGGGGTCAAGACACGAGGAGAGCACGAGATTCGTGGCTAGAGCTTGTATGACAGACTGTCTTTCGATTGCCGCAAGGGTCGACTTGAGTTGCGTTGTGTCAACGGAGAGCAGTTCTTCGGTTGTGTATCTTCTCGACAGTGACCACAAGCCAAAGTTCGCAGAGTCCCGTACGTTCGTGCCCATGCTGCTTCCAGTGGCTGTCCGCTGCTCAAACTGTAGGGCTGACACCAGAGCATTGATGATGTCGTGCAGTTGTGCTGGAGCCGCAGAGCGCTTGAAAAGCATATGAGCGAGGGTCAGGGTCAAGCCGTGCCACTTCAGGGGATTAGCTGTTCGGAAGTCCAAGGCTTCGCTGTTCCGTGGCATATCTTCTTTGAAGGAGTCGAGCACGGCTTGAATTACCTCGTGGCCCATGGTCGGCTCCAGCTCCAGTACGAGTCGACTGAGTGCCTTGGCTGCCGCATAGCGTACTGGGGTGTCTCTGTCGCCGAGCGAGCTAAGGAGGTATTCGATGACATCCTCGACGAGGCTCGATGTCTCCAACATGCCAGTCAGCTTACTCGGCTGTGATGCAGCTCGTAGTGCGGTGATTGCAGTGTTTCTGAACACTTTTACAAACAACTTCTTGGCCACTGCATTGTCCGCTAGCCTGGAGCTCGAGTCTTGCGACAGCTCCCAGCAGTTGCTGTATAGGTCCGCCACACCAAGACGATCATCTGCTGATGCCATCGTGATGCCTGCATAGAAGCGCAGCGGACCTATCAGCTCGTATATGCTGTTCGTGCTGTCCGCAGAAAGCTTGGGTTGCATGGCGAGCGACAGTTGTGAGCTCAAGGATGTACAAAGTCCTAGCTTCAGCATGTCAGGCCTTGTGACCAACCGGACCAGAAGAGTAGCTGCGGCATCTTGCGCCTTCGTGGACGACGACAGTAATCTCACTCCGAGCTCCACTATTCTTCCAACCAGTACAGGGATGACTGTCCCATCGCCTGGACGTCGAGCAGGAGAGATAGACGCCAGATCGAACGGAGTAAGCAAGAGATGGGATAGCCATAACAGTAGAATGTACTGGACCTGCCATTGGTAGGTCTGATCTCCTTCGGCCTTGGTCGCAGTATCTAGACGGTCGAGAACTGGTTCCAGGTATCGTGGTTCATTGTTGAGAAAGCCAGAGACGATCTTGTAGCCTCTGACCTTGCATAGTGTGTATAAAATGGCGCAGACGGCAATTTGTAAATCGATATGTTCTGTCCGCCTGTCGTGGAGTTTCTGGCCAATGTATTCCAGGTACGCCTCGACGATGGGCGGTAGGATGTGCTTCAGCCTGGTGTCCAGTAGTTGTGGATCGCCTTGGAAGGGTTCTATCTGACACATGTCAGCAAGACGGCTCAACATCTGGTAGGACAGCTTTTGATCTTTACCAGCTTGATCACATAGTCGAGGTCTCGCCGCTTCACATGTCTGTGTACTGGACCATGTGCTGCACCTGTCTTGGAAGGCTTCCAGAGGAGTTTTGGTATGGACTCCTGAAGATCAGTCAGTAGACCAGCGGATGCCTGTACAAGCTTCAGATCGTCCTCGTCATCTCCACCCTCCATACATAGCATTATTATGTTCTTCTTATATGTTGTTCGTTCGCATATTGCCGTAACTTCCTAATTGAGACGAATCTTGATACCGCGACTTTTGCATTGCTAGCTCAATGTACTTTACGCGACTCGACGCGTTGACCTCGATGATCCAGCAACTTCTTGTATTTTGGTCGGGAGATCGCAAAGATGGCGCAGGACTACACGGAGTACCTGGCGATCAATGTGCTCAACGAGCAACAGATTGTACGTTCAGTGAAGACCCTTCTCGAGGACACAAACTCATATCAACCAGGTCAGCTACAGACTGCTCAGCAGAGCATTGAAAGTGCATGTCAACTTCGCGAAGCAGTAGGGACCTTGACGATATTCTCATACGTCCCATACATGCTAAAACAGCCATAGGATGCTGTACGAATTCCACCGCAAACAAAACGCAAAGAAACCCGGCAGTGTGCACGCAACCTACCTCCTCACGGGCACGAGACGACCAACACCATCACAAGTAAACGGGTCGCATAGCCAAGAAGATTGCGAAGACACAGTTATGCAAAGCAGCCCAATGCTACCCAGCAGGTCCTTCCCACAACCTGACAACGAGACGGCCGAGGAAGAAGCTCCACTCATACGCTCGATCATGCTCGTCAAGCAAGAACATTTGGACCAAGCGAAAGCGACGTTCGAGACGATCTCCAGCATACACATTTACAGCCTCGAAGCCAATGGCCTCTCCGACGTCCAAGTCCTGACCGAATGCAATCGCAAAGTCGCAGCGGACTACGCTTCCGAGGATCAGCTGGAGGCATGGAAGCAGTACGGCACGATACAGAATCCGAATGTGAAGCGAAGAAAACGAGGCACAGCTCCACCGCCTCCGCCAGCGCCGATTGCGAAGACTGCAGATGTCAAGGTCAAACCAGCACCACCGACCGCAAAGCCAGAGCAGAAAGTCGACTCCAAGCCATCCTCCGCAAAACCAACACCTGAACCCGAGCAGACAAAGAAGAGTGCCGCGAAGCCAGCACCAGCCAAGCGTCAGAACTCAGACATCTTCAAATCCTTCGCCAAGTCCAAGACGAAGCCGAAAGGTGAAAGCCAGAGCTCCGCAGAAGCTTCGCCCGCACCCGCAGAACCCGAAGATCAGCCCATGGGTGGTTTCTCGGAAGACGAAGCAGACGACAATGCGCTTATGGAAGCGGAGAAGGCTTCCGATGCGCCGGCAGGTAAGTCGAAGAAGGATCGCGCGGCCGAGCTGGAAGCAATGATGGATCAGGAGGACGAGGAGATGGAGGATGCGGCGACCCCTGTGGCTGAGCCTGAAGAACCGGAGAATGCGATCGACAAAGTCTCACCGCCAAAGGAAGAGGAGCCGAAGGAGACTGTGAAAGTCGAGAACGGTCGAAGACGGGGCAGACGGAGGGTCATGAAGAAGGTGACGGCGAAGGATGAGGAAGGCTACTTGGGTGAGTGTAACGACGCTCGACGTTGAGATGCGACCGCGAAGCTAACGAATATCCGCAGTGACGAAAGAAGAAGCGGCTTGGGAGTCGTTCTCGGAGGACGAGCCACCACCGAAGAAAGCCAGGCTACCCTCTGCGCAGACGAGCAGCAAGCCAGCGGCGAAGAAGGGCGGCAAGACGCAAGGAGGTAACATCATGTCGTTCTTCGGCAAGAAGTGATAGTGACTCGCGAGGCTTCCGCAACGAAGCAGTGTACAGAGTTCTCATCTGTTTGGAAGTCGTCGTGTACGAAGACCGGCCATAGCATGTACATTCCACCAGACTCAGCGCATGGTCACGTCAAACACTTCGCACAAATGGAAGGCGCCATGTGAAGTCAAAGTCAGGCGATGATGAACATCGATACCCACATCTATCTACCTTAACTTTTCCTCATGACCACTGCATCGTGAAAGCATAAACACATTCCGGCAAAAGCGAACGGAAGAAGCAGTCAGGTCATTACATTACACAGCTGAGACAATCCCCCCAAGACGCCCGTGGAGGCTGCATCGTTCTTTCCGAACGAACAAGATCGCCGTCAACCACATCCGCCGTCACTGCCTGCCACTTGCTGAAGAAAGAAGAAGAAACGTACCCATAAGCATAAACACAGCTAAGTACAGATAGCCATCTGCATGTTGCTCTGACATAAGATGATGTTGCCAAGCCACGCAGGCCAACACGTGGTTGTCGACATGGTGAGGATGTGTGGTGATGATCGACAGTGAGTGTTGAGGCTGAAGCGTGGTCCAGCATGTGGTAGTGATACAGCAGTGATGCGGTGGCATTTGCATGCAATCGTAACGCTTCATAAGCTCGTAGTGCAATCGTTGATGTCGTTGCAATGTACATCCAGGGTTGGGTAACGACAGTAAGGATGTGTCGGTGCTGCGTTGAGATGTCGAGGTGTTAGCCATCACTCCTGCTCGGAGGCGGCGCCAGAGTCGACCGGGCTGTTGACAGCGTGGACAGTGGCCGGAGAGGTCACCACGGGCTTCGAATCAGTGGCTTCAGCTCCGCCACAGGTGTGGCCTGCGTCGGTGCTGGAGGCGACGTTGACCTGAACCAGAGGTGTCTGCGTGGTGTTGGACGGCAGGCCACCGAGAGGGCTGCGGCCAGGGAGAGCACGCCCGCCGTACTGAGCCCATCGCTGACCCTGGATCGGAACATTGGGAGTGGTGCCAAGGTACTGCTCGAACTCGTTGCCGTTCTGGCTGTCACTGCCACCGTAAGGCAGACGACCTTGACGCCAGGCCTGGGTGGCGAACTCGTACTCGGCGGAGCGGAACTGGCGGGCAGCCTGAGTCTGCTGCTTGAGCGACTTCTGCTCCTGCGTGTCGGCGTAGCGGATCTGGATCTCCAGCTCTTCGCCGTTGGAGTCCTTGATGGTGTGGTTGTTGAAGGTTCTGATGACCTCCTCGCATGCATCACGTGTCTCGAAGCTGTGCAGTGGTCAGCAGGAGCGTAGAGTATCTGGATTGATGAGATCGATGCTCACCGAGCGAAGCCGACACCGCGGCCATGGCCACTCTTCAGCCGGAGGATACGCGACGAGCACACCTTGTGTGGGTTGAACAGCTGAGCGAGATCGTGCTCGTTCATCGTCTTCGGTAGATTCGAGACGTAGAGGTTGGTGTTGAGCTCATCGGAGAAAGCTTTCAGCTTTGAGTAGAACGACTCCTGGTTGGTGTCAGTACATGGTCTAGATGAGTGATGGCGACGGCAGTACTCACCCTGGCGAAGCTGACTTCGTACCCGAGGTAGTGGAAGCCACGGATGCAGTTCTCGGCATCCTCGTAGTTGTGGTATTTGATGAAGCCGAAGCTAGAGAAGAGTCAGTGAGGTCGTGGAGCAGCAGCGACATGGACATACCCTTTGCACATATTGCTGTTGAGGTCGATGATGGACTTCGAGCTCTTGATGTCACCGAAGCGGCTGCCCCAGGCCTCGAGTACCTCATCACTGGTCTCCGGCAGCAGTCCACGGATGTAGACATTGGTCTCGCCTCGCTGATTCTCCAAAGCACGGTCGAGAGGCTTCAGGGGTGAGGATGGAGCTGGAATCGCCGGCGGGATGGCAGGGGTCTGAGACACGATCCTCT
>JAABUW010007212.1_pt1 | contig 13526 bp, 18 predicted proteins | sample 5560081 | NCBI WGS metagenome assembly JAABUW01 (sample SAMN10711882, study PRJNA513363) | rock metagenome | isolation source: Antarctica rocks | place: Antarctica: Victoria Land, Knobhead sud
CTCCACGTGCCACGAGGCTGTTCCGTCCTCTACGTGCCTGACCGGAACCAAGGATTGCTGAGAACGACGCTGCCGACTGGGTTCTTCTATGGCGAGGTAAGTGCAAACGAGTACAAGGGTACTCGGACACGCGATCAAACGATCGACCTCCGTGTGGTGCTTTGCACTCGTTTGGACTCGATGTGATCGTCGAGACACCTTCTGACCCTCATGTCCTGCAGGCGTTCGTTAAGAACTTCTCCGACACGGGGACCATGGATACGACGCCATATTTGTGCGTTCCTGCTGCTCTGAAGTGGCGGGAGAGAATTCAATGGGGTGACAAGCAGGGCGATGAGGCGATCAAGGGGTATATACAGAACCTCGCTCGTGAAGGCGGTGCCATTGTTGCGAAGGTAAGCACTGATGAACAGTGTTGCACTTCATTTCGTGCTTTGAGACCATTCAGACTTCTCCAAAAGGTGGAGACAGGATCAAATTACCTGCAGCGCTTTGAGATCTTCCAAACGTCTCGACTAGGAGGAGACACTTGTTGACCTTGACACTCGCTGAGCCTGACACTTGCTGCCACTTGCTGATCTTTCTGTGTAGATCCTGAGGACGTATGTGCTGGAGAACCAAGACAAAACGCTTGGGCAGTGCAGCCTCACCAACATAGCACTACCACTGGACCAGTCGGCTATTACGGGTGGCGATGACGGCAAAGTCGGAGCAGTCTCGCAATGGATGATGCAGACGATGATCGAGGAGTATGAAACGGCCGTGCTCATCTACACATATGACCGGAAGTGGTGGGTAAGGCTGAGTGGCCAGGTGTATCTCACTATGGATGACTTCGAGTATGCTGGGCAGAAGCTGAAGGAGATGTGCGGGAGGGTGGTGGATATGGAGTGGGAGCAGTAGGAAGAGATAATTCACCTATATCGCTGTCATCAGGGTGGCAGTCGTGTTATGGACACCTCCAAGAGAATGTCCATCGAAGGCTACGGACGATGAGAGAGGCCGCAATCTCGGCATCATCAGTCTCTCAGGAGTAGAAGGGCCCAAGATCAAGCGTCTCATACTCCACCGTACCTACCTATGTAGTATCAGATTGGTCAACATCCACATCTCCACTGCAGGCGTGAAGCTGCAGCCTTATGACGAGAAACTGGCCAACTTGCACGTATCAACAGAGAGCCGAAGCCAGGTCTGTATCAACTTTCGAGCGAAGCCAACGGCTCTGTGCACGCCACTATTTGGTGGCGCCTAGACCTGATGGACCAGAAGACGACTCTCGCTGCAGACCTGCAGCAGAGGTGCTTACTGCAAGCGGGCACAATTCATTGGGAGTCCGCCGTTCGGACAGCTGGTGGCTGTAGATCAAAAGGAACCATCGTTGCCACTCCATTGTCATGCAATGAACACATGATGTAGAGAGGACATTCAAACACTCGGGGTTAGTGGTCAGACAAGAGGGGAAGGACATACACATCAGATCGTACCGTACGCCTCACATCATTCTCCAATGCTCATAGCTGCAGATTCACAAGAGCAGCGGCCCGCATGGCATTCTCAACGCGGATCACGGTGCAGTTATGCTACGTCTATATGAGTGAGGGTCACATTGCTGCTTCAAATTGGACTCACTGCGCGTTGTAGACAAAGCCGATCGTGTTCAGTGTCCGAGGGTGAGACGGCGCTGCAGTCAGTGGCAAACATATCACGACAAGTCACAGCGAATGGAAACGATACAATGGTCAAGCGGCCATGGTATAAACTCACATTGCATTATGACTTACTGGTGCTCTTCCGTCACAAGCCATGAACAAAGTTCAACTTACTCGTGCCTCACAGTGTTCAGCTCAGCCTGTTCTCCTCCGTATCATGTTTGTTCTCCATCGTAACACATCGTGGCATCAAGCGTGATGCAACCACGGCAGCGTGTTAGCAATTCGGGAGAGCGGCGCCACGTCCACTCACACAAAGATGCCAGCCATGACCTCCTCCGGTGCCATCGCATACTTCTCGTAGAGCAAGTCCACCTTCTGCGCCTTCTTAGCCTTCTTGACGACCTTGTGCTCGGTGTCGACCTGGGAGGTCTCTGCCGGAGCTGGGGTTGCTGCAGTTGGCTCAATCTTGACTCCTGGAGCGGTGACGTGGTTTGTGTCGTGCTCGGCGGTGTCAGCTGCTTGCGTCAGGGCTCCGTTGGTTGGCTCGACCATCAGTCCCAGATCGGCGGCGTCATCCATGCCATGCTCATCGGTACCATCTAGCGCGAAGCCTCGAGGACGGATGGGGTACGTTTGATGGAGAGCTTGCGGCGCGGGGGCAGGACCGGTCGAAGACTTGCCGTTGCCAGCGATAGCGTCGGCGATAGCCTGGTCGATGGCGTCCATGAGCTCATGCTGGGCGAACGGTTCCTGCTTCACGGTGGGCTGATGGTTGACGGATGGCTGATGGTTGACGATTGGCTGATGATTGACGGCTGGCTGATGGTTGACGGGAGCTCCAGCCCACCTACAGTCATCACAAGTTAGCGGTGACATGGAGATGTGGGGTAGCTGAAGACTTACGGTTGCATCGGCTGATGACCTGGGTGGAGTGACTTCATCGCCGCCGTGCTGACACCAGCGACGAATGCCGGGCGCTCAGGCAAGCCTGGCACCTTGGGGAGGCTGTTGGAGCGCGTCTCAGTCGCAGAGGCTGGAGCCGGGGCTGAGTGTGGGGCGCTGCCTTGCGGGAGACGATTGATGTGAGCTTCGTTTGCGGAACGTGGAGTGAAGGGAAGTGGTGAGCTGTGTCCCTGTGGCAAGCCGATTGGGGGGTAGTTCGTTGGTGCGTAGTTCGGTGGGAAGTCGGCGAGCTTAGGGTGGGGTGGGCCGCCAACTGGGGAGCCGCGGGTGTAGTTGACAGATGGAGATTGGTACTGATCGCCATATGTAGAGCCGTGGGTGTAGTTGACAGGCGTAGGTTGGTGCGTGGCGCCGTAAGCTGGGTAGGTGGGTGCATATGCAGTAGCGGCTGGTGAAGGTTCCCAGATGCTGGAGTTGAGTAGTCCCTGTGTGCCATAACAGATCAGTGGATGTTTGCTGGTTAAGGCATATTGGAGTGACGTCACTCACCGTATACTCCTCTGAAGAGTCGACTTTCTGTGCCTAACAACGCGTCAGTGACCATCAACTAGGTATACAGCGTGATGGGAAGTCTTACCGTCGCATCAGCAGCCCCATTGCCGGGCGAGCTGGCAAGAAGCTTGGCTTCCTTCTCGGCCTTGTTCTTCGCGATGCGCTCGGCCACACGAGCCCTGATCTCCTCTTTGGTCTCAACGACCTTGACCCTCTTGGCACGCTGCTCGGCCTCCACGCTACCGGCAAGAGGATTACCAGTCTCTGCTATGTGCTGGGCCTCTCTCCTCTTGTAGTCGCGGATGGCGTCCTGGCGCCTCTCCTCCACCAAGTCCTCGGGAACGCCGATCATGCCGTAGATCTCGGGCTTCACTCCTTCCCGGCCTGGAATGGCGTTCTCGATGTGGTCGATTTGCTCCTTGTGCACATTCTGGACGTGGACCATGAGGCCACCAGCGGTGGAGAGACGCTTGGGGCAGTTGGGGCACTTGAAGTGCTTGGCCTTCTGGTGCGAGATGAGGATGGCCGTGTCGTCGAAGTCGCGCTCGCAGTAGTAGCACCACGGGCGCTCGAGCATGTCCTCAAGGGTCTGCAGCTTGCGCTTCTTGTTGGTAGCCATGGCGGCGGGTGCTTTGGTGGTGATCTGACGTGTCACTTCACAGAATTAGTAATTGATACTGTCATTGAATGACAGCGGCTTCTGGCAAGTGGCGGCACGGCAGTCGTCGACTGGCGTGTTGAGTCAGAAGAGTCGAGTGAGAGGAGGAGCTCGGAGGTTGGTGCTCGAATTCGGCGCAAGCGGCCCGCTCCGAGCTGAAGCCGACAGACCTCACCTTCACCAGAGCACTGAAACAACAATACATCTAAGCGATCATATACAATTTTCCACCGTGTTCGGACGAAGGAGGCTGGTAGAAAAAGTTCGTTTCATCAAACAGGCATGGTCCTGATCATCTCATTCATGAAAGCCTTAGAGCTAGAGGACGAGGACGACGACGAGGATGTTTGGCAGGAAGACAGCTCTCCCCTCGTCGGCAAGAATGTCACAACCTAAGAGTACCTTGTTACTATCCTCCAGCAACATAATCGGTCATATCTAATCCATCTAACCACAATTCCCTGCACGGCGCGGGACGGTGTTGACAGAAGCCTCTCCGACGCCGTTTCATCCCACCGTACATTGTCGTTGTTCGACTTCTGTCCTCAGAAACGGTATTTCGAGAGGGTTCAGCTGAGAGGCCAAATCCAAGTGATCGTCAGAAAGATTTCCGCTTTCGTTCGCACTCGCTCCCGCTCCTCTTTCCGTTCCTGGCTGTTCAATCGTTTGCCTGTATGGATCAGCGACATCTATGTCTGCGCCATTGCCAATGCCTCCCATCTCGTTGCTGCTCTACTCTCCGCTCCGTGTGGACAGCCATAGAGGGTCTCCCAGCAATGCCTCTCCGACATATGTATATATTGGACGCCCTTCAGCATGCCAGCGCCTGAACATTCAACCCAGGGAGACCAGACCAGATCACCAATCGAAATACCTGTATATCACGCAGAACACAGCACCCCCAACCCTTAACTCATGGCCAACGCCCTTAGCACGGGCGACTCCGTCGCAGCAGCAGCAGTCTTCGCTTCCATCTTCGCCATCCTCTCGCTCGCCAACACCTTCCGCCTCTTCCAGCACCGTGCTTGGTCCTGCATTCCCTTCGTCGTCGGCGGGACCATGGAAACCACTGGCTACATCACGCGCGCCCTGGGCAGCACCAATCCCTCCTCCACCCCCCTGAAGATCGTGCAGGTGCTCTGCATCCTTCTCGCGCCCGTTCTCTTTGCTGCGGCCATATACATGACGTTGGATCGTGTCGTTCGCGCAACAGCCGGCGAGAGATACTCGATGCTGCGGTCCACCTGGATCACGAAGATCTTCGTCGGCAGCGATGTGATGTGCTTCGTGACCCAGGCCATCGGCGCCGGCGTCATCGCTGCTGGCGGGTCTACAGCTCTCGGCGGCAACATCGTGCTCGGTGGTCTGATCCTGCAGATCGTTGTTTTTGCGTTCTTCGTCTGCGTGGGAGCGGTGTTCCATCTGCGGCTGCGCCAGCATCCTAATAGGCTGTCCGAGAGGGTCCGATGGGTACACCATATGGTCACGCTGTACGTGATGAGCATTGCCATCACTTCGAGGAATGTGTATCGCGTGGTGGAGTCTTGCATGGGCGGTAAGCACGTTCTCGTTAGGTTTGCGCGACTTTCGCTGATCTGTTGATAGCCGACGGCTACATTATGAGCCACGAATGGACGCTGTACGTCTTCGACGCAGCGATGATGGTGGGTGTCCTGAGTGTCAGTATCCGGAACTACAGCTTGTTCAAGAAAGGTTATGAAACGTGCAAGCAGGGAGAGCAGATTGACGTGGATGAGTACGCTCAGTTACCTGCTTGATCTGACAGCTGTTCTCCATCCGGAGCAGGGGGTTGTATAGAGAGATACTGCTGTACATGAGCACCAGAGAACTCTGGAGGGCGGAGAGGCGACGCGCCGGCCACGGCTGGCAACATCCTTGTGTTGGGCACGTAGAAAGTTGGAAGGTGTGGCACTGATCCGATTGCTGGCGTTACATGCAGTATAGACAGTAGCACAACGTATTTTGTAGACATTGATATCGCGTTTCGATAATGCGACTGCGCCTACTCAGCCGCACTCGGAAGAGGAAAACACAAATTGCCGCGCCACGAGGTTGCTCATATAAAGCATCGCGAAGACCAGCAGTGTATCGGATGCTGCGATTGCACTCTGTGGTGCGCATACATGAAAAGTGAAACTCTCACCTTGAAAATGCGCAACAGGCCCCACAAGAAAACCAGGACGGGATGCCTCGCATGCAAGCGTCGCCGCGTCAAATGCGACGAAACCAAACCGAGGTGTTCCAATTGTCGAGACCGCACGGAGACCTGCCAGTACCCCGACCAATGCGTGGCATCAGCCTCGCTCCAAGGCAGGCGGCAGCTGGAGCTTCAGCTAACGCACCAGTGGTGTACTGAGACCTGCGGGAGTTTCACGTCGAAGCAGGTACTCCTCCTTCGCGACCATGCCGTTCAAGCAGCCGGGAGCCACGTTTTCTTGATGGACGCGATATTCGGGCTTGCAGCTGCTCATTTGGCAAGCAAAACTGTGCCAGCATCGGGTATGCTTCTTCAAGCGTCCCTACGGTATCATACGGACGCCGTAGCCGCACTACAAGGTGCGGTAGAAACATCGGACTTGGAGGTGGTCTTCCTGGCTTCCATCTTGACCATGGCGACAGCAGTGGTCTTGCCGTTGCTGCATGGAGAGAGCACAGCACAGTGTTTGCTGCATATTCAGGACTTCCTCAAAGGTGTCTGGACCATTATCGACATGAATCCCGACGCTTTCCGTAAGGGACCTTGCGCGAGCATGTTTGGCCAGACTTCGCAGCAGGAGTGTACCGCCTCTGCAGACGACATATTGGCGATACGCCGGCTACGTGATCTCGGAGATACGTATGACGCTGGTGGTCAGATGTATGACGATATCATCAACGAGCTCGAGCTGTGCTTTACGTTGAACCACAAGCGGGCCATTAGCTGGGTGAGCAAAGTTGGAGCAGGATTCATCGACGCGGTGTGCATCGGTGAGCCGTACGCGATGCTGATCCTTCTTCACTAGGCTATGGCGCTCTATCGACTGGACGAGATGTGGTGGGCCAAGTATGCCGGGCAGGCATTGGTAGAAGAGCTGACGAAGGCCAGCCCTCGGCTTCAAGACGAAGCTTGGATAGGTGCGACGTTGTGGGCGAGGGACCAAGTGACAGTTTCGAGATCGGGTGTGGCCTTTCCATGGGAAACACCTGGCAGACAATGCCACGTTCTGGAAAGGTGATGGGAAGGTCGGCGCCAAAGAAGTGTAGCGCAGACATAACTAAGGTACTGTACTTTTAGGAAGGATTATTGGCTGATTCGCGGTTCGAGACATGATGAACGCGTCTGTTGATTGTTTGGTGTATCTTGGTCGTAATCTGGCCGACAAGTGTTCTTGAAGAGACTTCGTGACATACCTACCTGCAGGTTTGATGGTAGGAGGTGAATTCGCAGTTGCCGTGTATATTCTCCAGGCAAAAGCTTGGACCTCAGTCACCTCCTCACGCTATTGACGAACCTCGCTCGATAGTGCCTGACTTCGTGCAAGGTTATGTACGGCATCGCTACTGTAAATGAGAAGACGGCATATGAAAAGATGTTCGAAGTCTGCAGAAGCAATTGCAATTCTAGAAGCTAGTACACAGCTCCACAACTAAGCAAAGAGAAGCCACACTCATGGCAGCAATGTAATCGAACATCTGCTGCGCCATTCCACCCTTAACACATCCCATAAGCGGCTATCGTCAGCTCGCTGGTCATCACCTTGAAACGCCGCAACACCTCATCGAGCGCCATGCCTCAAATCTACTGTGGCAAGCTCGGGTAGCTGACAACTTGATCGGCATCCGCCATCTTCTCTTCAACCATCTTGGCAAGCTCGGCGGCGGTGCTGGACCCGCGCCTCTCCTCCTTCACGGCACCAGCACGCTCGTCGTCCTCGTACTCGTGGTTCTTCAACCGGTCGCCGACCCACTTCTTGAGCGCCTCGATCACGCGGATGTTCTCGACCCACTCCTCTTGACGCTTGTCGTCTGCGCCTTCGGAGCCGGAGCCGGTGGGAGACCTCTCGTCCTCGCCACGGAGAGCAGGGTCAATGCTACTGATGCCCTTGCTCTTCGAGCGCTTGTCAGAGGCCTTCGGTGTGCGTGAGCCGTCGTCGAAGTCGGCCATCTCGGTATCTGCTCCAGGAGCTTGGCGCTGGAGGCGGCCACCGCTGTAGCGACGGCCGTCGAGACCTTCGAACCCGGAGGCGAGACCAGAGGCAGGAGCAGAAGTGGTGGTTGGGTAGCCAGCACCAAGGTCAGACATGCCGGTGACAGCAGGCAGATTTGGGTAGCCGAGAGAGCCGAGGCTGGACCTGCTGTGGGTGCTCATTGGAGAGTGACCGGAGGTGGCGTAGGAGGATTCAGATGATGCTCCTGGCGTAAGTGCTGGCGTGTCCATGGAAGTCGAGGTCGAGCCGGCCATGCCCATAGCGCTGCTCATCGCGTGTAGAGCACCAGCACCGCTGCTGTTGCCGCCGTAGCTTGGTGGGCTATTGCTTGAGCGATAACCCCCCTGGTGGTTGCTGAAGCCCATGTCGCCGGTGTGCATAGCGTGGATACCAGGCTGCTGGATGCCAGCTGCGGCGGAGTGGTTGCTGGTCTCGTAAACTGTCGCCTGCAGCTGCTCGAGGAAGCGGTCGATGTCGTGGAGGTCAGTCTTAGTGCGAGCGTTTGGCAAAGGGAGCGAGTAGCCTTGAGACGCTAACGACACACCTCCACCGCCACCACCCATGTTGCCTCCCTGAGTGAAGGACTCGAGCAGGCTTGCAGTGTTGTTGTAGTTGCTGTAGTTTCCGGTTGGCTGGCTGTAGCCGGTGTTGTAGCCGTTGCCGACAGGAAGTGGCAGAGCGTTGCTGTGGAGCCTCTGGCCAACGTCATAGTACGCACCCGGGTCGATCGCGCGGCGCTTGATGTCACCTAGGAAGTCGTTGAGAGCTTCGATCGCACGGCGACGGGTATCCATGCTCTGGATCTCTTGCACGTTGCTGTTCGGGTAGTTGACGGAGCCGTACCCGGCATACTGGCCGTTGCCAGCTGGTTGTGGGTAGCCGTTGGCGCCGTTGCTCATGGCAGGGTTGTACGCAGGGTATGGGTTGCCCATGCCACCATCGTGCTGAGTTGGGGAGTAACCGTACGCTGAATAAAGGTTAGGATCAGGCCGATTCGAGTCTGAGAGCGGGTAAGTTGCTGCACACTCACGTTTGCCATTCTGCATGCCCATACCTCCTGCGCCACCCATGCTGACAACCCTGTTGCCTTGCGAGGGCGAGTTCATCAACACGCTATCGTCGGCATGTGTCTTGACATGCTTCTTCAGATCTTGCGGGCGCTTGAACGCCTTCCCGCAGAAGTCGCATTTGTGTGGCTTCAGCGGTACGTGAACGCGGATGTGTGAGGTGATGTGGTCGCGTTTGACGGTGGTGGTGCGGCAGGCGCCCCACTGGCAGGTCAGGTTGAGATTGTTGGTGCTCTTGCGCCCGACATGGCGCTCGCAGACATGGTCCTGGTGGCGCGTGTTAGCGACAGCGATACGGCGGGCGTGTAGTGTTTGTGAGTACTTACATAGAGGAGCTCGGCTGTGTCGCATCGCTCGCCGCAACCCTGCCACTGGCAGGTCAAGTTGTCGACGGCGCTGCTGTGCACGCTCTGGACTGGCTGCACCGGCGGCGATGCTTGCGCGAGCTGGTTCTGTTGCTGTTGTGTGGCGGCCTGGACGGCTTGCGCGACGGTTTGAGGAGTCGCAGGATCCATCTGATGGATCTCTCTTGGCTTCGATATGGCTTGGCAGAGACTTCAAGATAGACTGAGGGCAAGGTAGCCTCTCGGGGAAGAGAAGACGTGATTACAAACGCAAGCTGCGCGTGCTCTCTGAGTCGCAAGTGAATAAATGTAGTGTCACAGGCGTGAATGATGGCTCACCGCCGTTGTGTTTCCAAGAAAGTCGTGAACGGAGTAACGGAGAGGAATTCTGGGCATCAAGCGGAAACGGGGTACCTGGGCGTCTTAAGAAAACAGCGACGGCCAGTAAGGTCCGCGTTCGCCCGTTTGAAAGCAGCTGCGGGGCACTGCCACAACGTGAAGGAAGACTACCGCAGCACGTCTTGCCCTTGCCATCTCCCTACCGCTCAACTGGTTGGTCCATCATCGTTCTCCTGCCTTGGCGCTGCCACTTGGCGTAATGCCAAGTCGTCTAAACTGCGGCCCATCAAAAGTGAGTGACTTTGTCTGTTTGTCGGACCACCAACTTCGATTCATACACTGCCAGCATCGATCTCGAACCACCGAAAGAAACGCAGTATGATTGCGAGGAATGTCCTCTTCCTGTTTCCTACTTCATTCTCGCTAGATTCATCTCCTATGTCCCTCTCACAGAAGTACACACCTTCCCTGGTCTGCTAGATACCACATTACCAGTCCGAACTATACGACGCACGCCAAGCAGGACTATGTTGAAAAGGTTCTTGGCACGGAGAGAGCGGACCATCCAAGCTGCCCAAGATTTCCGCTCAAAGGCCAAGTCGGATCTCCGCCAGCATTTTCGCCAAGTTACCCTCCTCTTCAATAAAGCAAGAGTCATGAAAGTTCGATGTCATCGCTCGGCCGCGTGGCCTGGAACCACTGTGTCCACGTGGGCCAGGACGATATGCTTTCGTGGAGTCCGGAATTCAGCTTGCTCGTCGAACTTTCGGAGGTCTGGACGTGTAGTGATGTATTGACAGTGAGTTCAGATGGTTTTGTACTTTAGGCGAGCGAGAGAGACTTTCTGACGCAGCTTATGGTTGCGCTGATGTCCTTCTCCGTGTCAGAGTGCTACAACGTTCTACTGTAAGTATAGAAGAGAGCACATCAGTAATACGTATACCTCGGATAGCCATCGCTACCTATGTTTTAGCTGGGCACGCTCAACTCTGAATGAGACCTGCTGTTTATCAATATCATGGCATACTTGATTGCGATCCGAGTACAGTCTCCAAAACGCCATCAGACTCGCAAGAAACCGGCAGGCTATTGAGCAAAAGAAGTAGCAGAACCGTACTACGAGAGTCGTGGGATTTGTCGAGAACGTATCTCCTACCTAGAAGCTATCGAGGGCGGAACAGTATCCTCCTATGTAGCCACAGAGCGGCTATGGGCATACCGACGAGTGTAGTAGCCTGTAGCAGAATCCAATCTTTCGACGACCTTGCGAAAACTACTTGATCCACTGAGTTCCATGCCGAAGAGGAATTTTCCTCGTGCATGTGTCAATCAAATCCTCTCGAGAAGTCGTTGTGACATCGTTCGCAAGTCCTGTCTCATAACCATGCACATACCATTGAAGGCACAGCTTCAGAGGTCGGTACCTTTTGATATCTCCATGTTCGGTTGAGTAACCAGTCTCTCCCAAAACACGGAAACAGCAGTTTAAACGCTGACACACTCAGCCGGCCTCCCAGCTCAACTCCGAGAACACGACCATAGCGGTTGGCAAGGTCGATCAGTTGTTGAGCCAGCATGTTCTCGGGGAGTCTGGCAGGCCCTTCGGTAAAGCCTTCGTCATGCACATCGAGGATATGATGACCATTAACGGCAGAAGCTCGCTGCTCACGATTCGGATGATCTTGTCGCCTGGTCCTCCACCGTCCGGTACGAGTGTAAGCCGAAGGTACTCATCTCGATTTCAACTTCTTCTCAAAATCCTCCCAGAACTTTTTACACGCAACATGCATGTTCAGCCCTTGAACCCACCACTCCCCAAAGCTATCCTCAACCTCCAAATCAACTCTAGCAACCCTCTCTTCCCTCCTCAGTCCGCAGAGCGCGCACGCATGTACAGCTGTCACGCCTCCTTCCGACGGCTTCAGCGTTTTCACAGGCATCTGCTCCGCTATCTCCGGCACCGGTGGCAGCTTCGGTAACCCTGGCGCAGCAGAAGCCGCCGTGACGGCAGTCCGAAGCTTTCCAACCTGTCCCTTCCAGAGCCGCAGGACATCGACGACTTCTCTATCCTCCTTGGCGACTTCAGTCTTGTCCAAGCCGGTCAGCTTCATGCCGCCCTTTCCACCAGCGGCTGCGGGACCGATACGCATGCTTTGCGAGAGGCGTTGGTCACGCTTCCAGCGGAGTTTGCGGCCGGCAATGATGTGTGCCAGGACGGTGCAGTGGCCAAGATAGCCTCTTAGGAACTGGTGGCTTGCAGGGTGTGCGAGGAGAGCCTGGCGTTGCTTGAGCTCTAGCTTCGCCATTGTGTCGAAGAGGGCGTCGTCGGCGGACGAGAAGAGTGGCGGGAATAGAGATAGGAGTAGTATTGGGGGCGGTACGTTGCTTGGTGGGACTAGATCTGGTTGACCGGCGGGTTCTGCAGATCGAGTGTTCCTACAAGATGTTGAAGTTGGCCTTCCGCTCGCCGAAGCTGTTGGTGACTGAGGTACCGAGGTTTCGAAATCGTCCCATGAGTCGTCCTCTAGCTTTGTTTCTTGTGAGGCGATTGTAGACGAAGGGAGATCATGTGGCTTGCCTTGCTTGCGCCTCTCTGGCGAAGTCTTGTAGTTCGAGCTACCATTGATACCATTAGTAGACTTTGGTGCTTCTTCTAAGCCCAGGAGATCCATCGCAGGCATGACGACCTGCTGCTGAGTTGTACTGCTTTTCGAGATCGAAGTACTATGAGTAGTAGGTTCATTCCAGTCCTCAAAGTCTCCGAAGTCATCGTCTTCCGCTGCGTGCTCGCTAACGTTGTCGGCATCAAACAAGACCTCAGCATTCCGGCTTGCAGGAGCGTAACCCGACTTCTTCTTCAGCTTGTTCGGCTGATGCTTAACTTCCACCCTTCGGACAGGCTTAGCTTCAACCTTTGGGATAGGCTTAGATTGCGGTAGCTTAACACTTTGAGTCCTTGCATGTGCAGCCTCCTGCTCGGCAATAATGCGTTTCGAGTACGCCATAGCCGCCTCCGGGTTACTGGCCAGGTCGCCGAGCTCGTCCGCGCCTGCGTCATACTCATCATCGCCAGCCTCAAACAGGAGATCCATGTGGTCGGCGAATGGATGTCGGCCGGTCTCCGCCTGTTTTGCAGCAGGCTCGGCAGGTTGTGAAGGACGTGGTGCCTTCGGTAGGTAATGTGTTTTTCGAGAACTGGGCACAGGTCCGGAAGGAACCTCGGAGCGTCTTTCAGATGCATCGTTGCCTGGTTTGCTTTGACCTTGGGGAAGTTCTCGGCCTTGAGGGGATGTTAATGTAGGCACAGAGGCGTCCTCGAAGTCTCCAAAGTCGTCATCATCTTCGTCGGTCTGGCTCGTGAATGCTTTTTGCGACTCTTCTGCTACTGTGACATTGTTTCCAAGAGATGGGGTGTTCGTCCAATCGCCGTTGAAGTTCGATGGCTTCTGGTAAATAGTTCCTGGTCCCGATTGTGACTGTTTCGATTCGAGATCTTTGCTGATCGAAGCGGTTTCAAAAGCTGCAAATAGATCGTGAGACATGATGCTCCTCCAGCATTAGAGAGTGGCTTTCGCAGGAGGATATGAGCCAGGTCAAGGTATTTGGTGGAGGTGTTGATGTTGCCTCTTCAGCCCTACGAGAGTTTGCTCCTTCTAGATTCGGCTAGTCGTACATGCACTTCCTGCAACATTGAAGCTTCACTTCTAAGGACTACAACACACACCATCGACTGTTCGCATATGCTCTCGACTGGTTATCGTACGGCATCATCAACATGTCTGCGATGCCAGCTACGGCGGGTC
>JAABUW010007213.1_pt1 | contig 13525 bp, 7 predicted proteins | sample 5560081 | NCBI WGS metagenome assembly JAABUW01 (sample SAMN10711882, study PRJNA513363) | rock metagenome | isolation source: Antarctica rocks | place: Antarctica: Victoria Land, Knobhead sud
TCGGCTGACCCGGACGCGCCGTCACCTTCATGTCGTAGGTGCACTGCGCCTCGCAGAAGTTGTACGAGCCGTAGCCGGGCGTGCCCTTCGTCGCGTTGGAAAGCGTCTTCCACGACGGGTTGCCTGTTGCGGCGTCGTCGGTGCGCAGGAAGCCGGAGGTGAAGCCGACGTTCGGGTCGTAGTAGTAGGTGGCGTCACCCAGATAGATGCGCGTCTTGCCGCCGGCCAGCTTGGCGATGTCGAACTCCACCCGGCTGTAGGACGACAGCGCCGGGTTGCCGGCAAAATTCACGCCGTAGATGCGCTGCCAGGTGCCGTTCGCCGAGCGGCGGAACAGGCCGTAGGAGCTGACTGACGCGTAGACGATTGCCGGGTTGTTCGGGTCCAGCGCCACCCGCGTGATGCCACCGCGGAAGTAGTCGCTGCCGGTCGGTGACGTGGGGTCGACGGGGTCGGAGGGCCGGGTCAGGACCCGAACCCAGGTGGATCCGCCGTTCATGGTCTCGAACAGGCCGACCTTCGCCGCACCGGGCGGGGTGAACCGGCCGCCGTTGGCGCTCGACGAGCCGTGCCGGGCAACGGTGGTGCCGACGAAGACGTGCTGCGGGTTGCGCGGGTCGACCACGATGGCGCCGATGCCGCGGCCACGGGCGAAGTCACCGGCGGCAACTTGGGTACCGACCTTGGTGAAGCTGCTGCCGCCGTTGGTCGAGCGGAACAGGCCGACGCCGGCCTCGGAGTCGCCCGAGCCGTTGGGCTCGCCGGTGCCGACGTAGAGGCTGCCGTCCGGTGCCAGGTAAACCTTGCCGATGGCGTTCGACGGGATGCTCTGACCGATCGGGCGCCAATCAGGACGGGCCGCCAGCGCGTTGGTCGTTTTCCAGACGCCGCCGCCGGCGGTGCCGGCGTAGACGGTGCATGCGGTGCCCGTGCACCGGTTGGAGATCGCCAACGAGGTGGTGCGTCCGGAGACCACCGTCGGGGTTCCGGTGTAGGAGACCTGTGCGGGAACCTGGCCCCCGGCCGGCCCGAGCAGGGTCCACGACTGCGCAGCCGCCTGACCCGAAGCCAGGGCCTGCGCCTGCTGTCCGGCCGGGCTGGCGCCCCTGGCCAGGGCCTCGGCGAAGGCGCTCTGGGAAGCCGCCGTCTGGCTGGTGGCGACAGCGGTGCGGGGGAAGGCGCGGTCGCCGTACTGCTCCTGGGCGGGACCGTTGACGATCTCCTGCGACGCCTCACCGCCGTTGCTTTTCTCCTTGATGAAGGCCAATGGCACGGCCCGAGTGTTGAGGCGGGGGTGGTCGCGCAGGAAGGCGGCGAGGCTCTCCTTACCCTCTCCCTTGTGCGCACCCTTGGCTGCAATCGTGCCGGCGCTGGCCTGCTTGGTGGCTGTGGTGCTCGGCGTGGCCGTGCATGCGGTGACGGCCACCGGCAGTGCCGCGACCGCGATCGTCAGTGCGACCTTGCGAGCCCGTGCGTGCCCGTGGGGGGCATTGCTCATTGTGTCCTCCTGGGGGCGCCGTTCGGCGCCGGATAACCGCACCCTAGGCGACAATCTGCGGCTTGGTAAGGGCTTGGGGCTGCACTTCTGTCTATAACGACCGCAGATGGATGGCGCGTACGGCCTCGACGCTGTCGGCGTCACCGCTTCGCTTGTCGGGTCGGTGCCGGAGCACCCGAGCAAAGCGCAGAGCCATGCCGCCGGGGTAGCGGGAGCTGGTCTGCACGCCGTCGAAGGCGATCTCGACGACCATCTCCGGGGCGACGACGACCTGCCACTCGTTGCGTTCGACCGCCAGCTGAAGCAGCCGTTCGGTCTGCCAGGCGAGCATCTCGTCGGTCAGGCCCTTGAACGTCTTGCCCAGCATCACGAAGCCACCGGCCGGGTCGCGGGCGCCAAGGTGGAGGTTGGACAGCCAGCCGCGACGGCGGCCGTGTCCCCACTCCGCGGCCAGGACAACGAGGTCGAGGGTGTGCCGGGGTTTCACCTTCTGCCAGGCCCGGCCGCGGCGGCCCGCCTCGTACGCCGCGGCGAGATCCTTGGCGATGACGCCTTCGTGCCCCCTCGCCAGTGCGCCCTCGAAGAAGGCCGCTGCCTCGGCCGGGTCCGCAGTGAGGATCCTCGGCACCTGCTGGTGGGACGGGACGATCCCGGCCAGGGCGGCGAAGCGGTCCGCGGCGGGGAGGTCAAGCAGGTCCTCGCCGTCGACGTGCAGGAGATCGAACAGGTACGTGGTCAGCGGCGCGGTCGCGCGCAGCCGGTCCACGTCAGTCCGGCTGCCCACCCGGCTCGCGGTGCGCTGGAACGGCTCGGGTCGGCCGTCAGGGCGCAGGGCGATCGCCTCCCCGTCCCAGATGGCACTCGTCGCGGGCAGCCGCAGAACCGCCTCGACCACGTCGGGCACCCGTCCGGTGATGTCGTCGAGGCTGCGGGTGAAGACGGCAACGTCGGTGCCGTCGCGGTGCACTTGCACTCGTACGCCGTCGATCTTCCACTCGACTGCCGCCTCACCGGTCCGGTCAATGGCGGTGGCGATGTCGGCGGCCGGTGCGGCGAGCATCGGCTGGACCGGGGTGCCGACCCGCAGGCGGATGCTGCGCAGGCCGTCCGGGCCGACGTCGCAGTCCTGGGCGCGCTGCCGGGCTCGGGACGCCACCAGGCCAAGATCGCCGCTGAGCATCAGCGCCCGGCGGACGTCGCCGACCGGCCGGCCGGACGCGCGGGCGAGGGCTTCGGTGACCACCGCCTCCAGCGCGCCCTGACGAAGCTCGCCTGTGATCAACGCCCGCAGGAACGACTGCTCCGGCTGGGTCGCCCGGCTGAAGAGCGCCCTGAGCTGGGCTCGGCGCTGCTCCTGCGAGCCGGCCCCGCTGGCGGCGGCCAGCCGGTCGAAGGCTGCGTCAACGTCTGCGACGGTGAGCGCCGGTCCGTTTGCCAGTCCGGCCGCCGGTGCCGGCAGGTCCCGGAGGGCGGCCCACCCGACTCCCAGCGGCCGCTGGCGCGGCTCCCCGGCCAGGAATGTGGTGCCGGCCGCGACGTCCGTGAGCTCCAGATCGGCGATCGCCTCGGCCAGCGCGGCGATCTTGGCCCGCCGACTCGGGGTGGCGCGGGCGGCGTCGGAGGCGGCGACCAGGCGGGCGAGCAGCACGGTCACATCTTGCCGGTCCGGCTGGTCACCGGTCCGGCGGTCGCTGTCGCGGGCGGGACGTAGGCTGGAGCGCGACCCCACGCACCGGAATGAGTGGGTCACCCGTGCGGCGAGGAGGGATCTCCGGTGACGATGGCCGGCCTGCTCGACGCCGTCCTGGCCGACCGGGCGCTGGCCGCAGCCGTCGCCGCAGCGGGCAGGCCCGCCCTCGACGTTTCCGCCCCGCCGGCCCTGCAGCCGTTCGTCGTCGCGGCCGTCGCGGCCAGCAACGCACGCGGCGGCGCCGGCCGCCCCGTGCTCGCCGTCACCTCGACCACCCGCGCGGCCGAGGATCTGGCCGCCGCGCTGAGATGCCTGCTGCCGGCGAACGAAGTCGCGACCTATCCGTCCTGGGAGACCCTGCCGCACGAGCGGCTATCCCCCCGCGCTGACACGGTCGGCAAGCGGCTCGCCGTCCTCAGGCGACTGGCGCATCCCAGCCCCGACGACCCGGCCAGCGGGCACCTGTCGGTCGTCGTCGCCCCGGTCCGCTCGATGCTGCAGCCGCAGGTCGCCGGCCTCGGCGAGTTGACGCCGGTCAGCCTCCGAGCCGGCGACACCCAGGACCTCGACGAGCTGGTGGCCCAGCTGGTGGACATCGCCTACTCCCGCGTCGAGCTGGTCGAGAAGCGCGGCGAATTCGCCGTGCGGGGCGGCATTCTCGACGTGTTCCCGCCCACCGAGGAGCACCCGATCCGGGTGGAGTTCTGGGGCGACACGGTCGAGGAGGTGCGCTCCTTCACCGTGGCCGACCAGCGTTCGCTGGAGCAACCCGCCGAGCACGGTCTGTGGGCGCCCCCCTGCCGCGAGCTGCTGCTTACCCCGGAGGTCCGCGAACGCGCCAAAGCCCTTGCCCAGCAGCATCCTGAGCTGGCCGAAATGTGCGACCGGATCGCCGACGGCACCGCGGTCGAGGGCATGGAGGCCCTCACTCCGGTCCTCGTCGACGACCTGCGGCTGCTGCTGCACGAGATGCCTTCCGGCACCCACGTCGTCGTGTGTGACCCGGAGAAGGTACGCACTCGCGCCGCGGAGCTGGTCCGGACCAGTCAGGAATTTCTGGCGGCGTCGTGGGCGACGGCGGCGACCGGCGGCGATGCGCCGGTCGACCTGGGTGCGGCGGCGTACCGAGATCTCGACAATGTCCGGGTGACCGCTGCGGAGCTGGCGATTCCCTGGTGGACGGCCACGCCGTTCACCGCCGACGCCGAGCTGGACTCGACCGCGCTACGGGTCGGCGCCCGGGCCGCGCAGGCCTATCGCGGCGAGACCGACAGCGCGCTGGACGACCTGCGGAAGTGGACCAAGGACGGCTGGCGGATCGCCCTTGTCTTCGCTGGCCACGGCCCAGCTCAGCGCGCGGTCGAGGTGCTGGCCGACGCCGGCATCGGCGCGCGTCTCAACGCCAGCCTGGACACCGTCCCCGAGCCAGGCGTCGTGCACGTCACCACCGGCAGCCTGGAGCACGGCTTCGTCTGCGAGCCGCTCAAGCTGGTCGTCCTCAGCGAGACCGACCTCACCGGCCAGCGCGGGCAGTCGACAAAGGACATGCGCCGGATGCCGTCGCGCCGGCGCAACGCCGTCGACCCGTTGCAATTGCAGCCCGGCGACCCGGTCGTGCACGAGGCGCACGGCGTCGGCCGCTATGTCGAGATGGTGCGCCGCACGGTCAACGGCGGCGAGCGTGAATACCTGATCATCGAATACGCCCCCTCCAAGCGTGGCCAGCCCGGCGACCGGTTGTTCGTCCCCACCGACTCCCTCGAGCAGGTCACCCGCTACGTCGGCGGCGAGGCGCCGAGCTTGGACCGGCTCGGCGGCGGCGACTGGGCCAAGCGCAAGGGCCGCGCCCGCAAGGCGGTTAAGGAGATCGCCGCCGAATTGATCCGGCTGTATTCCGCCCGGATGGCCACCCCGGGCTACGCCTTCGGCCCGGACACCCCGTGGCAGCGCGAGCTCGAAGATGCCTTTCCGTACGTCGAGACGCCCGACCAGCAAGGAGCCATCGACGAGGTCAAGGCCGACATGGAGCAGGCCGTGCCGATGGACCGGGTGATCTGCGGCGACGTCGGCTACGGCAAGACCGAGATCGCCGTCCGGGCCGCCTTCAAGGCGGTGCAGGACGGCAAGCAGGTGGCGGTGCTGGTGCCCACCACGCTGCTCGCCCAGCAGCATCTGGGGACGTTCGCCGAGCGGATGGCGCAATTCCCGGTCAATGTGGCTGTCGTCAGCAGGTTCAACAGCGCGCGGCACCAGACCGAGGTGATGGCCGGCGTCGCTGACGGCAAGGTCGACATCGTGATCGGCACGCACCGCCTGCTGCAGTCGACCACCAGATTCCACGACCTGGGCCTGGTCATCGTCGACGAGGAGCAGCGTTTCGGCGTGGAGCACAAGGAATACCTCAAAGGGCTGCGGACCGCGGTCGACGTGTTGTCGATGTCGGCGACCCCGATCCCGCGCACCCTGGAGATGTCGCTGACCGGCATCCGCGAGATGTCGACGATCCTCACCCCGCCCGAAGAACGCCATCCGGTCCTCACCTACGTCGGCGCCTACGACGAGCGCCAGATCGCCGCGGCCGTCCGCCGGGAACTGCTGCGCGAGGGCCAGGTCTTCTACGTACACAACCGGGTCGAGTCCATCGAGCGCGCTGCCAAGCGGGTACGCCAGATGGTGCCGGAGGCGCGGGTCGCGGTCGGGCACGGGCAGATGAGCGAGGGCGAGCTGGAAAGGGTGATGCTCGGCTTCTGGGAGCGCGAGTATGACGTACTCGTCTCCACCACGATCGTCGAGTCCGGCCTCGACATTCCCAACGCCAACACTTTGGTGGTGGACCGGGCCGACGCATTCGGCCTGTCGCAGCTGCACCAGATCCGCGGCCGGGTCGGCCGCGGCCGCGAGCGGGCGTATGCGTATTTCCTTTATCCGCCGGAAAAACCGCTGACCGAAACCGCCCACGACCGGCTGGTGACCATCGCCCAGAACACCGACCTGGGGGCCGGAATGGCCGTGGCGATGAAGGACCTGGAGATCCGCGGCGCCGGCAATCTGTTGGGCGGCGAGCAGTCCGGCCATATCGCCGGTGTGGGCTTCGACCTCTATATCCGGCTCGTCGGCGAGGCCGTCGCAGACTTCCGCGGCGACAAGCCGGCCGAGGACGCCATCGACGTGAAGGTCGACCTGCCGGTCGACGCCAACCTGCCGCACGACTACGTCCCCGGCGAGCGGCTGCGGCTGGAGCTCTATCGCAAGCTCGCCGCGGTCAGCTCGGTCGCCGACCTGGCGGCCGTGCGCGCGGAGATCGCCGACCGCTACGGCCCCTTGCCCCAGCCGGTGCTGAACCTCGTCGACGTGGCGGCGTTCCGGCTCGACGCGCGCCGACACGGGATCACCGAGGTCTCCCTGCAGGGCAACTCGGTGCGGTTCTCGCCGGTCGAGCTGGCCGACTCCAAGGTCATGCGGCTGCAGCGGCTCTATCCGCGCTCGCTCTACAAGACCGCGATGCGCACGGTCTCGGCGCCCCGGCCGTCGACCGCGACCTTCGGCGGGACGCCGCTGCGCGACACCGCGCTGCTCGACTGGTGCCGCGGCCTGCTGGCCGGGGTGGTGGATGAGCAGCCCGCACCGGCTCTCGCCGGGCCGTGAGAAGGTAGCCTCGCCGTGTCCGCCCCCTCGTGAGGATCTCGTGATTCCCAGTACTGCCCGTGCCAGCCGCTGGCGCGCCACGGTCGCGCTGGCCGCCATCACCCTGCTGTCGGTGGCCGGCTGCCAGGCCCGGGCCGGCAGCGCCGCCATCGTCGGCTCCAGCCGGATCACCGACGACCAGGTCCGCCAGGTCGCCCAGGAGGGTCTGCGGGTAAAGACGGTGAGTACGGCCGTCGGCAGCGACATCGGCGGCTATCGCCAGCTCATCCTCGGCCGGCTGCTCAAGCACCTGCTGGTCGCCGACGCCGCCCGCAAGCTGGGCGTGTCGGTCAGCCAGGGTCAGCTCGACACGACGCTCAAGGCCGACGTGCAGCGGCTCGGCGGACGCGCCCAACTGGACGCGGCGCTGGCCGCCGCCCCGCTCAAGCTGCCGCCGAGCGAGCTCCGCCCCTTCCTGCGGGACAGCCTGCTGCTCAACGCGATGGGGGACCGCTTCACGACCGGACTCACGTTCTCCGACGCCGAGGCGAAGAAGTTCTACGACGTCAACGGCGGGGCGCAGAGCGGCCGGTCCTTCGCTCAGCTCAAGCCCCAGGTGCTGGCGGCCCTGCGGCAGCAGCGAGGCGTCGCCAAGGCCGAGGCCTACGTCCAGCAGTACCTGCGCAGCCGGCACGTCACGGTCAATCCCCGCTACGGCCGCTTCGACCAGGCAAAGCTGTTCGACCCGAACGAGGCGTCGGTCATCGTCGGCGCAAAGGACGACCTGGTCCGCGACAGCACCGCGACGCGCAGCTGACCTACCCGTGACCGATCGGCTCGTGCTGGTGCTCACCTCGGCGCGGCTGCCGCCGGGTTTGTTGACCTGGCCGGCCTGGGCGGCCCTGCGCGCATCGCCCGTCTTTGCCGGCGCCGAGTCCGACCAGGTGAGCGCCGTCCGGGCCACCGGCGTAGACGTCACCATCCTGGCCGGGTCACCGGCAGCCCAGGCCCAGGCGTTCCGGCAGCGGGCCAGGCCCGGCGGGGCGGCGGCCTGGCTGGCCGGACCGGACGGCGATCCCCAGCTCCGCGCCGAGGTCGAAAGTCTGCTGGCCGGCTCGCCGGCCGCTGAGTTGGAAGTAGTGCAGGGCTCGTGGGACCCGCCGGGCGCCCGCCTGCTGGAAGCCGTGGCGGTGATGGACCGGCTGCGCTCGCCGGGCGGGTGCCCCTGGGATGCCGAGCAGACGCACAGGTCGCTGATGCCGTACCTGCTGGAGGAGTCCTACGAGGCCTACACCGCGCTGGAAGAGGGCGATCTCGACGGTTTGCGCGAGGAGCTCGGCGACGTGCTACTGCAGGTGCTGTTCCATGCCCGGCTGGCGCAGGAGCTGCCCGGGGCCGAGGCATGGGGCGTCGACGAGGTGGCCGGCGAGCTGGTCGACAAGCTGGTCCGCCGGCACCCGCACGTCTTTGCCGGCACCACGGTAAGCGGCTCGGCCGAGGTGCTGGCCAACTGGGACCAGATCAAGACCGCCGAGAAGTCGCGTACGTCGGTCACCGACGGCATCGCGCTGAGCCAGCCGGCGCTGACCCTGGCGGCGACCCTGCTGCGCAGGGCCGAGAAGGTCGGCATCGCGGTCGACACCGCCGGGGCTGAGACTGCCGATGACGGGCTCGCCGGCGACGGGTTGGGGCGCCGGCTTCTGCGCCTGGTCGTCGAGGCGCGGGCGGGCGGGCAGGACGCCGAGGTGGAGCTGCGCCGGGTGGCCCGCGAGCTCCGCGATGCCATCGTGACCGCCGAGCGGGGAGCGCGGGGCCCGGCGCCGGGCTAGCGCCGGCCCAGGTCGTCGTCGACGTAGCACGGGCCGGAGACGTACCAGCCGGCGACGGCAAAGAGTGCCAGGTCGGCGAACAGCACCACGAACGGGCCGGTCCAGCTGCCCCGCCGGCCGTGCAGCACCCCGACCAGCAGCGGCCCGATCCCGGCGACCACGTAGCCGATGCTCTGGGCGAAGGCGGACAGCGCAACGGTCGTCTCCGGCGTCCGGGTGCGCAGGCCGATCAGCGTCAGCGCCAGCGGAAAGGCGCCGCCGCCCAGGCCGACCAGCACCGCCCACACCCACGCGCCACCCACCGGCGCGATCAGCATCCCGGTGTAGGCGACGAGATAGCAGGCCAGGAAACCCGCGATGATCGCGTGCTGCGAGCGCAGCCGGGCAGCGACGTACGGGACGGCCATCGACACCGGGATCGACACCGAGGACAGGACGGCGATCAACAGCCCGGCCCGGGTCGCGGAGAAGCCGGCCCGCTCCCGGAAGAACTGCGCGAACCACCCGAGCGACACGTAGGCCTGCAGGGACTGGGCGCCGAAGAACAGCGCCAGCGCCCAGGCGGTGCGGCTACCGACCAGCTGGGAGCTGTGCGTGCGGGGGCCGGCATCGGCCGGCTCGGCCGGCAGGGGCACCAATAGCCAGACCAGTGCGGCAACGGCCGACAGGGCAGCCCACGCGCCGAGCCCGAGCCGCCAGTCCTGCCCGCCGCCGATGGTGGAGATCGGGACGGTCACCGCAGCGGCCACGGTGGTGCCGAGCGCCAGGGCGGTCGTGTACGCCGCCGTCATCGGCCCCACCCGGCCGGGGAAGTGCCGCTTCACCATGGACGGCAGCAGCACGTTGCCCATCGCGCCGCCGGCCAGTGCCGGGACGCTCATCGCCAGGAACAGCCAGGCCGAGCCGGCGACCGAGCGCAGCACCAGGCCGGCCGTCATCATCGCCAGCGCCCCGCTCAGCACGCGGCGCGACCCGAAGCGCGCGGCCAGGCCCGGCGTCACCCAGCCGAGCCCGGCGAAGGCCAGGACCGGCATGGTGGTGAGCAGGCCGGCCAGCCCGCTGGACAGGCCGACGCCGCGTTCCAGCTCGTCCAGCAGCGGCCCCACACTGGTGACCGCCGTACGCAGGTTGACCGCGGCCAGCACGATCGCGCCGACCAGCAGCCAAGGCGGGGCGGACGAACGAGCGGCGGTGCCGACGGGTCGATCGGCGCTGCGGGCGGGCTCGGCCCCGACGGTGCTCACACCTTCAATTGTCCGGGGTCGCCCCCCGGGACAGGTGCAGCGCCCCTTACCGCCGGGTCGTCACCACGTCCCCGGCGTCGAAGGCGATCGCGTCCAGGGCCGGCACCGACACGGTCGCCCGGCCACCCGCGTTCACGGTCACAGTCGGGCCGGAGCACCGGCCGGCGTGGTAACTGCCGTGGATGATGTCGCAGTAGGTGCCGGCGGCCAGTCCGGTGGTGAACGTGTGGGTCTGCACGCTGGTCTCGTTGTTGAGCGCGATCCAGCCGAGGTGGCCGCGGCTGAAGGCGATCAGGTTCACCCCGTCGTCGTACCAGTTGGCGACCGGCGCGATGCCGACCCGGTTGTGCCAGCGGACCATGTTTGCCACGCCGGTGACCCGGTCGGTGCAGCTCCAGCCGTTGTTGCAGTCGGTGTTGGTGACGAAGCCTTGGGCGTCGGCGGGCGGCGAGTCGTCGCTGGTGGCGAAGGTGAATCCGGCGTACACCTGCGGCCGGCCGTAGCCGCGGGCCAGCATGAATTCTGTGGCCAGCACGTTGACCGCGCCGTCCTTGTAGCTCAGCGTGGAGCCGTTGCGCTCGCTGTCGTGGTTCTCGACGAAGACCAGCGTCTTGTCGCTCGGCAGCAGCCCGGAGGCCTCGCCGAACACCTGGAGATCGGTGATGTTGCCCCCCGGTGTGGTGTAGCTCTTGAACGCATCGTGGATCTGCGCGGCAAAGTCGAAGCCGAGCAAGTTCCCGACGCCCTCGAAGGCCTGCGGCGCGAGCTTGCCCGGGCCGCCGGGCGGCACTTCCAGGGCGATGTAGGGCCGGGTGCCGTCGACCGTGCGGTGGAGCCGGGACTCGATCGCGGCCAGGTCGGTCTGCCCGACGTGCTTAGCCGCGTCCACCCGGAATCCCGAGACGCCGTAGCTGAGCAGCTTGTTCAGGTAGCCGGCCAGGGTGTTGCGTACGTGGGTCGTCTCGGTACGCAGGTCCGAAAGCCCGACCAGCTCGCAGGTGGTGACTTCCAGGTAGTTGTTGAAGTCGTGGATCGTGCCGTCGGGCTCCGGGCAGGAGCCCGGGTAATGGTGGAAGTTGCGGTATTCGTACAGCCCGGGATAGCGGTACTTCTGGTAGTGCACGCCGCCGTAGGAGACGTCACCTTGGCCGGTCATGTGGTTGATCACGGCGTCGACGTACACCTTGACTCCGGCCTTGCGACAGGTCGCCACCATGGACCGGAATTGCGCCTCGTCGCCCATGCGGCTGGTCAGGTTGTAGTCGACCGGTTGATAGACCTCCCACCACGGGTGCAGGACGGCGGGGTTGACCGCCTCAGTGCGGGAGACGGAATCCTGCGGCGGGGCGACCTGCACGCCGCCATATCCGGATGGGCCGAGGACGGTGGCGCATTCCCGGCCCACCGACGGCCAGTTCCACTCGAAGAGATTCGCGATGACATCGCGCTGCTGCGCCGTCGTGACATCGCGCCGCTGCGGGGTCGCGGAGGCGGCCTGGGCCGGCCCGACGGCGACCAGGGGGACCGCGGCGGCGCCGGACAACAGCAGCGAGACCAGCAGGGCGCGGGCCCGGCGCGGCCGGTGCCCAGCGGCTACGGGACGACGACTCATCGGCTGCTCCTTTGGTCCGTGAATTCCTGCGTGGCGATCGGCCGGGTGCGCGGGGTGCGCGGAAACCTCCGGGTAATCTAGTCCTGTTCAGCCGGGCCGGGAACCCCTGCGGCGGTTAGGGTCCCGGAATGCCGCTTGAATTCATAGCCCTCGCCGAACGCGTGGTCGATGACCTGCTGGAAGCCTCGCCGACCCGCGCCTATTGGGCCGGCGACCATCGCTTCGACGACCGGTTGCCGGACCTCTCCGACGACGCGGTACGCCGGGAAACCGCATTGCTGCGTCGGCGGGCGAGCGAGCTCGAAGCCGTTTCGCCGCACGGTTTGGACGCTCAGGACGACGTCGACCGGCAACTGCTCATCGCGGCCGTCGAGGCGCGGTTGTTCGAGCTCACCGAAACCGACGAGCGCAGCTGGAATCCGCTGCTGCACAATCCCGGCGACCTGATCTTTGGACTGCTGGCCCGCGAGGTTGGAGCGCCCGAGGAGCGGTTGACGGCTCTCGCGGCCCGGCTCGCCGCACTGCCGGACGCTTTGGCGACGGCCGAGCGGGTGCTCGACGACTGCCCTCGCGTGCATGTCGAGACCGCGCTCGGCCAGCTCGACGGGACGATGTCTCTGGTCCGCGACGAGGTACCCAAGCTGTTATCCCGGGCGCCCGGCTGGGAGGCGACAGTGGGCCCGGCGCGCGAGGCGGCCCTGGGCGCCCTGGCCGTACACGAGACGTTCCTGGCGGCGTTGCTCGAGCGGTCCCACCGAGACCCCCGGTTGGGCCGGCCGCTTTGGGAGGCGAAGCTGCGGCACTCCCTCGACAGCGACCTGACCGCCGGCCAGGTGCTCGACGGTGCCCGGGCGCACCTCGAGCGGGCCACCGCCGCCATCACCGAAGCTGCTGCCGAGCTCACCGGTTCGCCGGACGTGGCGGCCGCCCTGGACCTGCTGGCTCGCGACCATCCCGACGACCACACGATCGTGGCCAGGGCCGGCGACACCCTGGTCACGGCTACCGACTTCGTCCAGGCTCACGATCTGGTCTCGATGCCGGACGACCCGATCGAGATCATCGCCATGCCGGAGTATGCCCGCGGCGTCGCCGTCGCCTATTGCGATGCGCCCGGACCGCTGGAGACGCGAGTCTCGCCGACCTTCTATGCCATCTCGCCGACGCCGGCCGACTGGTCGCCGGACCGGGTGGCCTCCTTTTATCGCGAGTACAACGACCACATGTTGTGGAATCTCACAGCGCACGAGGCCATGCCCGGCCATTTCCTACAGTTGGCAATGGCGCGCCGATTCAACGGGTCGAGCCGGGTCCGCGCGGTGTGTCAGAGCGGCTCGTTCATCGAAGGCTGGGCGGTGTACGCCGAGGAGCTGATGGTCGACCTCGGCTACGGCGGCCCGGCCGTCCGCATGCAGCAACTGAAGATGTTTTTGCGGATGACGATCAACGCCATCCTGGACCAGGCGGTGCATTGCGAGGGTCTGACCGAGGCCGAGGCGATGCGGCTCATGACCTCGCAGGGCTTCCAGGAAGAAGGAGAGGCGGCCGGCAAGTGGCGGCGGGCATTGCTCAGCTCCACCCAGCTGTCGACCTACTTCGTCGGCTACACCGAGATGTCGCGGATCGGCCGCGCCCGCCCGGCCGGCACCACGCAGCGGTCCTGGCACGACGCGATGCTGGGCTCGGGCTGCCCGGCGCCACGCCACCTGGCCCAGCTGCTGGGGATCTCGCCGGAGCGCCGATAGGCTGCGCGGCAGGCACAATTGACGTCGCAAAAGTTCGAGCTAGGGGAGTTTGCTGGTGGCTGTGGTCGAGGCGGTCGGCGCCCGAGAGATCCTCGATTCCCGGGGCAATCCGACGGTGGAGGTCGAGGTCGCCCTCGACGACGGCACGATGGCGCGGGCCGCGGTGCCCAGCGGCGCCTCGACCGGCGCCTTCGAAGCGGTCGAATTGCGCGACGGTGGCGACCGTTACGGCGGCAAGGGCGTGCAGCAGGCGGTGACCGCCGTGCTGGACACGATCGGCCCG
>JAABUW010007218.1_pt1 | contig 13516 bp, 1 predicted proteins | sample 5560081 | NCBI WGS metagenome assembly JAABUW01 (sample SAMN10711882, study PRJNA513363) | rock metagenome | isolation source: Antarctica rocks | place: Antarctica: Victoria Land, Knobhead sud
ATTTATTATATTTTATTTAATATTAAATTAATATTAATATAAATAATAATTATTTATAATATAAAATAAGATAAGAATATTATAAAAATAATAATAATTATATTATATTATTAATCTTTTCATAAATAAAAAATCTTTATATATTATAAAAAAGATAATAATTTACGTATTTAAAAATAGAATAAATAAATATATAAAGTTTTTAAATAAAGTTATATTTCTATTTTCTTTACGCTATTTATATTATATCTTTATTATTATAATTAGTTTATATATATAGTTTTTTATCTTTATTAATTTATTTATTCACTTTTATTATAATATTTACCCTAGGTAACTCTCTAGGCCGGTTCTTATTTTTTTTATTAAATTAAAAAGATAATAAATTCATAATAAATTCATTCGGAGTATTATTATTTCATTCTACTACTATTCACTAGGCTAATTAATTTCTAATTCATTAATTAAATGAATTCCCTTTATTCTAGTCTCTAAATAATATATTTTAGATTATCCTCTCTAAATCCATTCTTAATTAATTAAAAATCAATTAGATTAAATTAAACCTCGTTATATACTTATACGCGTCGAGGCGGAAATAGTCTTGAATCTATTAGAAATCAATTCCTAATATATTAAGAATAAATAATTTATTTAGTATCTCATTACGACTATAATTATTATATAGAGGGTAATCTTTAATAGGAAGACTAAGGGCTTTAAGAGCCCAGGGAATACTAAACTATAAATTAATTAATAATCGATTCCTAAATAATTAAAAGCTGAATATTTATATTTCCCTTATTTATTATAGGACGCTCGAGAAGCTCGAGGGGCGGAGTTTTAACTTTAAGTTTCGGGGGCTATTTAATCGTCCTAAGAAACTAATCTATTAATAATCTATTAATAATTAAATCAAGGATATATTATATTATTCTCTATATTACTATTTAATATTTAATACCATCCTAATTAATTAGAAATATATTAATAATACTATAATAATTAATTAGGAATCTATTCTTACTATCGACTTTATCGAGCTCTTTATTTTTTAATTTTCCCGCTAAAATATAAACGAATTTTACGTTATATAATTTCATATAATTTTTTAAGGCCCCGGGGTTACTGAATTTATTTTAAATTAATTAATAATTAATTAATATTAATTTAAAATATCGTACTAATAGATTAGTAATTAATTCGATTTATAAATCTTCGATATTTCCCTCCTTTTTTATTTATATATTAGTAGAATACCTCTCCCGTCTAAAGTACGATCTCATTTAATAAGAATATAGTGTTAACGAAATAAGACACGTAAGAATTATAGTGTTAACGAAATAAAACAGTAGTCAAGATTCAGTCTTAATATATTATATGTTTTTTTTCTATCTAGCGGTACGAATAAGTTACTATCTTATATTAAGGTACTAGCTCTTATATTAAAGTACTAGTAATTATAATAATTACTCTTATAAATAAAGGCCTTACGTCCTTAAAGCCTCGAATTAAAAATATAAACGAGAATAAACACTATAATCGTTAATATAGTTTATTCTTTATTACCTCGATTTAGAACTACTATAAGCGTATTATATTAATAGGAAGACGACGATATCTTTATTTAATATTATCGAGACGGAGATTAACCGTTAAGTTATAAATACTAGATAAAGGAGTATCCGTAGCCTTTAATATATTTATTATAGTACCTAGCTAGGGTTCTTAATTATCGGTAATTAAAACGTCGGTAATAGGGCGTTCGTTATAACCGATAGTAATCGTAATAGTTTATATAGCCTTATTATCGGTAATAATTTTAATAACGGCGCGATCGTTATAATATAAAGTAGTCTACGCGGCTATACCGAATTAGTTATATAATTTATCGCTCTCTTTAATAAGTTTATTATTTAATACGATATCGGTAGTTATCTACTATTTAAATTTCTCTCGATTACGTACTCGTTCTAAAGCCGGATATCTTTTAATTAACGAGTTTATACTTATATTAATATTAATTAAAAGATTACTAACGAAGTCTTTAATACCGCTAATATTTTTAATTCTTTAAATTAATTTTATTTATTTACTTCTAGCTAATTAATCTTTAGGTATTTTAATTTTTATAGAATCGAAAAAACCCTATAATAAATAATCGACCTTATATTAATTTAAGAGGCGGGTACGGTATTAAATAAAAATAGTATAAAAGACTTCTAGGACTAATAAAACACGGATTATTTTATTATTAACTTTAATAATAAGGTCTTCTAAAAAATCTATATAATTATATAAAATAATATTATTATTTTTTAGGAGGTTATTTCTAACTACTAGCGCGTTTATACGGTTTTCGGACTTAACGAATACCTCTTTAATAATCTCGATTAGGGATTCCTCTTTAATATTATTACTCGAATCCTCCGATAATATAAAAATATCCTTAATCTCTCTTTTTATTTTTAACGGCTTAGTTTATTTATTAGGTTTTATTTTCTTCGAGCGTTTTATTTTTAAATTAGTTACGTTCGCTCCCGTAGCCTTAAATGAGAAAATTAATTTTATTATACCCTTTTTATTTATAAAGCTAGTACGGTACGTATTATTTATTATAAAAAGTAGTTCTTCGATATCCGTAGTAAATTAAATATTTAGGTAAGAAGTAATACTTCCCGATTAATAATATACTAGCTCCGTAATCTAGTTTCTATTAATTTACGATAACGTAGAATCATCTTTTATTAAAGGCGGTGCGATTATTAATATAGGCGGCTTAGATTTACTCGTTATTATAGAAATACCTATTATTATCTACGCTAAAGGGGCTTTTTTTCGTATTTAAATTAACTAAGATTTTATCCCGTTTAATCTTCTCCGTTATATATTTTACTCTCTTTTATTTAGAGCTTTTAAATACGGTAGAAAAAGAAATAACTTATTTAGAAATATCGGTTATAAGGAAAATCGAAGTCTAAAACGTAATTTAAAATATAATTAAGAAATCTTCTTTACCGATTTCGACCTATTATTTTATAGCCGTAGATACTATAATTTTCTTATTTATCTATTTCTTCGAGGGCGTAAATAAAGTAACCGTAATTTTCCGCTTTAAAGAATTTACGGCTTTAATTTCGATGGCGACTTTTATTTTAAATATTTCTTTAATCTTATCTAACTTTTCTAGTTATATAATTAGGTCGCCGGATATTTATATAGTTCCGGTATACTTCTTCTAACGTTCCTACGCCTTAATATTAAATAACTTAATATTAACTAGTTAAGAATCGTTATTATCGATCGATTTTACGAGGGAGGTTATCTTTAAAGTCGACTTCTTCGGTAGGAATAATTTCGTTATTAATTCCTTTAAAGATTTCTTCGAAACCGAAAACCTTTTTTCCGTTTCGGACTCGCTCTTGTCGCTCTCGTTATCTTTATTAGACTTTTTAAATATCGACTTCTTTTATATTAAAGACTTCTTCGAAGTCGTAAACTTTATTATTTTCGGGCCCTTTTTATCTAGCTTCTTCGATAGTATTAAAAGCTCTTTTACTTTTATTATTTTATCCGCCGAAAGATAATTATATCTTTTTACGAAGATATATCGGTTATATTTCCCCCCTTTTATTAAAACTAATTAATTTAATTTCTATAATAAATTCTCTTTATCCCTATATAATTAAATATAATTAAAAATAATCGCGTATTTTATACGATTATCTTTTATTAATCGTATTATAATTAACTACCTATTATTTATTTATTTAGGTTATAGGCTATTTCTCGAGTTAAATACTTTTAATTAGTTCTTAAATCGCGTATTTAAAGAAATCTTATCGTATTAAATAACTAGCCCGGCCTATAATAAAGAAAAATATTTACCCGTTAATAACTAGGTATCTTTATCTTCTATTATATTATATACGGGCTTATTATATAATAAATTCTTAACTTCTTCGCTATCGACTTTATCGTCGACTTTATTTTTAATAATTTACTCGTTATCTACTTTATCGCTCTATTTAAAAATAAAAGCGCTGAACTTTTTATCCTCGTTATTATTCGCTACCTTAATTAATTTAGTTTTAGTTATTTTCGTTACCTTCTTTACTTTTATTTTATTAATCTTTAAAGTTAACTTCTTTATAATCTTTCTTAAATATAATTTAATTATATTATAATTAAAAATTTATTAAAACGAAGATATCGTATTATACTCGATAGGGGCGAGTAATATAAATAAATAATTAATTTTAAAATTAAAAGAGGAAAGATATTATACTATATTAAGACTAGCTTTATAATAACTATTAAATATAATATATAGATCCTATATAGGGAGTATACGGCGTGGTTACGCTATTTATATTATAGTATTATATTATAATTTCCGGTACTCCGGAGCCCCCTTAGAAATAAAAGACTCGAAGCCCTCGCTCTAACTCTTTAAAGATTAATTCTATTATTTAAATATAAAGATTATTTTCCTATTAAGGTTTTATACTTATTTTTATATTATTATAAATATTTTAGGTATTATAACTTAATAATTTTAATATCTTTTAACCTTTTTAAATAATAATCCGTTAGAAGTATAAAAGATCTTTCTAAAAATAATTATCCCGAAGGCGAGACGTACGGGATTAATACTCTAGATAAAAATACGGGAGATTTACCGGAGAATATTAATCTTACGGTAGATTAATGATTTATAAAATTAAAACGTAAATAAAAAGCCCTCGAAAAAGAGGCCTTTATTATTACGATTTAAAAGAATATCGAAAATTTACGATATATTATTATAAGTAAAGGAGATAAGGAAATCGAAGATAATCTTTAAGAATTAAATATAGAAGACGAAAACGGCCCGACGGTAAATCGTAATTAAATCGGTTATAATATAAATTAAGGTAACTTATAATTATCGAAACTACGGGATTTTTATACGAAGAATTTATAAAATTATTAAAAATAAATTTATAACGTAGAGACCGCGTTTTATTTAATACCCGTAAACTTTCGAATAAACGAAAAGAAGATTTTATATATAATACCCTATTTAAAGGGGTAAATTAAAAAGTTATAAAATAAATATAAGGAACTTTATCTAATAAATATATTAATATAAAAGTTCTTTACGGATTATTTATTTTAAGTAATTAAAGACCCTTTAAACCGAGTTATAAATACGAATCTTAAATATTAATATATACGTTAAAGGAATAATTAATTAGTACGAGATTTCGATATCTATTTTAATACCTTAAAAACCGAACTACCTTTTTATAATAAAGAGTAATAAATAATTTATTTAATATTTTAAAAAAAGTTAACCGGGCCTAAAGTATTCCTATTAAGCGAACCGAATTTATATTATTTACGACGCGTTACGAACGTAATCTTAATCGAGACTTTAAGATATAAGATAATAATTAAGATAATTAATTAAAACCTCGGAAGAGGTATAAAAAAGGGTTAAAGAACGGAGATAATAAAAATAAATTTAATATAAGGGGATAAGGTTTTAATAAGGGTAATCGTAGAAATATAAATAAAACGTATATAACTCGCGCGAGCGATAAGAATCTTAAGGATATTAAATACTTTAATTATTATAAACTCGGCTACTACTTTAATAAATATCTAAAAAAAAAAAAAAAGACTATTAATTATATTAACGATTATACCGCCGAGTTAAAAAATAATAAATTCTTAAGGAAATCTTTATCCCGAGGGAATAAAGGGAAATAAAAACCCGACCGAGTATAAATATTAATAACGAAGTTATTACGAACCTAATTAATATTAATATAAAAATTATTTATATTAAAATGGATAAAGATTAAGGAGCGGAGATGAATATTATTAATAAGATATTTATATAATAATATAATCTAGAGCGTCTTAAGAGCGAGTTATTATTAACTCTTAAATAAATAAGCGGGTAATTTATTTATTATTATAATATTTATAATATCGTTTACCGGTTAACCGATTTATAGGGATAAACTAGGGAGTATAATAATACCTTTTACTTTATTAATAAGAAAGACTCGTTTATTATTATAAATATACCGGTTATAAAAAAGGAAAAGATTTAAATTAACTATAATATACGTACCTAACGGTTCGGTATCGCGCTAAATACGTATACGTTAGAATTATTTAAGGATTTTACGAAATTATTAAAGACGTAGCTAGTTATATATATATTAATTTATATTAAGGCTAGTCCCTTTAATTAAGATCTTATTAATAAGAATAAGGCTAGGAAAGGCGATACTACTATTAATATAATATCTTTTAATAATTCCGTTATCGTACCGCCTACGCTTCTTAATAAATTTATAGATTTTAACGATATCTTTTTAAATAAAGAAGTAGGTTAATTACCGTCGTATAAAGACGGCGACTATATAATTAGTATAAAGAGTAACCCGTTATACGGGCCTCTTTATAATTTATCGAACCTAAAATTAATAAAGTTAAGGAGATACTTAAACGACGCCTTAACGAAGGGTTAGATTAAGTACTCCGTAAACCCTACCGGGGCTCCTATCCTTTTTATTCTAAAGAAAGATAATAAACTACGATTATATATCGACTACCGAGATCTTAATAAAATTATTATTAAAAATCGTTACCCGTTATTCTTAATTAATAAAACGCTAGACCGCCTAAATAATATTATATAATTTACGAAATTTAATTTAAAAGATATTTATTATCGAATAAGAATTAAAGAAAGCGATAAATAAAAGATAATATTTCGTACGCGGTATAATCTTTTCGAATATATAATAATATTATTTAATTTAACGAATATACTTATTATTTTTTAAGTCTATATTAATAAATCGTTAGCGGGTTTAATAAATATATTTTATATTATTTATCTAGATAATATCTTAATTTATTTAAATTTAAAAGAGGAGTATATTAACTATATATAATAAGTACTCGAACGCCTACGAAAATATTCCTTATTCGCGAGTCTTAAGAAATACGAGTTCTTTACTCGGTTAATTAAGTTTCTAGAGTTTATTATAAATACCGAAGGTATCTCGATAAACGAATATAAAATTAATATAATTTAGTCCTAATTAAAACTAAAGTCCTTTTATAATATATAAGTATTTTTAGGCTTTATTAATTTTTATCGTCGATTTATTTATCGTTATTTATAAATAATAGGTTTATTAACGGGTTTATTAAAAGGTAGTTAAGATAATAAAAAATTTAGTTTATTTAAATAACCTAAAGAAGTAGAGTAAACGTTTTACCTACTTCGCGATTTATTCTTATATATATTTATTTTAATATACTTTAATCTAAAATTAAAAATTCGGATTAAGATAAATACTTTTAATTTTATTATAACTACGATTTTAACGTAATTATAAAATAATAACGAATAATATCCCGTCGCTTTTTAATCCCGTAAAATATAGGGTTTAAAAGTTCGATACGAGATTTATAATAAAGAGCTCCTCGTAATCGTTATAATATTTAAATAATAATAATATTACCTCGAGGGTAGTTTATATAAAATAGAAGTCTTAACCGATTATAATAATTTAAAGGGTTTTATAAATATTAAATAATTAAATAATCGCTAGGCGCGTTAGGTAATAAAACTCTTATCTTTTAATTTCTTAATTTTATATCGTTTTAAGAAGAGTAACCTAGCCGATAACCCCTCGCGTCGTTTTAATTATAAAGGCCAAGATAACTTTTTAAATAATATATTATTTATATTATAATAGAAGTTATTAAATTTAAAAGGTACTAGTTAAGGCCCTATTTTCGTTATAATACGAGATACGTTTATAAATATAGAAGATTTAAAGGTAGATAATACTTCGCCGGCGTTAAATAATATATCCGTAAACGTCGCGTAAAATTTAATATACGTAAAATTTACGTTATTAGGGTCTTTAAGGCTTACCGTAAAAAAGGTATATTCTTCGGTAATATATTTATCTAGGTTTAAGGAGTTAATACCTAGATAAGAAATTCTAAGGAGTTTAAATAAGATATTTATTTAAATCGATTACGATATAATAAAGGAACTATTTAACCTTATTATTAGAACTATAAGTTATAAACTATTTATTCTACGTATTATTATTAAATTAATAATATTTTATAAAACGGTTTATAACGCTAAAAGTTTATTAATAATTAAAATAATTCGCGCTTTATAAAAGGATAATTCCTTCTCGTAAATAAAAATCGCCGAAATTATATAGGCGGATTACTAGCGTTCCGCCGGAGTATAAACTTTAGATTTTATATTAATTCTTAGATATAATAATAAGATTTATATATTTAAAGAAGGATTAATCCGCGAAGAGTTATTAAAACGATATTATAACGATATATTAACGGGGTGCTTTAGTATTAAGAAGATAACGGAGTTATTTACTAGAAAATATTTCTAGAGTACTCTTAAGGTTAATATACGGGAATATATCGATATATACGATATATACTAGCGGGTTAAAGTATATCGATACTACTTTTATAACGAGATTAATTCCTTATTATATCCTATAGAGCCGTAAAAGGAAATTATAATAAATTTTATTACTAGTTTACCTCTAAATAAACGATACGGGCGCGTTTATAATACGGTCTTTATAGTTATAAATAGGTATATAAAAATATTACGATATATTTTAATTATTAAAATAATCGATTTTACGGGGTTAATAAAGTTAATATTTAAAGAAATTATCTTAAAATTTAGAGTTCTTAATAAGATTATTTCTAATAAAGGTTTTATTTTTATAAATACGTTTTAATTAAAGGTATATTATTTAATAAAAATTAAGAGGCGCTTAAATACCGTATTTTATCCATAAACGGATAACTAGATAAAACGCTAGAATTAAACCCTAGAATATTACTTAAGAACCTTTTATTTAAGCGAGTAAAATAATTAAATAATACTCTTATTTATAATAGAATGAATATACTATAGTACGTAGTATACGATAATAAAATAGATATTATTTATAGTTATATATAATTATAATCCTTCTCTTAAACCGCGTCTCGAGGGCGAGACGTACGGGGGAGAAATATCATCGGTATAAAAAAGAATTAAAAAATTAAATACTTTAAGAGAGTATTTAATAAAAGTATAAATTATCGCGGTCGAAGCGTAGAAATATAGTTAAAGTAGAAGGTATAAGCCGAAATCATTTAATATAAATAACCTTATATTATTATTAATTAAAAACTTAATATAAAAATAATTAAATAAGAAGCTCTTTTATAAAGTAATTAAATTATTTAAGATTTTAAATACCGTCGGAATATAAACGTACCGCCTAGGATTATTAACTAATTATTATATTTATAATATTTTTTATATATCGCTTTTAAAGCCGTATTATTAACGGTAAAACGATATTTCGATTCTTAATATACCTCTACCGGAATTAATAAATAATACGAACGAATAAAAAGTAAAAAGGGTATTAAAAAAGAAGAAGGTAAAGGGCGAGGTACTTTATTTTATAAAATAACTAGGATAACTAAAGACCTTTAATAAATAAATTAATATAAATACTTTAAATAATACGCTAGAACTACAAAAAGTATTCGAAGAGAATATAAAGATAAAAAAGGTATAAAAGGTAAGGAGTAGGAAGAGGAAGCGTTATTAATTATTAATTATTATTAATTATTTCTTACTAATAAACTTCGAGCGAGATATATCTTTATAGTTAATAAGGCGCTCGTAGGTAGGCTTACGTTTATAACGGCTAACTTTCTTAATATTAAAACTCGGTTATTTATAAATAGGGCCGGGGCCGAGAAATTAAATTAAAAAACAAGGGGTAAAAGTAAAACTAAGATTAAGATTATTAATCTTATCTTTAACTTCTTCCTTAGAAGCCTCGTAAGAAGATATTAATTTATTTAAGATATAACGACTCGTACCCTTTATACCGGCGTATTAAAGGCGAGGCTCTACGGTATCTTTAATTAAAAAAACTTTACGATTAAATATTATAACTCTTTATATACCGCTAGAGAATAAAGTAGGATCGATAATATCGAGATTATTAATAATAAGTATTTTAAATTAATCGGTAGCGGGATTAAGGCTAGGAGAAAAGTCGTATTTAAAGACGTCTTATATATAACGAGTACGAGTATCGTCTTCGTTTTTATTATCGGTTTTATTTTCGTCCGTCGATTCGAGAAGATTATTAAATTAATATTACGTAATCTTATTTTAAAGCGTACCCGTATCCTAGGTAATAATCCCTCTTTAAAAAATTATTATTATATAAATTATATCTAAACTATATTAATTTATTAGAGTATAAAAGGTATTATTTATACCCTCGACGCTCGTAATAAACCGAGATATTAATTATAATATATTCTTCCCTCTTTTAATATCGCCGTTTTTAAATTTAATCTCCCGAAGGAAGATTATAATATCTTTTATATACTTAACGACCCGCTCGCGAAGATATTTATTAAGGCCTCGACGTTTTAAATAATTAAGAAGAAAATTTATAAGAGTATAAAATTTAAACGGAATCTAGATACGTTAATATAATTCGGTTTTAGAATATTAACGATATATAAAATTATATAGGTATTTATTCTTTACGTAATAAATATACTTTATATATAATATTTTATTATATAAAATATAATTATTTAGGTTTATTCATTTAGAGTAACGGAGGTATAAAAATATAAATAAACGCGGGGTAAAAGTAAAGCGGGCGGTTATTTTACGGGAAGCGAGAGTTAAGGATATATTAAATATCTAAATATTATCGTTAATATTATATACTATAAAGATTAAATTAATATATTAAATATTAAAGTAATTTAGTTATATACGTATCGTTAATAAAGTAAGGTATAAAACTAATAATTTAAAAATAAAATAAATATTATAATAATATTAATTCTTTTAAAATATAAATAATTACCTTATTTAAAGATAAAATAAGTTATTTATTTACTTTAATAATTATAAGTTTAAAGAAAGAATTTAAAAGAAGAAAAAGAAAAAAAAGATTTATTTAAACTATAATATATTAGCTTTAGTCTTACCTACGGAATATATATATAATATTTACGACCTTAAAGAAAGAGCTTAAAGATACGGCCGAGATTATTATAAATTAATAAAAGTCTAAATATAATATAGTTATCGATAATAATATATAAGAGTTTATATATATAGAAGATAATAGGATATTATAAAAAAAGAAAAGTTAAAAAGTCGGCGAAGGCTTCGTACCTATACTAAGACCGTTACCCGTATATATTTACTCCTATAACTAAAGTTCTTCCTAAATAATAAAATAGAATAATTTACTCTACCGCCGATATCGTTAAAACCCTACTAGTAATAAAGGTTTATAGTTTTCGATAATAATTATAATATTCTTTCCCTTACTTTTCCCTTTAAGTTTAGAGGTTTTTATTAAATACCTAGTATAATTTATAACTATATAACTACGCCGATTACGAATTATACGCGATATAATTAAATTTTAAGATATAATTTATTTCCCTCCCTTTTTCCTATTAGGTTTAAAGGTTTTTCTTAATATATTATTATTATAAAGATAAGAGATTAATAGAATTAGATAAGAAGCGTAGGCGTTACGCGTACGCCTTATTTAATTTAGATTCTCCTATATTATACTCCTTCGTCGGAGTATTAAAATATTAAATTAATATCTACTAGTTTCGAGGGCGAAACCCCTAAAAGGGGAGGTAATTATTATATTATACTAAGACTAGCTTTATAGTAGTTATTAAATATAATATATAAATCCTATATAGGGAGTATACGGCGTGGTTACACTATTTATATTATAGTATTATATTATAATTTTCGGTACTCCGGAGCCTTTTTAGAAATAGGAGGCTCGGAGCCCTCGCTCTAACTCTTTAAAGATTAATTCTATTATTTAAATATAGAGATCATTTTCCTACTAAGATTTTATACTTACTTTCATATTATTATAAATACCCTAGGCACTATGACCTAATAAAAGATATATTAATATTATTTAGTATATAAGATAATATAACTAAATAATACAATAGTAGTAGTATTTATTAATTATATCGAGCGAGAAAAAAACGATTTATTATTATTTTAGTAAGTTAGAAATACTATATTAATATAGCGGGGTTATTAAGAAATTCGTTATTACTAAATAATAAAGTTATCGTCGCGTAATAAAGTGAAAATAAAATAAAGATTAATAAATAAATAAAATAATATCGTCTCTTAAACTATTTATATAGTTTATAACGACTTTATATTATAGTCGTTAATTACGCCCTCTACGTTTTTAAGATCCTAGTTATTATATTATATATTCTAATAGGGCTCCTAGCCCTTCTACTTAATTAAATATTATATTATTAACCTTTTTCCTCGTTTTAAAAGCTTTTTTATCCTTTTATCTAAAATACGTTTTATTTTAAAATAATTATTTATACCTTTATTATTATTATCGAGAATATATATAATATATACCTCTTTATTTAATTAAGTTAATATTAAAGGTAGTATAAAATATAGCGTTTGAGTCTTCGAGTTAAATACCGTATATAATAATTATCGGCGATATTCTCGTACGTTCTATGAAATCCTATATAATTTCGCTTATTATACGCGAGTTCGAAAATATTCTATTCTATTAATTTCGGGATATATAGGTGTTCTTTATTAATATAGTCGTCTTTATATTATATAAGTAAGTCTCTAAGAAAGAAAGAAATATTAGTATTAATTATATTGACTCCGTTTATAGACCTTAGGGCTTCTTTCTTAAATCTATCCTTTTTATATATAAGGAAAGTTATTACCCTTAATTATTTCTTATTTTTAAAATACGCCTTTTATAATTTAAGGCGGTATTTAAAAGATATTTTAATTAAAGTAAAATAAAAAACGAAGATATCGTTTAAAATACTAGGACCTTTAGTATTAAGATATTCTTTTTTACCGAGGAGGCGAGATAATATATTTAATACGATATTTTACTTTCCTAGACACTAACGAATATCGAGATCGTATTATAATATATATTAAGAAATTTATATTAACCGTAGGTTTAACCCTAACCCTAAGTTAACGATAATAAAGACGTAGATTAGGTCGATAAATAGCCGCTAGAGGATATCGATAACTCCTTAGATATTAATAATTATATTTTTAAAATACGTTAATAATTAGATTAAAACGAAATCTATAGTAAGTTTAAAGCGAAAATAAAAAGTAAGCCGAGACTCGTAATATTTAGGTCTTATTTAATTTATAGGTAAAATCCGGGGACCGATCGACCTATAATATTATTAGAGGATACTAGATTATAGTATTTAAATTACTCCGCGCTAAAATCGATTATTATAATAAATACCGTCTTCGCGTATATATATATAAAGGGTTTTCGTATTATAAAAGATATAATCTTAAGGTATATTATTTATATTAATCTTTATC